>Ga0256405_10006005_pt1 | contig 20047 bp, 16 predicted proteins | sample RumenRJG_02DNA_FD_189096 | JGI IMG/M metagenome (GOLD analysis project Ga0256405, IMG submission 189096) | Bovine rumen microbial communities from Lethbridge, Alberta, Canada - RJG_02 | ecosystem: Host-associated > Mammals > Digestive system > Stomach > Rumen | place: Canada: Alberta... | reverse complement strand
CTCTTGGTCTTGGGACTGCTGATAAAATAGGGCTGGTTTGCCGTTCTGGAGAGCTGCCGCCGCACATGAATGCAGCGACGGTCAAAGTCAAGATCGCTCTTGGTCAGCCCATACAGCTCGCTGACACGGAGGCCTGTCCCCAACAGGATCACCACATCGTCATAGTAGCTGCCGCCGCCGTATTCCATGAAGAACTGAAGGTACTGCTCCTGTTGTTCCCGGCTCAAAGCTGTCCGTACATAGGCGTCACGGGGAACCACATCGGACAGCTTGAACTTAAACGGGTTCTTTCGCAGGATGTCATCGTCAACAGCCATTTCGAAGGCTGGGCGGACAACGCACTGCATCACGCCGATGGTGTTTTGCTTATACCCGCGGTCATGCAGGGACACAAACCAGCTTTTTGCGTCGGATAACTTCACATGGCGGATCTGCTTCTGCCCAAACGGGTCTTCCCGGATACGATTGATCACGGAATCATAGGCCCGGAAAGAATTTTCTTTCAGACTCCGTTTCAGATTCATATACCGGGTGACAAGTTCGATCACCGTCATCTCCCCGGCGGCATAGTCGATCCCGTCCACCGTATCACGCTGAATATCGGCTTCCTTTTGCCGTAATTCCTCAAGGGTCTTGGCATAGACATACCGCCGCTTCTTGTGAATATCGGTGTAACGGAACATATAATGGCCGTCATTCCGCTGGCTTTCGCCAGTCTTCAAAATACGGCCCTTCTGGTCTCGGCGCTTTTCAGACAAACTCAACGCTCCTTCCTTGAAAAGCGCTCAATAGGCTATGACCCTATTGTACCATGCGGCATGAGAAAGTTCCACTTATATTGAGTAAGAGGACTCCAGATACCGTTCAAACGCTTTCCTTTTGATCAGCCGCTTGCTCCCATTCCAGAGTACAAACGGGCAATTTTCATCATTGGTCATATCCCGCAGCTTGTTGATGCCGATGCCGAAGTAGGCTGCGGCTTCCTCCAGACTGAGGTTGGCTTTCTCCCACACAGGAACTCGCTCATTCGCCATGCTCATCACCTCCGTTCGCATCAAACTTCAGAAGCCAGTGATCAGGTATGACGAGCAAATCCGGGTCGATCTTGCAGAACTTTTTTAAGGAATCTATCTGACACGCGAAGAATGTGCCTCTGTCCAGGCAGCGCGCTTCCCGTTTCCCTTTGCCCGAGTCATAATGCTCAGACAGCGATTCCAAACTGGATAGATATCCCGGCAGTATGGATGGCTCACACACGCCGTTTTGCAGCAAATACTGTTGGAAAGCAACCAGATATGTATCGTCCAAATAAAGTTTCAACAAACGCAGGCCCATATCGTCCATAGTAAAGTAGCGGAAGCTGCTGTCCTTCGTGAAATGAATCAGACGGCTGCGGGGATTGACTGCGTGGGTGATCAGAGACTCCACCAAGTCCCAATTCTCTCCCAACAGGAGGCTGCTACCGGGAATTCGACTACGTCCCAGCGGAGAAGCGGCTACATGATCGAGGAACATCCGCTCCGCCTCCTCGGACCAGCGCAGATTGTTGTCACCGAGATAATAGAGTGGGTAGTAGTAATACTTATCCACAAGAACACCTGACAGACGCGCACCCTTGTTATCCCAGCCGTATTCCGTGGCAAGTTCATAGGCACTGTAATAGGCGAGCTGGTTGCCCAGCGCGGCATCCTTCTGCCGCCCGGGCTGCCAGACCGATTCCAACTTTATAGCCGCCAGCAGACAGGCCGCTCCCCGGTGGAGCCGCAGTGTTTTCTTCCAGTTCCCGTGACCATTCTCCGGAGCCAGCACATGGGCACGGACACGCTGCGCCTGACCCGGGCTTACCCTTTGAAGCTGACCCAAGCCTGCCTCTGTCAGACTCAGGGAACGGACGATTCTGCGCCGGTATCCCTTCATACGCCGTTCCTTCAGATACCCCTCCTGCACCAACTTTGTAACCAGGCGGCGATTATAGTCATAGTACCCCGGCAGCTTCCGCACCAGCGACACCGGCACCTCTCCACACAGGCCCACAAACTCCATCAGCTTCACTGCCATACATCCATTCTTCAACTGCATCTTCATATCCTCCATACGCATTCTCACAGCAACAGCACACCCAACAGGCTCACAGCCGCAAACACGAAACGCTGTCTGCCAGGCTGCCCAGCCTTCACACCCGCAGCCCTCAACTGCCATGCGCCCTTCCATCAGGCTGCCTGACTGCGCTACTTGCCTATTATCAAAATTCTTACCAACTCAATCCCACCCCCGACCGTTTTTTCTTCAGGAAGTCCTTGCGCCCCAACGGATTGGCTATTCCACACAACACCGAAAATCTGCAAGGGGTTTTCGACCGAAATAGGTATGTATTTTTTGGCCTATTCCTACATATTTTCGGTGGTGCTTTTCCAACATTCCGGATAACTTTTCAACCATTCCGGGAACTGTTCCGGCGGCAGGATCCAGATACGGGTCCCGTCCTGTTCTCCCCGGTGGCTGCACTGAAACGCAGAGCAAAGTGCAGCCGTATCGTTTGTGAGGAAGGCTGCCTCCAGTACATCCTGACAGTGCTTCAGCTCCAGATTGTCGTGGTCGATAAAGCGGCGACTGTGGCTGATGTCATAGATGTGCTCATACACCAACACGCAGGCACGGAACTTTGGCTGATCATGCTCTGGAAAGGTCCGACGAATGGCATCCCGCAGCAGTCCGGCAAGAAACCGGGAGCGGTCAGCGTCATCCCGCCGTGGCATCATCCCCGGAAGGGAGGCTGCCAGCCAGCCCTCTGAGGTAATCTCTATAACTGTGACTTGGCTGTTGTCAGAAAACATATCTCCCGGACCGGCCTGCACAGGCTCCAGAACAGCAGCGGCATACTGCCGGAACTGGATGGCAGCATCTTCTGCCGACCGGACAGCGTTCAGTAGAATCTGATCTCTGTTGGTAAAATACATGGTGTTCATGGCGTCTCCTTTCATTTTGGCTATGTCCTTTTGGAACAAGCCCATCCAAATACTTCACTCAAATTGGTCGAAGTTTCGCAATTTTTGTAGTTGACACTCATCCATTTTGAAATAACCAGTGAGATTTTCAGATGGCTTTCCTTGGTTCATTTTGGGTGAGATTTACTATATATAGCCATAGGGGGTGCGCAGGCAGAAGGGGGTTAGGATCGCTTCCATTGCGGGCAAAATTCATATTTGTTTGGCTCGCGTGTCGGCTTCCCTGAATAGACTTTGATAAACTTTCCTGCCTCCAGTTCCTTGATGTGACGCCAGAGGCTGGAGGGTTTGATTCCATATTTCTCTGCGGCTTTCTGCGGGAAAGTGAAATCACGTTTTCCACCGCTTTCCATGGCCATGCAGAGGTAAAGGTACCTGGTGCCTATTCCAAGATCCTGAAACTCGTGAGATAGCACCAAGGAGTTTCCCACCTGAATAAAGCGGCTTTCACGATTATCCGACCTGGCAGACAGCCATTGGACGATTGCTGGCTTAGATCTTCGCTTGCTCATAACATGTTCCTTCCTTTGGAAAACGGGTAGGGTTTGCATGCATGTCCTGCATATCCCTTCATAATAAATGGAGAAAAAGCGGGGGCGTTTATACCCGTCTCAGACAAAATATTTTCTTCTTCGTGCGATTCGCAGAGATTTTCCTTCTTCTCCGTTGGTCAGCATAAGATTTTTACAGGCATATCCTTCACATCCCTTCATAGTAAATGGAGAAATAGAGGGGTAAAATGAAACCCCTTTCAGCAAAAAAATTTCACTTTGAGCGATAACCGGTAATCCTCTCGTAATAAATGTAGAAAACAGGCCCCTTCTGACCACCCCTGGGAGCAAAAAAATTAAAAAAATACGTTCCACGTAGACTTTGGTAAACACAACAATTGCTGCAGTCACATTAGGTCTACGTTGAACGTATTTCTTTCAAAAGATGACGCATAAGGTGGAGTTATGCGCCATCTGATTGCCAGCTGATAAAAACGCAACAGAAAAACGGAATCATACGGTCATAATAATTCAGAAAAATGTGCAAAATATATTTTGATAATTTTAGAAAAATGTGTTATTCTGTTTTCGGATGTATAGAAGGACGGTGAGCCGATTGAAACGCAATGCAATTCAGGAACTCGTAACATGGAAGTCCAGTGAAGACCGCAAGCCGATGGTGCTGAAAGGCGCCCGGCAGGTGGGAAAGACCTGGCTGATGAAGGAGTTCGGACAGAACTATTACGACAGCTACGTTTACTTCAACTTTGATGAGGAAGACGAACTGAAATCCATCTTTGAGGCCAATAAAAATCCCCAGCGGATCATCGAACTGCTGTCCCTGATCGCCGGGGAGAAAATTCTGCCGGAAAAAACACTGATTATTTTCGACGAGATCCAGGAGTGCCCGGAAGCGCTGAATACTTTGAAATATTTCAAGGAAAAGGCCAATGAATACCATGTGATCGCCGCCGGCAGTCTGTTGGGAACGCTTCTGGCGCAGCCTAAGTCCTATCCCGTAGGCATGGTGAATTTGCTTGACATCTACCCGCTGACCTTTGACGAGTTTCTGGAGGCCACGGATGAGAGCCTGTACGCCTACTATTCCAGTATCCAAAAAGAGCAGCCGATCGAGGAAATTTTCCACAACCGGCTGCTGGAGGCATACAACTATTATCTGATCATCGGTGGAATGCCGGAGTGCGTTTCCTCGTGGATCGCACATAAGGACCCGGCCAAGATCTCGCAGATCCAGAAGGAACTGATTGAGGTCTACGAAAACGACTTCTCCAAGCACAACGGCAAGGTCAACAGCGGCCGCATTTTGATGGTATTCCGCAGCATTGTGGCTCAGCTCGCAAAGTCCAACGAGAAGTTCATGTATGGAGCTGTTCGGGAAGGCGGCCGGGCCCGGGACTTTGAAGAGGCCATCGAGTGGCTGGTCTCTGCCGGAATGCTGAACCGCGTCTACAATGTCTCCAAGATGGAGCATCCCCTGGCAGCCTTTGACAAGCTGGACCAGTTCAAACTCTTCGTGTTTGACACCGGCCTGCTCAAGCACATGGCGGGTATTGATAACAGCGCCATTCTGTTAAAGACGGATTATCAGTTCAAGGGTCCGCTGACGGAAAACTATGTCCTGCAGCAGCTTCGCGGCCAGTTCGAGGTAGAGCCCCGCTATTACTCCGATAAAAATAGCGAGATTGATTTCCTTATCCAATGCGGTACTGAAATCATCCCCGTAGAGGCCAAGGGCGGTGAGGATAAATCCGCACCGTCGTTTAAGAAGTATATCGCTGACCACCACCCGGAGTACGCCCTGCGCTACTCCAAGCGGGGTTACCGGAAGGATGGTGCGATCACTAATCTTCCATTGTACCTAGCCCGGAAGACGAGAGAATTGCTTTAAACTTGCTATCCGGATTATTGGACATCTGATTATTTATTATAAGAAGAGAACAGAAAAACGAAATGGAGGTAATGGCAAATGCTACTGGATTTAACAGGCCAGCTCAATAGTATAAATTTGGCTGAATCAAAGGCGCTTTGGCCGCTGTTCGAGGCTATTGTCAATTCCATTCAGGCTATTGAAGATTCTCCCAATAAAGATTGCGGCAGAATTACAATTATGGCAGAACGTGAACCATCGATGCAAACGCAGGTTAAGCAAGATCAAAAGGAACTGTTGGAAAAATTCGAGTCTTTTACAGTAATCGACAACGGAATAGGCTTTAATGACACCAACTATCGCTCTTTCCGGACGGCCTATTCAACTTTAAAGGTGAAAAAGGGCTGTAAAGGAATCGGCAGATTTTTGTGGTTAAAAGCCTTTGAAGAAGTAGAAATACACAGCACATTTTTTGAGAATGGCAATTTTTTTAGCAGGGACTTTTCTTTCGATTCAGAACGTGGTATTACGCCGGAAGAAAACAATGTGACGATTTCGGACGAAAAAGAATCCCGTACATCCGTAAAATTAAAGAATTTCCTCCCCAAATATCGCAATAAAGCACCAGTAGAACTTGATGCAGTCGCAAAAAAGATTATAGAGCACTGCCTTCCATTTTTTATCTCCGGGGTGTGCCCTCAAATTATTATTCAAGATGGAATTTCTTCTCCTATCAATTTGAATCAATATTTTGAGGCTAATATCAAGGATTCCCTCCATCAAGATCATTTTTCCATAAAAGAATCTGACTTTACGATTTATCATGTGCGCCTTCCGGAAGGTGCAGATGCACATAAACTTCATTTTTGTGCCAATATGCAGGAAGTCGAATCTGTGGAACTGAAACATTATGTTCCGAATCTCCAGAAGAAAATCATTCCGCTCGGTGAACCACAAGGCTTTTTTTACATTGGTTATGTAACAAGCCCTTACCTGGATTCTATTGTTAACACTACCAGAACCAATTTTGAGTATGACGAGAAAGACCGTCAGATTTCTCTGACAGGAACAGGAAAAGATTCTATTCTGTCTGCTTCGATAGACTCAATCAAAGGATATTTGGCAGATTATCTTTCTGAGATCAACAAGAAAAAACACGAGCAGATTGACAACTTTGTCGCCAACGAAAAGCCGACTTATCGTTATCTTCTACGCAAGAGGCCTGATGTGTATGATAAGATCCCGGCCAATCTAAGGCAGGATGCGCTGGAACTAGAATTGCATAAGCATGTGCAGGAGTGGGAACGGGAACTCAAGTTGCAGGGAAAGCAGTTGGAGAAAGAAGCAAAAGAGGCTGCCACAGAATTGGATGCGTCCTTCCATGACCGCTTCGAACAGTATTGGGCTGGTGTCACCGAACTGAGCAAAACCTGTTTGGCTGAATATGTAACTCGCCGCAAAGCTATACTGGCAATCCTTGAAGATGCGCTGACGGTACAGGACAACGGGAAGTTTAAAAAAGAAGATGTCATTCACACGATAATATGTCCCATGAGACACACTTCAGATGATATTACATTTGAAGAAATGAACCTGTGGATCATTGATGAACGATTGGCCTATCACCGATTCCTTGCGTCGGATAAGACCATCAAATCTCTGCCAGAAGTCGATAGTTCCAGCACAAAGGAAGTTGACCTGGCTGTGTTTGATCGGGCCTTTGCGTATACAGATGACGAAGGTCCCCTTAATACGATCACCATTGTTGAGTTCAAAAAGCCCGATAACACAAGAGATAATCCCATCAGTCAGATGGGCGGCTATATTGACGAAATCATGGCTGGTCGGAAAAAGAGAGCGAATGGGCTTGCTTTTGGTGATTGCGACAAGACAGCTTTCAGATGCTTTGCTGTCTGTGATCTAACACAAAAGATGATTCGATGCTGCCGGGATGCTGGCTTTAGAATTACGCCTGATGGAATGGGTTATTACGGTTATCAGCCGGAAAGAAATGCCTATTTCGAAGTCATTTCTTACAGTAAGCTGTTAGCTGATGCAAAAAAGAGAAACAAGATTTTGTTCGATAAACTTTTTGATACCAAGCTGAGTGAAGTAATCCATATCCCCACAGAGAAGGAGGACAAATAAATGGCTCGTCCAAAGAAGCAACTGACAGATGCCGAAGCCGCAAAAATGCGCGACGTCGAAGCATATACCCATGATGATAAAAAGCGTACAAACAATCCTCCGGTCGGAATGGCACAGCATGATAAGGCAGAGGAAAAAGTCAAGACCTATCAGTTTGATCCACATCTGGATCCAACCCTGCAATGGGCAGGCAAGGCTGAGGGGATGAGTTTTGACGTCCCGACTTCCTCTATTCATATTCATGAGTCCATCAAGCCCCACAGCATTATTGCACGGGTCATGAAGGAATATTCTGATGTGGAGGAAGGCCAGGTTAGAGGACAGATGGGCCTGTTTGAGGCCGAGACTCCTGCCGAGCGGATGCGCCGCCGCAGGGAGAGCATTGAGTTCTATCAGCACGGCGTTAACTGGACCAATCGTATGATCGCCGGTGACAGTCTGGTTATCATGAACTCTCTACTGGAAAAAGAGGGCATGGCCGGGCAGGTGCAGATGGTGTACATCGATCCGCCATATGGTATCAAATATGGTTCCAATTTCCAGCCGTTCGTTAATCAAAATATGGTTAAAGACAAGGATGACGATCTTTCGCAAGAGCCTGAAATGATTAAAGCGTTTCGAGATACGTGGGAACTGGGTATACATTCCTATCTTAGCTATTTGCGGAACAGATTGCTTTTAGCAAGGGAATTGTTGTCATCAACGGGAAGTATTTTTGTTCAAATTAGCGAAGCTAATGTTCACTTAGTTCGTAATCTATGCGATGAGATTTTTGGCTGTGATAATTATATTGCTCAGATTTCTTTTAAGACAAAAAAGATGGCATTGGGGCGCACATATTTGGCGTCTACAAATGACTATATTATTTGGTATGCAAAAGATGAGCGGAACACCAAGTTCCACACATTATTTATCGAGAAAGAAGTGGGGGCGGGAAGCCAGTATACTTGTGTAGAGCTTCCTACTGGAGAACGACGTCGAATGACAAAAGAAGAAAAAGAAGATCCTGCAAAGCTCCCGAGAGGATCACGCGTTTTTCGAACATTGGATTTGCACTCTTCTGGTCGAACCGAGTCGTGCGTTTTTGACTTTGAATTTAACGGACAAATTTGTTCTCCGCACCGCGGGCGAAGCTGGAAAACCAATCAAGACGGAATCCAGACATTAATAAAGAAAAATCGTTTGATTAAGCTCGGCGATAGCCCTGAGTATGTTTTGTATCATGATGATTTCCCGGTAATGGCGTTAACCAATATATGGAATGACACTCAAGGAGCCACAGATAAAAAATACGTAGTACAAACAGCGGAAAAGGTTATCCAGAGATGTATGTTGATGACAACTGATCCCGGAGATTTGATATTGGATATCACATGCGGAAGCGGAACAAGTGCATATGTAGCAGAACAATGGGGGCGCAGGTGGATTACTTGTGATACATCACGCGTTGCGATAACTCTTGCTAAACAACGGTTGACTACATCAACATTTGAGTACTATAAACTCGCCCATGAAGAACAAGGGATCTGCAGCGGCTTCGTGTATAAGACTGTGCCCCATATAACCCTTGGAGCAATTGCAAATAATGAGCCTACGGCTACAGAGACACTATATGACCAACCAGAAATCGATAAAACCAAAGTCCGTATCACAGGCCCTTTCACTGTAGAAGCTCTTCCCGCCCCCGTTGTAAAACCTTTGGATGACATCGGTGATACAGAAGAAGATTTCAGCGCCAAACAGACCGACTGGCGGGATCAGCTGCTGGCTACCGGTATCATGGGTCGTGGAGGCAGCAGGTTGGAGTTTAGCCGAGTAGAGCTGCTTTCCGGCACAAAATTCCTACAGGCGGAGGCGGAAACCAAAGAAGAAACACCCCGCCGTGCCGTTATCTGTTTTGCCGGAGAGACCAAGCCTTTGGACTCCCGTATGGTAGCCATGGCTCTGGATGAGGCGGAGACTCTGCGCCCCTCTCCCAAGCTGATCATCTTCGCAGCCTTCCAATTTGATCCGGAAGCCGCCAAGGATATTGACGAAATGAACTGGCCGGGCGTCACGATCCTGAAAGCGCAGATGAATACCGACCTGATGACCGAAGATCTGAAAAAGAAGCGTTCTTCCGACCAATCCTTCTGGCTGGTGGGTCAGCCGGATGTGGAGTTGATTCGCGATGGCCGCAGCAAGCGCAAATTCAAGGTTAAGGTTAACGGCTTTGACTACTACGATGTGAAGAAGGGCACGGTAGAGTCCGGAAGTACCTCCCGAATCGCCATGTGGATGCTGGATACCGACTATGACGGCATGTGCATTGAGCCGAAGCAGGTCTTCTTCCCCATGGGGGGAAAGAAGGACGGCTGGAACAAGCTAGCCAAGACTCTGAAGGCAGAAATTGATCCGGATCTGATCGAAAAGTATGCCGGAAATGAGTCTTTGTGGTTTATGGCAGAACCGAATACCCGTATTGCTGTGAAAATCATTGATGATCGCGGCATCGAAAGCCTGAAGGTGATAAGGATAGGTGATGAGTAATGGCAGGCATTGATCAGTTAATCATTAACTCTGCTTACCGTGAGCCGACCCATCACTGGAAATATGACCTGAACGGCCAAACCTTTGTGCGCGAGGAAGGCCGCCGTCCAGCCGGATATTTTATTGCTGGTCAGGGATCCAATCAGTACAATGATATCGGGCAATTTATCGAGCTTCCGCTTGTCAACCGGATTCGTCCCCGCGTGAAAGCATGGCGCGAGGCAGGATACCCTGGTGTGACTGGCGTGACAAGAAAGCTGCTGGATCATTGGAACGATAAAGATGCACGGCAGTATCCGTTCTTCTATTGCCAAATGGATGCCATAGAGACACTGATCTGGCTGACCGAGGCTCCTGATGCGGAGAAGGTCGGCATTGATATCCCCTCTGATGGCGGAGCATTTCGGCGCCTATGTACCAAGCTCTGTACCGGCGGTGGAAAAACGACCGTCATGGCTATGTTGATTGCATGGATGATCTGCAATAAAGTTACATATCCACAGGATAAGCGCTTTACAAAGTATGTGTTCATTGTTGCGCCTGGATTGACGGTCAAGAGCCGCCTGCAGGTTTTGCAAACGGGCGGCGATAATAATTACTATGTCCAGTTCAACATCGTTCCTATCGGACTGATGGACAAGCTGCATCAAGGTAAGGTCATGATCACAAACTGGCAGGCTCTGGCATGGGACAGCGAAGAGACCATTGCCAAGAGACGAAGTGTTGATAAGCGTGGTGCAAAGAGCGATGAAGCCTATACCCGCGAAGTTCTGGGCGAAATGGCAAATGCATCCAACATTCTGGTCATCAATGACGAAGCCCACCACGCATGGCGCAAGAACCCGGAAAACAAGGTGAAGCTTACCAAGGAACAAAAGGAAGCAGAACAGCAGGCCACTATCTGGATCAGCGGTTTGGATCGCATTCACAAGACCAGGAGGATCCTCTCTTGCTATGACTTTTCTGCTACGCCCTTTGCTCCTTCAGGAAAAAAGAACGATGAAGAAGCCCTGTTCGGATGGATCGTCAGCGACTTTGGACTGAATGATGGTATTGAGTCCGGACTGGTAAAAACACCGCGCGTTGTTGTACGAGATGATGGAACACCGGATGCAGAAAGTTTTCGGTCAAAGTTATACCACATCTATGCAGATGAAACCGTTAAGGATGATATCAACCGCGCTGCCGATCCGGAAGAACCTTTACCTGATTTACTTACGCAGGCGTATTACCTTCTGGGAAAGGATTGGCAGGCCCTGTATTATGCATGGAAAGATGCTGGTGCAGATGTCCCTCCGGTGATGATTACTGTAGCAAACAGGACGGAAACTGCCGCACGTATCAAATATGCATTCGACCATGGGCGTATTCCCGTTCCTGAACTCTGCGATCCGAATCTAACAATCCATATCGACTCCAAGACAATGGATGCGGCTATAAACGTGGTTGCGCCAACTGCTGACGAAGATAGTGAAGCAAAAATCAGCAAAGCAGATGCAGCAGCAATTCTTCGTGAGACTGTTGACACAGTTGGCCAAAAAGGCAAACGAGGCGAGCAAATTCGAAATGTGATTTCTGTTGGCATGCTATCGGAAGGATGGGATGCAAAAACAGTTACACATATTTTGGGGCTGCGGGCGTTTTCCAGCCAGCTTCTCTGCGAACAGGTTGTTGGTCGTGGCCTTCGCCGGACCAGCTATGATCTGGCTGAAGGCAGTGACATGTTTACGCCGGAATATGTCAATATCTTCGGAATCCCCTTCACCTTTTTGCCTCATGAATCGGATGAACAAGGAACGCCTCCAACGACTCCGCCCAAAACTCAGGTCGAGGCATTAAAAGAGCGCTCTGAATATGAGATTCGCTGGCCCAATATCATCCGATTGGATCGCGTGTTCAAACCACAGTTGACAGTGGATTTGGACAAAATTGATACGCTGGAACTGAATGCAGCAGATACCCGATTGAGAGCTGACCTTGCCCCGATCATTGACGGAAAAACGGATCTGACGAAGTGTACCGAAATCGATCTACAGAAACTGGATGCGGAACTGCGTATGCAGCGCATTGTTTTTGAAGCATCTGGGCAGGTCTATGATCTGATGAAAACATCGTGGCAAAATGAGGCAACGAAGTTTGCTCTGTTGGGACAGGTCATTCGACTTGTGGAGGAATATCTAAAATCTGGTGCCATTGTAATCAATCCGCCGCTCTTTAATACAGATCCTGTGCGCCAACGCATTATCTACATGATGAACATGAACAAAATCGTTCAGCATCTGTGGAATTTCATCAAGCTGGAGCAAACAGAAAAAATCGCACCTATTTTTGACCCCAACAAAAAAAACTGCTCCACGGCGGACATGCCTACTTGGTTTACAAGCAAACCGTGCTACATAACCAAAACATCACAAATCAGCCATTGTGTATTCGACAGCGCATGGGAATCCACAGAGAGCTATGTGATTGAAAAGAATCCACATGTTATCGCGTGGGCAAAGAATGACCATCTTGGATTTGAGATTTTATATGTTTTCGATGGTGTCGTCCGAAAGTATCTTCCAGATTTCTTGATTCGATTGGATAACGGAAAAACACTGATTCTTGAAACAAAGGGGCAAGAAACTCGCCGCGATAAGGAAAAGAGGAAAGCTTTATCTGAGTGGGTTTCCGCAGTTAACAGTATTGGCGAGTACGGTGAATGGTGCAATGATGTGTCATATAATATAGCTGATGTGGATGGCATTATAGGCAAGTATTTGTGAGCAATTAAAAAGCAAACTACCCGATGCTCAGTATGGGCATCGGGTAGTTTTTTGCCTATTAAGCGCTGAATTGGTGTAAATTTGGTGTAAATCAGCCACACCACTTACAGAAAATCCAGCAATTTCAAGGGTTAGCGGCTATCTCTTAGTACATGCCGCCCATGCTGGGGTCAGCGGCGGGAGCGGGAGCGGGGGGCTCGGGCTTATCAGCCACCAGAGACTCGGTGGTCAGCACCATAGCGGAGACAGAAGCGGCATTCTCCAGAGCGGAGCGGGTCACCTTGGCCGGGTCGATGATACCGGCGGAAACCATGTCGCAGTACTCTTCCTTATAAGCGTCGAAGCCGTAGCCGTTCTTGCCGGAAGCACGGACCTTCTCCAGGATCACGGAACCGTCCAGACCAGCGTTGGCCGCGATCTGGCGGATAGGAGCTTCCAGAGCCTTGGCAATGATCTGAACACCGGTCTTCTCATCGCCCTCCACAGTGTTCAGCAGAGCCTCCACAGCGGGGATGACGTTCACGAAAATGGTGCCGCCGCCGGCAACCACGCCCTCTTCCACAGCGGCGCGGGTAGCGTTCAGAGCGTCCTCGATGCGGAGCTTCTTCTCCTTCATCTCGGTCTCGGTGGCAGCGCCCACCTTGATGACAGCCACGCCGCCGGCCATCTTAGCCAGACGCTCCTGCAGCTTCTCCTTATCGTAGTCGCTGGTGGTGTTGGCGATCTGGCTGCGAATCTGAGCCACGCGGTCCTTGATGGCGGTGGCATCACCGGCGCCGTCCACGATGGTGGTGTTCTCCTTGGTGACCTTCACCTGACGGGCACGGCCCAGCATGTCGATGGTAGCGGTCTTCAGCTCCAGGCCCACTTCCTCGCTGACAACGGTGCCGCCAGTGAGGATGGCGATATCCTGCAGCATCTCCTTGCGGCGGTCGCCGAAGCCGGGAGCCTTGACGCACACCACGTTCAGGGTGCCCCGCAGACGGTTGACGATCAGGGTGTTCAGAGCCTCGCCCTCAACGTCCTCAGCAATGATGACCAGCTTCTTGCCGGACTGGACCAACTGCTCCAGAATGGGCAGGATGTCGGAGATCACGGAGATTTTCTTATCGGTGATGAGAATGTAGGCGTCATCAATGACAGCCTCCATCTTCTCGGTATCGGTGACCATGTAGGGGGTGATATAGCCGCGGTCGAACTGCATGCCCTCCACAACCTCGCTGTAGGTCTCGGCGGTCTTGGACTCCTCAATGGTGATGACGCCATCGGCGGAAACCTTCTCCATCGCGTCGGCGATGAGCTTGCCGATCTCCTCGTCACCGCTGGAAACGGCGCCGACGCGGGCGATGTCATTGGAACCGTCCACCTTCTTGGCCTGCTTCTTGACCTCAGCCACAGCAGCCTCCACAGCCTTGGCCATGCCCTTCTTCACCACGATGGGGTTAGCACCGGCAGCCAGATTCTTCAGACCCTCGTGAATCATGGCCTGAGCCAGCAGGGTGGCGGTGGTGGTGCCGTCACCGGCAACATCGTTGGTCTTGGTGGAAACTTCCTTCACCAGCTGTGCGCCCATGTTCTCAAAGGGATCGGGCAGCTCGACCTCCTTGGCGATGCTGACGCCGTCGTTGGTGATGAGGGGAGCGCCGTACTTCTTATCCAGAACAACGTTGCGGCCCTTGGGACCCAGCGTGATCTTTACGGTATCGGCCAGAGCGTCAACACCGGCCTGCAGAGCCTTGCGGGCTTCATCGCCGCGCATAATGAGCTTAGACATAATTCATACCTCCGAATTTTTCTTAAAGTGGGGGACTGCGTCCCCCCTTTAGATTCCCCCTCGCCAGTTTGTGAACTGGCGACGCCGTCCAGGACGGCTGGGGTCAAGGAATTTTTGCCACGCACATGTCGCGGCAAAAATCAATTCAAGCATTTTGTCAGGACACATGCCCCACCGTTCCTTCGTCCCCTTCCGGCGCAAACCAGCGAAGCGTTTGTGCCGGAAAAACGAGGAGCAGCGGAACGAGCGAGCTTTGGCCGCAAGGCCGAAGCGAGGGATGTGCAGCTTGTGACGAGTTACTCGACGATGGCCAGGATATCGTTCTGACGGACAACTACGTACTCCACGTCCTCCAGGGTCACCTTGGTGCCGGCATACTGGCTGGTGATGACCTTATCGCCAGGCTTCACGGTCATGGTGACTTCCTTGCCGTCTACCATGCCGCCGGGGCCCACGGAAATGACCTCAGCCACGGAGGGCTTCTCCTTTGCGGAGCCGGTGAGGATGATGCCGCCCTTGGTGGTCTCCTCGGTCTCTACCATTTTCAGGATCACACGATCAGCTAACGGGGTAAGTTTCATGTTGGGTTCCTCCTTGTATATTTTCATATGATAAACAATTTCAGCGTTAGCACTCAGTCTCCTTGAGTGCTAACGCTGTTATCATAGTACAACTGTCCCGGTTTGTAAAGGGGTAATTTGTAAATAAGTTATGAAGTTTCCATTGGGGAAAATCGTCGGTTCCCGCCCTCACTTGGGACCGGCACCGTAATTGGGATCACAGCCCTTGGGTCCGAAGAAATTCAACCTTTTTTCCGACAAAGTCAGACGCACATCCCGGCTGTGGATGGTCTCCCCGTCCAGACAGGTCACAATGTCATCTTCCGACTGAATGCGGACGTTTTTGGCAGTCACCACCCGGATCACCTCCGGCGGCAGCGAGCGGTAGCGGCCAGCGGAATAGGCGCTGAACAGCCCCGCGAACTTCACGCGACTGATGTTTTTCACCAGCACCGTATGTAAAACGCCATCGTCCATTCGGGCCTCCGGCACCGGCGTGGAGCCGCCGCCGTAATACCGTCCGTTGCACATGGACACCAGAGCAAAGTCATCCTCGATGACCTCGTCATCCAGCGTTACCCGCCAGTGCTGGCCAATGCCCCGGAACAGGAAATTCACCGCCACGGCGGCCAGGTAGCTGCCCCGTCCGCTGAGGAGGGGGGAATCCCCCAGCTCGTGAACGCTCTCCGCCACCCGGGCGTCAATGCCACTACAAGCAATGGTCAGACATTGGCGGCCGTTGCAGTCGATAAGGTCCAGAGGATGGACCTCCCCGTCCCACAGATTTTCCGCGTCCGTAAACTTGGCGGCGTCCGGACCGAAGTTTTTCAGGAAATCATTACCGGTCCCGATGGGGATGCAGGTCACAGCCGCATTGTCAAAGCCTGCCGCACCGTTGACCACCTCGTTCAGAGTGCCGTCCCCGCCGCAGGCGTAAAGCCGGACCTCCTCCCCGGAGGACACCAGCCGTCGGGCGATCTCCTCCGCGCCGCCGGACCGCTGGGTCAGCAGACATTGGCAAGTCAGGCCATGCTGCCGCAGACGGTCCGCCATTTCATAAATGCGGCCCGTCTGGTCCTTTTTCCCGGCATGGGGGTTAATGATGAAGATATGCTGCACGGGTGACCGCTCCCCTTTCAACTGAAACCGTCAAATTCTGATTACAAATTGTTATTTTTGCCCGCATGATTGCTTTTTGTATAAAATTCTCCGGTCATCTTCCGTACATGAAGGCGTCGCACTTGATCATGTTTCCCACAAAATCTTTGATTTTGCGTGGGCCCCGGATCTTACCTGACCGGTCAGGCAAAGCCCGCCCGGTCCAAGGTTTTGCCTACGGCAAAACGCTTGCGCGACGTTGACGCGGCGTCGACGCGCTGCGCCGTTACGGCATGATCTCCGGTCATCTTCCGTACATGAAGGCGTCGCACTTGATCATGCCGTTGTAGAGCTTGCGCTTTTTGTCGGCGGGACGGCCGAAGCACCGCTCAAATTCCGTGTGGGAGCTGAGCACCAGCACCCGCCACTTGGGGGACAGGTCCCGGAGGGCCGCGCCGAACATTCGATACAGGTCCTCGGCCTCCTTCTTTTCCAGCAGCCGTTCGCCGTAGGGCGGGTTGGTCACCAGCTGGCCGTATTCGCTGTCCCGGTGGAATTTTCCCGCGTCTGCCACTTCAAAACGGATGCAGTCCTCCACACCGGCCAGCTCCGCGTTGTGCCGCGCCAGCTCCACAGCGGCGGGGTCAATATCGCCTCCCCAGATGTCATAATGGCCGTGGAATTCCTTATCCATGGCCTCGTCACCGGCCTCCAGCCACAGCTTGGAGTCCATGTTTTTCCACTTCTGAGCGGCAAAGCTGCGGTCCAGGCCCGGCGCCCGGTTCTTGGCGATAAGGGCTGCCTCGATGGGGATGGTGCCGCTGCCGCAGAAGGGGTCGCAGAAGGGATCCTTTCCCCGGTAACGGGAGAGGGTCACCAGCGCTGCCGCCAGCGTTTCCCGCAGGGGCGCACCCATGTTTTTAGCCCGGTAGCCCCGCTTGTAAAGGCCCTCGCCAGAGGTGTCCAGATACAAGGTCGCTACATCCTTGATGATGGAAAACTGGATCTGATACCGGCTGCCGGACTCCGGCAGGGTCTCCACGCCGTACTTCTCCCCCAGCCGCTTAGCGGACGCCTTTTTCACGATGGACTGGCAGGCGGGGACCGAATGAAGCTGGGAGTTCAGGGAATAGCCCTTTACAGGGAATTCGCCGTCCCGTGGGATATAGTCCTCCCAGGGCAGGGCGTAGACTCCCTGAAACAGCGCCTCAAAATCACGGGCCGGGAAGGAGCCAAGCTCCATCAGCACCCGCGCGCCGCAGCGGAGGTTGATGTTCAGCCGGGCAATGTCAGCCAAAGTTCCTTCACAGTGAACCCGGCCGTTTTCCGCCCGGACATTTTTTAAGTCCAGACGGCGCATCTCGTCTGCCACCAGACTTTCCAAACCAAACAGACAGGGAACCGTCAGTGTCATGGTCCATGTCTCCTTTCAACTTTCAAAACTATATTAGGGTCAGTATAACAGACTGTCCGCCGATCCGCAACCGGAAACCGTGCTCCCACCGCAAATTGGAAGTGGTTTTTCGCCAAAAACTGTGCTATACTGCAAGCAGAAATGGATTTTGCAAAAAAGGAGGATTCTTTGATGATGAACTGGATCTGGCTGGGGGCTGTGGTGGCCTTCGGCGTTTTGGAGGCCGCTACCGCGGCATTGGTATCCATTTGGTTTGTAGGCGGTGCGGCGGTGGCTCTGCTGGCGTCCTTTTTAGGTGCGGCGCTGTGGCTTCAGATTGCCCTGTTTCTGGCGGTCTCCGTGGGTATTCTGGCGGCGGTCCGGCCCCTGATAAAGCGAGCCAACGCAAAAACCGTCCCTACGAATCTGGACCGGGTCATCGGCTGTACTGCCCGGGTAACAGAGGAGATTGACAACGAGGCCGGCACCGGGGCCGTGTATGTAGAGGGCAAGACCTGGACCGCCCGCAGCAGCGACGGCACGGTGCTGCCCATCGGGACCCGCGTGATCGCGGAGCGAATGGAGGGCGTCAAGCTCTATGTGAAGCCGGAGCCGATAAGCTCCACGCGGCAGAGCTGACCGCTTAACTGAATAACCCCCCCTGTGAGGAAGCGGCTATGCCGTTTCCCGCAGGGGGTTTTTATCTTCTATCTTCGGATGGATGCCCCATCGCGCACTCGGAAGATTTTTGTTTTGATCCGCCCCAGTACAAGAGGTTCCATTCAATTTCGGTTTGACAGAGTCCCTGTAAGCACCCGGCCAAAGCAGATCAGCGTCCCGGCCTCCGCAGCAGGCAAGGTCACATCCCCATCCGCACGGCGGCGGTTTAAAGAAAACAAATGTACCGTACCGGAATCGTCCCGGTCATACTGCCGGCAAAGGACCTTGCCGTTCACGCTGAAAATACCCACATCCCCCGCCCGCAGAGGGGCACGGCTCACATACGCCACCGCGCCGTCCTCCAGATAGGGGGCCATAGCGTCCCCGCTGATGCGGACGGCAAATTCCGCCGTCTGCGGCACTTGCTCTGTGACGGAGATCTCATCAAAATCCTCTCCCGGCACCACGGAAACGCAGCCTACCGCCGCCAGCGTGTGGTATAGTGGGATGATCCTGCCCTCGGGCCGCTCCGCCGGGATCGGGGACGTCTCCTGTCGGCAGGCCCACAGCGCTTCGGTCACAGACTGCACCGTTTCACGTCCCAATGGGGAAAGTTCCCTGAATTTCCGCAGCAAAGTCTGTTCTTCTGAACTCAGCGCCTGCCCGCCTCCCCGGAAGCTGTCCCGAAACAGTTGATTGGGATCTGTCTCCAAGCTGTCAAACAGCCGCAGCATCACATCTTCCTTAGGAAAACTCAGACCGTTTTCATAGTTGCTCACTGCCGAGGGGGACACTCCCAGCCGCCCCGCCAGTTCCCCACGGGACAGCTTCAGCTCCCCACGCCGGAATTTAATTCGTTCGCCAAAACTCATGGAAAAAACTCCTTTCGTTCTGTTCCTCGACATCTCTCGACATAGGTGTCTTAATCATAACGAAAAAAAGTGTTGCTGTCAATCCATTTTAACAAGTTTCTTGTAAAATTATTCTTGACTTAACAAAATTCTTGTGATAATGTTACCTCGTTGACAGGGAGCTTGTCCTGGCGATAAGCAAAAGCCACATGGAAAGGAGGGCAGCAAGCAGACGGGCCGCAGGCCGTTCCATGCAAGTCATCCGGTTCCGCTTTCTCCGGTCCACCCGCTGAAACCCTGCGGCGAATACTGCGGACATAAAAAAATCGAACGCAGACTTTGTCTGCGTTCGATTGGTGGGGGAAGGTGGATTCGAACCACCGAAGTCAGTGACAACAGATTTACAGTCTGCCCCATTTGGCCGCTCTGGAATTCCCCCATATGAAATTGTGGAGCTGGTGGACGGATTCGAACCCCCGACCTGCTGATTACAAATCAGCTGCTCTACCAGCTGAGCTACACCAGCAGTTCCCAACAGCAAGGATTATCTTAGCAGAACATAACCGATTTGTCAACAACTTTTTTTCATTTTCGTATTTCTTTTTAGGAGGGATGTGTTTGAGCACAAAAAAGCGCTCCGTTTCCGCCGTGGTACGCTGTTCCATTTGTGGGCGGGAAATCGCGTCAGGAGAGGAATACTGGGTCTGCAACGGCACCTTGGCCTGCACCGACTGTCTATCTGACCTGGCCCGGCAGGAGCTCCTGCCCTGCCGGGTGCTCCGGGGAAAGCCTGCAAATAAAAAGTCAAGTCCCAAATAGGACTTGAGCGGAAGAAAATATGCAGGCGGCAGGTAGGCCAAATGGGCAACACAAGAAAGCCACCGC
>Ga0256405_10006004_pt1 | contig 20049 bp, 21 predicted proteins | sample RumenRJG_02DNA_FD_189096 | JGI IMG/M metagenome (GOLD analysis project Ga0256405, IMG submission 189096) | Bovine rumen microbial communities from Lethbridge, Alberta, Canada - RJG_02 | ecosystem: Host-associated > Mammals > Digestive system > Stomach > Rumen | place: Canada: Alberta... | reverse complement strand
TTTTCGAGCACTGGAGAGATGGTAGAGTGGTCGATTACAGTAGTCTTGAAAACTACCGTACCGAGAGGTACCGGGGGTTCGAATCCCTCTCTCTCCGCAGTAAACGCTGATAATCAGTAACTTACAAACTTTACGCACGTAAATACGCACACTTTTCGCGGATTACGTGCGTATTTCTTTTCCCAATATCTATAATATCCGCTTTCAAGAGACAAAGGTACAATATTTCTTTGAATTTACCAATCGTTTCTCATCTTTTTTCTGGGAACGGTTGCTTCACACCCTCTGGATAATGGACAGGGCGATGACCGGACAGAGTCAACACTCCTGTTCATTATCCGGCATCGGTACACATACCGCTGCTGTTCCCTTTCTATTACGAGAACTACGACCTGACAGTCAACCGTTTTTAATAACGTCAAAACCTTCCAAATAACCGTTATATGGTAGGTCTTCGGTTTTACGTATGCCTTTCAGCAAACTTGTGTTCACTTTCTCTATCTGACTGTGAGAGGGTTCTACCATCCTGAATAGTCGAGCAGTCTCCTCTCACCCTGTGTTATCTGTAACATGTTCTGGGCGTAGCCCTTCTCTCCACCGGCATTACCGTTGATAGAGACTGTTTCTTCACCATTCGTCGTTTGACACATTATGTCGTTTTCCACCACACTTCGTTTCAAAAACTTTTCCTTTTCCATGTTTCACCAACAGTCTATCTTTGGGGATGACAGTCTAAAGTATGACATGTGTTCTGGCGTTGCTCTCAAAGCTATCCGCATACGGCCTGTCCATCTTATCAAGATTGGTATTCACTTTTATTTTTCTGGGCGAGCGTGACTTATTTTTTCCGTTGCGAATTTAGCACCAGCGCCATTTGGCAAGTACCAGTCGCAAACCTCCTTATCCCTGCAGAAAATTCTCAGCAGCCTTCCGCATTTTCTTCTTAACGGACAAGTCCTAAAGAAAATGGGGTATTCCGTGAATTTTCCTTAGTATTCCTTGACCGTTGCATGTCTTCTTCTGGTTTGCTTTGTTTTGCACGTAAAAATTAAGTTTCACTCTAAAAAATAAAAATTATGAATACCTTCAATGATTTTCAGATTACAGCTCGTCTCACAGCAGATGCTAAGATTACCAAGTTCCAGAACACTTCAGTTGCTCGCTTCAGCGTAGCAGTCACTCGTACGGAGAATGTAAACGGTGAGGAAAAGAAGGTCGTAGGTTTCATGAATCTCGAGGCATGGCGTAAAAACGAAAAAGTTTCAGATTTCGATAGTTTGAAGAAAGGTCAATGTCTTTTCATCCATGGAGGGTTTAAACCAGTGGAATACGAAAAGGACGGTGTCAAGCACCATGTAATAATCCTTACGGCCAGCAGCTGGGAATCCCCCTTTGACTAATACGATCCGGAGGGTAAGCGAACCCTCCCTTTTTAGTCATAAGATGCAAACGAAAAAACATTACCTGAAAGGGTCAGACGTGAAGTCTCACCCTTTTTTCTTGTTGATTTGGTGGTTTCAATTATAGGAATTCCCAATCAATGGGATTTAAAATCCCTCCTGTCCACTCACTACCGGCACAGCCTCATTGACGGACTTGGCCCACTCCTGGCAGCTGCTAATGCACTATCCTTGTTCACTCCCAGGCACCTCATGGTAGTTGGGTCGCCAACCCGGATGGTACGTCAGCAGCTTTGGTCGCCGTCCGCTATGTCGCGCGCAGCTTCCCTACGGTCGCTGCCTCCTGAACACTCCAGCCTTATACTTGCTATCGATGGTCGGATTCTCAAATGTGCCTGGTGCGTAGTACTGACAGTCACATGATACGTACTTCCTGCCTATCTGACTGGTGTGCTCTGCCATCTGGTGGCCACACGAAGGACATTCATGCTTCACTCTGATTAAATAGAGCTGGTCTGATTCGTTCAGTGGCTCACCTCTTATAATCTTGTTCTGGATGGCGACGTATGTCATTCCTGATGACTGCATCGTCATACCTTCCCTCGCTGATTCCGGTAGTGACTCTTCCTGTCCAACCGTTACCTCTCCCTGTGGCTGAACTGTCGGAACAGTTGTTTCTTCCGTCATGGTGATCTCACCTTCTTTGGAACTCTCACCAGCTTTCTCTTCCTTGGCGGTCTTCACCTTTCGTTTTGCGTCAGACTTGCGCTTTCTTGATGCTGGTGCCGTCTGTAGTTTCGCAGTATATTTTTTCCAGACAGCTTCGTAATCGTATGTCTCTGGATCTTTCTCTTTGTCTTTTAAAAAATCCTGCAGAACCTTAATGTCGTTCAGTATTTTCTCCTTCATGCCTTCGTCAACATGAAAATTGGGAATTTGATAAATGAACTCGATAGCCTTTAGAAATTCTTCCTGTTCTATTTCTTTAGTACCGTTTCCTCTTATCCTAATGTTATATTGGCTGTTGTCGATGAGTGGTCGAACATCGCTCCAGTCGCTCAAACCAAACTTCGTAATCGCTGTTGCAATTTCTTCTGGTATCATATGATCTTCTCCCTGAAGGTCAAGATGCCACATCAGGTGAATACGAGTACATTGTATGCGTGACTTCCGACGCTTCAAGATTCTGTTGACGGCATCAATGAGATAAACAGGCTTTGAGTCGGCGGCATTGTTAACAGGTAAGCTCTCCAGATGTTTTTTCCACCGTTCCCGAAACTGCTCCATGTGTCTTTTATCGACAGGTCGAACAGGAACAGATTTAGGAATGGTAAATCTGTTAATCAACTTTATCAGTTGCTCTATCCTATTATCTGGAGCAAGACTTTCTTCGACAGAAATTGCACCCTTCTCTATGAATTTTTCATAGGCACGACTGACAGTCAGCCCACATAACTTTTTCAGATTGTTGACAGTGTAGTCTCTTACCTTCTTGTTGCAAGGTATCTCTATTCTTTTTTCTTCCATATTTATACGCTTTTGTTTTTTCAACAAAGGTACACATATATTTATTTATCGCTGAAAAAACAACATAAAATCTCTTGAATTAACCATTTTAAGACTTGGCTTGTCGTAAAATAGTTAATTCAAGAGATAGAAGCTCTATTTTTTCGAAAAAAAAGAGAGACAAAGTACCTTTGCTGTAACTCAAATGAGTTAGGCGAGTAGTGGCACCAATCCGGAATGTCACACTGACGTGCGAAATTCCGATGGTTCCCGACTCGCCCCAGAAGGGGATAGCGCACCCTCTGTATCGGGTGCTTTCTTCATTAACGTTGTACGAATTTCTAATATTTAAGAACTATGAACGAAGGAAATATTATCAATTCTGCGCTTGCTTCTTTGCGTGAAAAGAAGACAGATAGACGCGAAAGAAGAATAGAGTTCTTGACCCAGTCATCTGCCATGAAGGAGGAAATGATAGAGCGGTCAAACAATGGTTTTGGGCGGCCTGGTTATAGCCTTTCGCGCATGTTACGATACATCTATCTACACATGGATGACGGATGTGGTATCGATCTTGACTGCGTTGACGAACTGGTAAAAACCATCAAAGATAATCGCTCACAACTCGATAGAATAGACCTCTTCTTCGAGGAAATCCTGCGAGAAGCGAACCGTATCGGAAACAACATCAACCAGGTCACGAAACGGGTAAATCTTGAATCATTGATTGCCAAAGAAGAGGGTACACCTGAATATGAACTTGCGAAAAAGTTGCTGGATATGTTTAAATATATCAAGTACTATCAGGACGAGTTGCTGGAGAAAATCAGGTCGTTTACTGCTTCAATGACTCTAAATAGAGAGACTTTGAAGAACGTGTTAGGTGGTGAAGACGAACTACTGACACGTTGCCTTGTGTTTCCACATGCAGGCGAAAAAGAACAACAGTATAAAGTCCTTATCAGAAAGATAAAGGATTATATAAGTGAAGGAAATAAGGAACAGTATCATTCAATGACCATTGGCCAACTATTGGCAGAATTGGATGTGAAAATTGGAAGTAAAACAAAGCAATAAATATATATAATATGGAACGTGGAATAGTAAAAATACTCGGTAACGATGCCACTACGTTTGCGGCATGTTTCTACAACGAAAAGAAGGTGGCAAAGGGTGAAGCAAAGCTACTTGAAATGCGAAATTTCGGTGACTTACAGAAGTATGGCATACATACTCCTGTAGTCACAAGTCGATACCTGAGAAAGATTGCCGACCAGAATCCAGACGTAAAACACCCTCAGAAGCATATTATGTTTTCGCTTCCAGGCAATCCTACTGAAGAGGAAAAGCAGCAGCTTGTAGAACATGCCATAAAGGTCTTGGAGAGGCTTGGCTATAAGAACCAACCATCTCTTATCTATTCACATAATGATACAGGACACTGGCATTTGCATTGTGTTACCGTTACAGTTAATCAGACCACCGGCGAGTGGATAGATAACTATATGGATGGCAGAAAAGCCAGGCATTATTTGGATGAACTTCGGGGTATCAACGCACCTAATACTATCGAAAACTTTCTGCGTTATAAGTTCCAGACAAAAGAACAGTTCCTCAGCTTGCTTCGCGCCAATGGCTATTCCAAGTCTTTCTTTGACGACGAACTGGAAGTCGTTAATGTCGTCCGAAATGGGGACGTTCAACATATCTTCACGTTTCAAGAAGTCAGTGAGGCCATCGAAAGGAACAAGAAATATGTGGAGGAATCTAAGAATAGAATAAAGCAACTTCATAGCATGATCCTTGACAGACGTCAGCGTTCAATGAAGTATCTCGTAGAAGATCCTGACGTGAAGATAACCAAGGATGGGAAACGTCACACTGTAACAGAAAGACTGCGTGACGTTCGTGGGGCTGCTTTTGAGGGCGGCAAGGCATTTGAGAAGGAATATGAGGATCTTACAGGACAGGAAGTAAAGGGTATTCGTAAAGCTCAGTTCAAACAGTTCCTTGAAGAACTGAAAAATCAATTGGGAATATCTATTGTTTTCAATCAGTGGAAAGATGGCAGCACAAGAGGATATACACTGATTGACCACCAAACAAAGTCAGTCTTTAAGGGTTCAGACATCTTACAGCTTGATAAGCTGCTGAATCCTGACTGGAAGAGGGGAATGGAAAAGGATCTGGTTCTTTCTGCTGATGAAGCAAGCGATGCCACCCATCGGCTCGCTAATTCTCCAACCTTGGCAGACGATATTTGTGATGCTCTGGCTGATATGGGAATAGAAGTAACAAAACTGTCAGAATCAGCAATCGTAGATATTGCTGTTGAATACCAGGAGGAAGAGGAAAATCGGCGAATGGCCGTTTCTCTCATGACGGAGCTGAGGAAGGAATTTAACACAGAAATGTCTGAATATGGGGAAGAATATAAACAGTTATGCGAAAAAGGACAGGATGCTTATAATCATGCCTTAGTGGCAGAATATCTACATCAATTGGAACTGAACAACGAACAGGACGAAGATGAAATGAAACTGCGTGACAGAAAAGATTTTGATAGCCTGAATATAGGTGAATATATAGAGGATGTGCTGGAGAGATACAAAATATACGATATAGCTGGCCACTATGAGCTGTCGAAAGAAAACGTTGATGAAAAAACTGCTGTTGACAGAGCATATACAAGCCTGCAACAGTCTTTACAGGCAAATGAAAAAGGTGAAATAGCTGAAGCCCGACAGAAAGCAGAAGAAGCAGTAGCATACGCCCGACATGCATATGATTTACACGAGAATCCGAAGCTATTGCAGAGAGAGGATGAGTTGGATGATGGGAGTAAAATGCAATCCAACGAACAGTATGATTTCTTTCTGCCATTTGTTGATGTTAAGCCGCATATATATCAATATAAGGGCGAAGCATATATATCAGCAATGATTGACGGCGAACAATATGATGGCCGGAAGATGAGCAAAGAACATTTCTATCACTATAACTATAGTGAAGAGCAACAAAATGTAGGGATGGCACTTGCCTGGCACTACTTCTCGGATGAAATACAGGAAAGACAACTCTATAACTGGAAACAAGAGCATTTTAAGGTGGGCAAGATGCCAGAGGGCGTAGAACTTGAATCTGCTAAAGATTACTATGACAACACTTCTCAATCTTTTTATTGTGCAGCAAATTTTGTTTTCTCCAATGGTGACAAACTGTACAGAAATAGCCCCTATACTAAGGAAGAATATCACGAATTAAAGAAGAATAACTATACGCCAGAACAAATGGCATGTAGAAAATATGGTCCAGAAATTGTCGGGGATTTGGAAGTAACTGATTCTCTGAGTATCAACAGTATCAAAGGAAGGCTATTTGGAGAGATGGCAGACCCAAATTCATTTAAGGGGATAGAGGAAACGGTGGCAGCTTTCAATGACTTTGCTGGACAATTGTGTGGGAGTTTTAGCAGGGTATGCGGAGCATTCGCAGATGCATATTTTGAAAGCATCGGTGCTGCAGCTGGTGCTGGACATGGTGGAGGTGGACAGGACACTGGCAGATGGGATGGTAAGAACGATGATGACGAGAAGAGAAAGCCATTCATCCTTGGACATATTCCCACAAGGAAGTCTGGACGCGGAGGACATGTAGGACATTAACAATAGTTCATACTTGTCTGCCAGCGGTTGGAGAGTGTTAAGAAGTCATAAACAGACAATCCTTCTTGTTTTTAGCATCAAAAAACACGCCAAAAATTTGGTGGTTTCAGAATTTTTTCGTACCTTTGCAACAGATAAAGGTAGAAGTGTAAAAGGTGGCGATAGTCACGTAATGTGAGGCACCTACCTGCTGTCGGTGCTTGGACATGAGCGTGGTAACTGGCTCACTCCCTTGCGAGATAAAGTCCAACCAACTCCTGAAGAACAGGACGGAAAGGCCACAGGATCCCTACGGGGGTTCTGTGGTCTTTTTGCGTATATATGCCTGTGATGTGTAACGGCTCACAGCAGAAAGAAACAAAGAATTATAAAAGCCATTCCGGCCACCGAGGTTCCGTTACGCCTCGCCCGGGGTGGCACTTTTAATAGATAACATTTATGAACAGAAATGAAATTGAGAAGAAAGTAAATGACGTTTTAGAGCGCAAACTTGGTGGAAACGCCGAGAAGATTGAGCCGACTGCCGACCTATTGGTCGATTTAGGTCTTGACTCTCTCGATTGTGTGGAGATTATCGTGGAACTGGAGAAAGAATTTGGTATCTCTATCTCAGACGAGAAGACAGATAAGTGTTATACCGTTGGCGATATCTACACCATCGTTGAAGAGTTGGTATGATTATTATTTATCCATTTATTATTAACAACTTAAATACAAACAATTATGAAAAAGAACATTTTAATGAGAGTGATGATGGTGGCCATGGTAGCTACAATGTGTATGACATTCACAGCCTGTGGCGGTGATGATGATGACGATGTAAACAACGGCATGTCCGGCAGCACCACGACTTGGGTAGAGCCATACCTTCGTTGGGATGCTACCCTCGACCAGATCAAGGCTGACATGGCCACTCAGGGCTGGACGGCACAGGTCAGTGAAGGGAACATCCTGCAGTATTCTAACAGCAAATATCCTGGTGTGACAATGAATATGGGTGTGCTAAATAGCAGAACCAATACGCTGAGCACAACACAGGTAGCTTACATGAATGTCCCATCAGACTTCTTTAATAAGATCCTGAACGAGGTGGTGACCCGCTATAATGTTACCTGGGAGAATACTGGTAGGATATATTCAGGCAAGGGTGTCGCAAATGACAAGGACGTGTCGATCACCGTCACCAATGCCGCCAGTACCGTCCTCGTACAGTTCGTGAGACGCTAACCTCAGTCCATTAGTTATGAAAGCGACATTTGACGTAACAATCAAGATCGACAACAGAAATGTCGAGACATCCTTCGGAATGAAGGAGGGCGCACAGAATGTAGATGCCAATCTGACGGGACTGGTACTGAAAATCATCACCAATGCCCAGAAGGAGTTGAAGGAGCAGTTTGACCGCTACTATGGTGTAACTACCGATGCGCCTTCACAGGAGTTGCTGCAGCAGCTCTACGATGGAAAATTAACACATCTGGAGTACGTCCAGAGGTCAGCAGAGTATCAGGAACCCTTCAAGCAGTTCTGCCAGGAACATCAGCTGCAGGAAAGCGACCGTGCTGCCCAGCAGTTCTTGGATAGCCTGCTTCGTGAAGAGGAGTCCGCTCATACCGACGGGTTGGATTGACATAATGTCAATTTCTTCGTATCTTTGCAGCAGAATTAAGGTCTTGTTGGCGATTTCCTGCCGATCCGGTTGAGAGGCTGAGGAGCGCAGCGAGACCTTTGCACCATCAGCGAAGGATATGACGGCATGTTGATGTTCCTCATCATGAGAAACGGAGGCGGTTTCCAACGCTCTTTTTGGGCTGCCTTGACTGATGCCCCGGCGATTAGTGCCGAGTGGTAGGACAGGAGGCAGTTCTTTTTTGCTCCTTATCCTTGGTGGTCTCAAAATTATGTTGTACCTTTGCAACAGAATTGAGAACATTGGCCGCTCTTGCCGTTAATTCGGTGTCGCCCGAAAGGGCCTGTGGAGCTTTAAAATCCCTTTGTTTCTCAATTTTTTTGTTGGCTCGCGCGATTAAGTTCTTTGACAAGCAAAGCGTCATGGACGAAGCGTGTTCTGCGACTCGACGGTGGCAGTGTTTTTTTGACTCTGTGCTTTTTGGACAGGACGTTGGCGAATCTGCAAGGGGTGCTGCTCGATGGGCGGCACCCCTTCATTGAAATATAACAGATAACCTTACCCGTTTAGGACAGATTATCTTACCCATGGGCGCAGTCCGCTCTTACCGATGCCGACAAGGAATAGGCCCAATGATAGACTCTATATAAAAGTGGTGCTCCAGGATTTTAATTGATTTAACCAAACGTGTTTTGTAATTCTCGAAGATATTTTGTGGGGAAATATACAATATATATATGATATATACAAACTTTAATGCAACTATTTTAAGTTGAAAAGAAAATTCCCCTCCAACTCGTGAAGGGGAACCGCCGGTTCCATGCTACTATTGGTCGGCTTCTCCGAACAACGAGAACAATAGTGAAAACCTGAACTTCAATTCGAGCAACTGGAACTGGAACAACAACAAAAGCTTTATCTATTTAAACGGTGCCGCATGGCTGAATCGACACGCTCAACGGCAACAGCCTTGGAGTCTGTGCGGACATTATACGCACGAACCATACGAAAAACGTTCAGGGCAAAAATGGATATCGTAAAACCAAAAACCAAGGCAAGGAAGGCTACCTTGTGGGCTGTGGCATGACGATGGATAAATTCTCCAAGGGTAGCCAACCCCATGATACGGGCAAATTTCTCACCCGCTGTTTTGCAACGTTCGTGGAGATCCTTGTACCGAGGGTCATTCTTGTCAGGAATAGGTTCACCTATGATCAACTTTTTCCAACTCATAACTGTATAGAATTTAATTCAATTACTAAATTTTAAGCTTTCTTCCCATGCCTTCGGCAACACCCTCACCGAAACTACGGGCAGAATAGGCTGTGTCACCTTCAGGAATCATCCATGCTGCCAAGTCAGGAACAAGGTTCAGACACTTCAGGGAAACAACGCTGGCTGCTAACAGGTAGCCGCCGGTAATGAAAGCGGTATGCAGATAACCGGTGAAAGTCTCTGGACTGGCCAACAGAGCGGACAGCTCTTCATACTGGATGCTGATGACGATGTCAAACAGCAGCAATACATAGAAGCCGACGAAATATAACATGGCTCCATAGAAATGCACAGTCAGATATCGAGTTATCCATTTTGCCCATGCTCCCTCCCACTTCGGCAGTAAGGAGAAAGCCCACATAATGGGACCGAAAATGGTCAACATACCCAACATAATCTGCTGGATGTAGATTGTGGCCCACCAGCCGACACGGAAAGTCACAAGGGCAATGAACATTACCAGCTTATCAATCATGATGGTGATACCAGCAAAAGTGCTGATATCATTGAGCTTGGCAGACTGCTTGGACTCCTTCGAGACTTCCTCGGCATTGACGGCATCACCGACAGTAGTCTGTGTACCTTCGCTGTTGATGTTCTTAAAAGCCGCTTTCAGATCGCCATTGGCATCAAAGAAGGTTGTGTCACGCTTGGCAATCAACGGCTTCAAGTCCTCGAATTTCTCCTGGACCTGCATGGCCTCGGCTTCATACAGGTCATGGGTATAGCTACCGATGCAGTTAGGAATATATGCCAGACAGTCGAGGACTCCACCGTCGGCATACCAGAAGAACATCACAAAGGCAACGCCAAGAACTCTCAGAATCTTCAAGGGGTCGAAAGACTCTCCCTTGACCATCATCTTATAGGCCTGACCAGCGGCCATGATGATAGCAAACAGAGCACCCAAGGCCATACACATCTGGAGAATCCACCAGAAAGGACCTTGCTCGCCGATAAACGTCTCATCGGTCAGGAACTCGTTGGTCTGGAAGATGACATCGTCAATCTGTTCCTCGAACAACTCAACGCCAATACTGTTGACAAAGCTTTCCGCACCTTCTGCAGCAAGAAATAAACTACTTATCAACCCCATATATTATATATTTTTATTCTCCTATTCCATGAACACTGCCATTGGAGCCAGTCACCATGGACTTCTTCCAACGGGCGAAAGCCGACTTGACGGCATTCTTCGTATTGGCCTTGACAACAGGACTGCCCTCGGCCATGTCTTGGGTGGCTTTCAGACCTTGCCATTTGCATAACATCATGACAAGCTCATTATTGCGCTTAACCAGATCCTTGTAGATTAGCTGGTAAGCAGCCATACGCTTCATATTGGGAAGATAGGCATCACGGATAGCATTGACCGACTGTGACAGACAGTTATAGATCTCTTCCCAGTAACGCTTGTCGGCATAAGATCCACCTTTGGTGATAATTAGTCCGATATTCTTTTTGAATGCCTCCTGTTTCTTCGTGATCTTATCCTTCTCACTCAGCCAAGCGGCATCGAGGATACCACCCGTACGGTCGGCAATATTCATAGCCTCTATCTTCGCGCGTCTGGTCAGTGAGGAGTCTATCTGCTCAGCATACCCTAACTCCTGATGGATGCTGTTATACATCCACCAACGGGCGGCAAGCTTGTTCTTTTTCTTGGCCCAGCTGGAATAATCTCTGTGAAACCATTCATAATAAAGGTCAGGAGATAGAGAGCCTATACCTTCCTCGGCAACTGTGTACTGTCGCATGACAGCCTCGTCATGGTTATATGTCTGTGCACCTATGAAGGTGCAGCAAAACAGAATCAAAAAAACAATCTTTATTCTCATATTGTTGCTTATTTGTTGTTACGAATGAAATCTTCGCATGATTACATTATCATCAGCTTCCTCGCGATGATTCTTTTCGTCAGCCATGGCAAGCTGCTGGTTGTAGTTCTGCTGGAACTGTTCCTGAACCATCTGGGGATGGTACTGCATCTGCATGTTCTGTTGCGGAGCGGGATGGTTCATGTTCTTAAGGGCCATACTTCCAAGCATCATAGACGCTATCTTACCCATCCAGCCGAAATTGCCGAACATCAGCATAGCAGCAGGAATCATAGCAGCGACACTCATCATATTGGTGTTACCACCAGTGACGGTATTCAGCAGATTCTTGAAACCGCTGAAGGGGCTGAAGTCAGCAAGAGACATTCCCTGACCCTGTTGGGCAGGATATTGGGCGGTCATCTGTGAAGGATACTGCCCCTGGGCCATTAACACCTGTTGTTCAGCATATTGATTCATGGAGGGCATTGACGGTACATGACCGGAAACATAGTCGCGAGCGGCATCAACACCATTGGCGACGGCATCTTTGGTGGCTCCAATGGCACTGACGGTACCATCCTTGACATTCCTGACAGTGTCTACTATATCCTTGGCAGTACCCTCACCAGCAACGCTGTCAAGGGTGTCGCCAACAAGATGGCCTTGTGCTTTATTACCATTAATTGTCTTGTTGAGTTTCTCTGCGAGAGTGTCATCTTCCTTACCGGCAAGTATCCAATTGCTCCAAGTTCGGACGGCACCATTGCCGGTATATGTACCGACAGCAATACCGCCACCGATAAATGACTGTTTGGGGTTTTCTTTAATGAAGTTTAAAGTCGATTTTCCCAGATTCCATGTGTTTTTGGGAAGAGCAAAGGCCCAACTTCTAAGACCCACTAAAGCTCGTAATGTTGCTATTGATGGCATATTCGTATTTCTTTTAAAGTTTGACAATATTGTTGCTTGGAGCAAAGTTACATCATAATAAACAAACACACGAAAATGCGAGTTTGAAAGTCTTGAATTAACTATTTTAAGACATTTTTGAAGAAAAAGAGCCACTTCCCATCGAGGAAAGTAGCTCTATCTAATAGTGTGAAACTATTAATGTCAGAAGCGGCTGTTAATCTTCAAAATTCTCAGTTTCTATTGTCTATATCCTTGGTTTCTTCAATGAGAGTACGTAGTGATTCCATGACATCAGAAACATAGTGGAGAAGATAAATATCAACACCTGAACCATCCAAATCCAACATTTTTACCAGTTCGCCGAGAACTACACTAAGCTTCTCGTTATTCTTCTGGAATGTTTCATGATTGGATTTCAGGTAGTTCAGGACTGCTGCGTCTCTGCTGCTGACAATTTCGTTGTCACTATTATTCGATGATATCCCGTCAAGAAGTTCAGATGCCTGGCGCATCTCCTGTGAGGCATTCTTCATCGTTGTTATGACTGATTGCTTTTCTGGGAAAACAACATTATCACCATCTATTTTTGTGATGGAAGATTCCAACTCAATGGCGTAACTCTTCAGGGAGTTAGCCTCATTTGCTAATTTTACTAATTGTTTCATACTTTACTAATTTTGCTAATATTATACATTTTACTATTTATACTTATCGCACTATCCAAACAAAGTTTGTGTCTTTTGTAAAGTTAGTGCTTTCTTGCCGTGTTTTTTCTTTATATCATCTAATCCCTTTTGGATAAGTTGCTCGGCGGCAGATACCTCTGAGCAGCAGAAGAACTGGGCCACGGCCTTTACCTGGTCTATCATCTGCTGGGGTAGGACGTAGGTGTGGCGGGTATAACCTGGCTTGCACCCACGTGCTGCACCATAAGTCGCTCTCTTGCCATCAGATGTTTCTTGCATACTATCAGGCTTAACAGACTTCTCTTTCTTTGTCCTTCTACCTTTGCTCGCTTCTGTAGTATTAACACCATTCTCGAACACCATGCCTGCCATGTCAAAGGCAGATAACTCATTTTTATACTTCTTTGCCATGTTACTTGATTTTTTCGTTTATAATGTTTACGATTGCGTCGAAAGATGATCTGACTACACGACGCTGCTTGTAGTTCATACCAAGGGTGTTAGAAACCCTAATGTCCAGACTGTCAGCAATACCAGGAAGAACATTTCCGAATTTTGCAAAGGCGGTGTTTGCCTGCTCGATGGCAGCTCTCAATTCTTCTCGTTTGTCATCATATTGTGTTACGAGATTCGGAAGAAACAGCCTTTTAGCCTTGCTGATTCCCTTAACGACCTCGGCGAAGGATGCTGTCTCGCGGACATTCATCCGGTCAAAGCGGAATGGCATGATGATAATATCGGCAGAGTGATAGACGTACTTCAGGTTGTTATTATCAACGGAACCAGGACAGTCTATCAGGACGATACCGGGGACTTTCCTAACTTTAGTCAGTCGTTCCTGAATGGTATCGTCAAGTCTGAACGGCCAGACCTGCCAAGGCACTTCTATATTCCTATACCCCAAATCGTCAAAGCGGTTTTTCCTGAGAGAAAGCTGGGTGTCTGCATCGAGTACTGCTACAGGTAGGCCTTGTTCCACGCAGTATGTAGCAAGCAGACTGCACAGGGTTGACTTTCCAACTCCACCTTTTTGGCTGGCAAGTGAAATGATTAAATTCTTCATAACTTTGTTATTTTTATGTTTATTACTAAATTAGCTAACTTTTTAGAGTTAGGACTATTAGCGCCCCAAACCTCTGGACTTACCATAGTCTGGGTTCTTCTCTATATCACGCAAAACGTCATCAAGACGCTGCAGCTCTTTATGGCTGAGCGCTTGAATACAGTCAATGGCCACCTTCTGACCAATAATGTGGCGGTGACTGTAAGGATCTGCAAAATTCAATAGCTGAGCAACGTCATTAGATGTTACTTCCTCTGGTCGTACCATCCAATGCTTGCAGAAAAAGTCGTTCACAATCCGGTCGGTATCGTCTTGGGTACGGATGTCTGCTGGCTTGGCAGCAATATCCTTTACCCATGGCTCCTCTTCAATAGTCTCGATGATGTCCTCACGGTCGTAACCGTCCGGCTCCTGTGGGGTGGGGATGCCCATGGCCTCACACAGCTCGTTGAATGAGTTGCGGAGCCAGGCAATGCCTTTGTGCATTCCATTGCCGGTGATGTGCTCAATGGCATACTGTGCCGTCTGAGCCTTAAGCTGTTCAATATTGTTCTGTTCCATAGTGTACTATTCAACTTCCTCAAAATTCGCTGTATTGAAACTTCCATTTACAGGACCTTCATACTCTACAAAAGCAGATATCTCTTTCCTGAATGTTAACAAGAACAAGCCCGTGTCTCCATTTCGGTTTTTCCCTATGATTATTTCTGCAGTTCCCCTTAAATCTCTTCCGTTATCATCATGGATGATGCCATAGACCTCTGGGCGATGTACAAAGATAACCATATCAGCATCCTGTTCGATAGCTCCAGATTCTCTGAGGTCGCTAAGTCTCGGTCGTTTCCCTTCCAACCCTTCGCGCGCTTCAATACCACGATTCATCTGTGAAAGTGCTATTATCGTCGTTCCTGTCTCTTTGGCAAGTGCTTTAAGAGAACGGGAAATAAGCGAAACTTCGTCTTGGCGAGTACTGTATCGTGTAGTACTGGCTGACATGAGTTGTAAATAATCGATGAATATGACCTTCACTCCATGTTCTTTTACAAGTCTTCTTACTTTTGTGCGTAGCTCGTAAATTGACAAGCCCGGTGTTTCATCAAGATAGAAGGGCTTATCCCACAACCTGCCTATTCCTCGGTCAATCCTTTTTAACTCAGCCTGATCATACTGACCATTTTTAATTTTCTTTCCCTCAACTTCACTAATGCCAGAAATCAGACGCTTCACTAATTGGACAGACGACATCTCTAAAGAAAAATATGCTATGGGAATTTGGCGTTCTTCTGCTAAAAATCTGGCAAGACAAAGGGCAAAGGTCGTTTTACCCATCCCTGGACGGCCTGCTATGATATTGAGATCTGTAGATTGCCATCCGCAGGTATAGTTGTTCAGGTCCTCGTAGCCTGTGTGAAGTCCTGTTACGTCGTCAAGCTTATTTTTTGCCTCAATAATCTCGTCGTTAGCAACTTTCAAGACGGTATTTATCTGTTGGTAGTCCTTGGTCAGGTTTTGTGATGAGAGCTCAAAGATTCTTGATTCAGCCTCCTGCATCAAGTCATCTATATCTTCTGTCTCATCGAAAGCTCTACCCTCGATATTAGAGGTTATAACTATCAGCTGACGAGCTACAGCTTTTTGGGCAATGACACGTGCATGGTACTCGATATTAGCCGAAGAGGCTACGCGGCTCGAAAGTTCAGCAACATAGCTCGGACCTCCAACTTCTTCAAGGTTTCCATTATGTGCCAATTGCTCTGTCACAGACAATACATCAATCGGATAATTCTTCTGTAACAGTTCCAGAATGGCAAGAAACACCTTCTGATTCCTTGGGTCATAGAAACTGTCAGGACGTAGCATGTTACTGATAGAATCAAATGCGTTCTTGTCAATCATCAAAGCTCCAAGAACTGCTTTTTCGACTTCAGGGGCTTGAGGTAGAACATGTGCATAATTTGTGTCTGAATGCTTGTTGTTACGCTTTTTGCTTTTTTCGTTAATTTCTGGCATAATTTTAAACTTTAAGTTGTTGAATACTTCGTTTTCTATTTTTTACTATTCACTTGGTTGGTATTGATACCGAAAACGACTTCCACTTTTGAGGATACATTTTCAGAAATCCATTTTTCTATTGCAGGCTTAAGAATTTTTGCCCTTTTAGCGTCTTCTTTAGACGGGGCAATCAATTGAATAGTATTTCCTTTTAGGGCTGCAAATGAAAGTAAATTCACAATGCTCTCACAATTAGGATCGCATAAAATCAAGCTTGCAGCACATTTTATCCAGGCTTCTTGGGCTTGCAGAGGACTTGTTATGGAAAGAATATACGCTTCAGGGGATTCCCCAGCCTCCTTTTTCTTAAATAACCAGTTCGAAAAATGGCGACATAAATCATCCATATCTTCATGCTGTTGCTTGGTTTCTTTCACAAAGAAAGGAATCCACTTTACTATGTTTTCTTTTATGATTCCAGTATCCCGCTGCAGTCTTAGAAGATAATACTTGTCGTTAACTATAGTCTCCATTCCGACTTCTGTTAGAACTGGTATTCCTTTTTGGGTTCGCCGTTGCTCGGTAGGGGATAGAACTTCCTTCTCACGTGCGCGCGCCGGCGTCGTTGTTATTCTTTCTTTTTTTCTTTTTTTATTTCTGTCCCTCAGGTTGTCCTTTGGGTTGTCCTCGGGGTTGTCCTCGGGGTTGTCCTCGGGGGAGGTTTCTTGTTCCTTGTAAATCTCTGATATTAAGCCGTTTGTGGTTTTAAAATGGTTGTCCTTTGGGTCGTCCTCGGGGTTGTCTTCAATAACACTCCCAAATCCAGCATTAAAAAGAATGGTTATAATAGAAACATTATGACTTGATTCTTTTCTTATGTAGCCGTCTTTGCATAAGAGCTTTAAATATCTTATTATCATGTTTTTTGATTTTCCCCATCTCTTCACCAAAAAGTCGATGCTTGCTACAAGTTGTCCAGGCTTCAAATTCACAATTTCATTACCTGCAAGATATTCCCGGTTGGTATATGATGCCATATATTGGAGATCAGCCCACCATTTGAAATAGAGTGGCTCAGAGCTGTTCCAAATCCATGTGTTGTGAATTTCAGTCGGAATCTTGTAAAAAGTTGCCATTTTTCTGTAAAATAATGTTAATCTTTTGGACGTTTCACAGAAAATTCGTATCTTTGCATTGCTGATGGAAAGAAACGGCGTCTGTGAAGATTTGCTCCCGGGCTATAGCTCGGGTTCTTTCTTTTTATAGACTACTTGGAATCTTTGGTACAAAACTGTGCATCTCCTGGTACTTCTTGAAAAGCTGTATAGCTTTCTCGGCATCGGTGATGATGACTCGACCATTTTGAGAAACGGCATCTTTAATAATCGTATTCTTCAGTTTCATAGCAGTAGGTTTGCTGCAACCGAAGAGCGATATTATACCATGGAGTCCCTTAACGTACCGGCGCTCAGGAGATTTCCTTGCGGCCTGTTCATATGGATGTCTGGAATCCATAAGATCCAAAAACTGTCCAACCGTAAGCTGCCAGATTGGAGTTGTCTCATTAAACTGAAGATTTGCTTCCATAACTTTTTATTTTTAATTCTTGAAGTATTCCACTTTTTTTTGTATCTTTGCATCGAAAATGTTTCCGTTTATTGAAGCACTACGATTCAAATCCTGTGCAAATATAGTAAAAAGCGGTCATTATTCAAAAATATATTTCATAAAAACGGCAAAATTTATAATAAATTAACAACATATATGGGAATAGTAGGCAAAAGTATAGAGGATATCCATGTTGGCGAGTTAATTAGTTCCTGGTTAAAAAAGAATATGATGACCAAAACTAAATTTGCTCAGATAATGGAGTTGCCAATGACCAATGCCGGAAGAATACTCAGTAATCAAAACATAGATCTTTCTAAGCTTATAGAAATAAGTAAAAGGCTACAACATAACTTTATTGCTGACATCTGTGATGAACCAAAATATGTTAATTACCTCCATTTCGAACCTCTAAATATAGGTCATTATATAGAGCAACGACTGAAGATCCTTAAAATGTCTCAAGCGGAGTTTGCCAAGGCTATGGGGATTTATCAGTCGGATGTAAGCAAACTTCTCAAAAAGGAATCTATTGGTACCGATAAATTGGTAAAAATATCCCGTGTTTTGGATCATAATTTTTTTCGGGCAATACTTCCCATGGATCTGTCAGATTCAGAACTATATGACAGCGCATTAAAAGATGCGGCTCAACTGGCCTTCGACATGGTGAAGGATGATTTGTATAGGGTTATCGGCGAAAAAGATGAAGAGATTATCAGTCTCAGAAATGAAAATAATAAACTGAAGTCACAGATTGCTAAACTACAGAAAAAGAACACAGAATTAAGGAAACGTATTAATATTCCTGATGCAGAGGGGAAATGAAGCTATTCCTTTTTTCTTGGCAGACTATCTTTCTTTTTCGCTTTCTTCTTCTTTTGGGAATGACTATCGAATAGCTTCATTGCATCAGCCTTGGCCCTATCTGCTATGTCTACGTATGGCTTCATGGCTTTGTAGTCGCTATGTCCTGTCCACTTCATGACTATCTGGGGAGCAATGCCTAACATCAAGGCATTACATATAAAGGTACGCCTGCCTGTGTGTGTTCCTATCATTTGCCATTTAGGATAGACTTCGTCAATTCGTTCGTTGCCTTTATAATAAGTAATAGTTTCGGGCGAGTTGAATCCTATAATCTCGGCCATATCTTTTAGATGCTCGTTCATCCGTTGATTACTTAAAACGGGAAGGACTCTCTCATAAGGAAAACTCTGACCACTGTATTTCTTCAGAATAGAGGCTGCATATTTGTTTAATTCGATTTTTAGAGTATCTGCAGTTTTTACTGTAGTAATCTGTATGAAACCTGGGAATACGTTGGACCTTTTTAAATTGGCAACGTCAGAGTATCTTAACGAAGTGAAGCAACAAAAACAGAAGACATCTCGAACACGCTCCAGAGTGCTCTTTTCAAGACCTACACGTTTTTTATACTCTTTACCATTGACATCTTTAAGTGTAATTTCAGTTCCAACGTCAGGAAAATCATATTCGTAGATTTTCATGAGTTCATCCCAATCGAAAAATACAACTTTCTTTTCTGTCGCTTTCAGTTTCGGCGAAAAGGATCTATATGCTGTCTCTTTATTATACCCCTTGGCATTGGCCCATTTCAGGAACCACTTCAAAAATCCCAGCTGCTTACCGATGGTGCTGTTTTTCATATCCAGCTGGTTGCGCATGAACTCAACAAAGTTGGTAAGCCCTTTTTCATCAAATGACTCGAAGAACACTTCCTCGGAAAAATCCTGGATATGGTTCCTCAGAGCATGGAACTTCTCATGGGTGGAGGGTGTCCAGTCATTTTGCTTGCCCATTTCGGCTGTAAACTCATCATAATAGTCATAAAAGCCTTTCTCCTTGTCTGAAGGAGTGGTGTCGCTTGATTGCCCTTTGCCAAACTTCTCTCCATACAGTTTTTTAATGTCACCAATGGGTTCATCGTTATTAAGCAACTTGTTCTCTAAATCGGAGAAGTAGCTATCAATACGCTTTAAATGGGCATTGATGGCTTTGGCTGTTACTCCTTTAGTGTTTACAACCGACTTACCTCCATATGTTAAAGCCACCTTTTGGGTGTCATTGCTCCAGCATGCAGGTTGGATGCTGTAGCCAGTGGTTGTCAATAATCGTTGCCCTTGAATCATAATGGAGCACCTGATGGGAGCTTCGCCTTGCTTGCTCAGTCGCTTTTCGAGATAGAATTTTACAGCCATTCTGATGTGCGTATTTTGAATTTACGCACAAATTTACGCACACTTTTTGAGAAAAATGCTTTTTACGTAATTTTTTCTATTTTATTAACTATTCTGATATTCAAATAGTTACAATATAACTTTTGGCCCCATATTACCATGCTTTTATTGGCGGTCAATCCCTCTCTCTCCGCAAAGGACTTAGCGTCAAGCTAAGTTCTTTTTTTATGTTTTCTTCTTGTTTGTTTGCTAGATTCAGATTTTGTGCGTATCTTTGCATCATGTAAAGAC
>Ga0256405_10006003_pt1 | contig 20053 bp, 14 predicted proteins | sample RumenRJG_02DNA_FD_189096 | JGI IMG/M metagenome (GOLD analysis project Ga0256405, IMG submission 189096) | Bovine rumen microbial communities from Lethbridge, Alberta, Canada - RJG_02 | ecosystem: Host-associated > Mammals > Digestive system > Stomach > Rumen | place: Canada: Alberta... | reverse complement strand
ACGGCGAACGTAGCAACCGTTTCATTCAGTTATACTGCATATGGATCCTCAGCATACTTAGCTAACTGGGGCTGGTGGGGATACGGTTGGTCGGCTACCGTCAATGCTGCCGAAGGATACACCATCACCAAATGCGTATTCTACGACGACCAAAACCGTACTGCTACAGACAGCGAAGCTCCCTTTGTAGTAGAAACCACAGAAGAGGATAAGACTCCGAAAGTAAATGGCACACCCATTCTGGCATGGACGTCTAAAGGTATAAAAAAGATTGAGGTGTATGGCTATGAGAATCCCACCACCGTCAACGTCACTGGCGTGACCCTCTCTGAGACCGCAGCCTCGCTGACCGTAGGCGGCGAGACGCTGACGCTGACTGCCACCGTTGCCCCCGACGATGCTACGGACAAGACCGTGACTTGGACCTCCAGCGACCCAACCGTAGCAACTGTAGCTAACGGCGTAGTGACCGCCGTAGCCGCCGGCACCGCTACCATCACCTCCACCGCCACAAACGGCACACCCGATGACACCACCGATGACTTTAGTGCCACATGCACCGTCACCATTATTAACCCTGACCAAGTAGCAGCAGACGCAGTTGTCGCTCTGTTCGATGCCCTGCCTGCTGTAGGGAATATCACAATAGACGACAAAGCTGCTATCGAGGCTGCACGCGCAGCATACAACGCTTTGACCGATGAGCAGAAAGCACTGATTAACGGAGAAGACTTGGCAAAACTGACCGCCGCTGAAGAAGTACTCGCTGCGTTAGAAGCTACAGGCGTTGAGAACATACAAGGCAATGTGAAGAATGTCAAGACTATGGTGAACGGTCAAATCTACATTCTCCGTGGCGAGAAGGTATATACATTGCAAGGCGTAGAGGTAAAGTAAAGATATAGCAAGGGTATTGTATCCCTATAGCAACCCTATACGAGAGCGAGTGGCAGAAATGTCACTTGCTCTTGTTGTGTTGAAATCTTAATAATCGCTCCCTTTTGTACTTAGTATAGAAGTGGCGCGAGAGTAGCTTGAGAGTGGCTGATTGACTGCTACAATTCACTGGTTCACAGATTCACACATCTGTGTGGCTTCAAAAACACCTATAATAATATAATATTAATATTATTATCCAATAGATACGAACACAAAATTATGTGTGAATCAGTGAATGAGTGAATCTTAATAATCATATACTTTTCGACATCCTTCCAACATCGATTCAAATAGCAGACGTTGCGCTGACCTTAAGCACCTCTTGTACTGACTCTGGTGTAAAGCCAAAATCTTAATAATCGGAAACTTTTGGGAAGAGTGCCTAAGGCCACTTGCTATTGTTCTGATTCGTACTTTCTTAAGTCGTTTTCGGGACATGGTCCCGTGATGGTCCTGTTCTAATATGTATATTTATACGGAACGATGATTACTTATTCGTAGATTGCTACGAAACGATTACTACTGATCCGCATATAAACCAACAACGCACTCCCGAATGAGAGTGCGTTGTTTTTGGCGGTCGCGGGTGGTTGACTAGAAGAACTAGAAAACCTAGACCGCTACGCTATTCTAGGAAGACTAGAAATTCCAGACTTCTTATGCTTCGTCTTCTACTGCTGCTTGAGCGGCGGCGAGGCGGGCGATGGGGACGCGGAAGGGCGAGCAGGAGGCGTAGTTCATGCCGACACGGGCACAGAACTTAACGGACGAAGGCTCGCCGCCGTGCTCGCCGCAGATACCGGTACGGAGTCCCGGACGAACGGCACGACCTTTCTCTACCGCCATCTTGATCAATTGGCCGACGCCGTTTTGATCCAATACTTGGAACGGATCGACTTTCAGAATCTTCTTCTCGAGGTATGCCGGCAGGAACGAAGCGATGTCGTCGCGGCTGTAACCGAAGGTCATCTGGGTCAAGTCGTTGGTTCCGAAGGAGAAGTACTGCGCCTCTGTAGCAATGCGGTCGGCAGTCAGGGCTGCACGCGGGATCTCGATCATTGTACCGATCTCGAACTCTACCTCTACGCCATACTCTGCGAAGACTTCTTTCGCTACGCGCTGGATAATTTCTTTCTGCTGTTTGAGCTCATAGAGAATACCAATCAGCGGCACCATGATCTCCGGCATCGGGTTCTTGCCCTCCTGCTTCAGTTCGCAAGCGGCGGAGAGGATAGCGCGGGTCTGCATAGCGGTGATCTCCGGGAAGGTGATACCCAGACGGCAACCGCGGTGACCGAGCATCGGGTTGTTCTCTGCGAGTTGTGCAACACGGGTTTGGATCTCCTCAACGGAAACGCCCATCTCTTTTGCCATCTGCTCTTGTCCCTTCAGATCATGCGGTACGAACTCGTGCAAAGGCGGGTCGAGCAGACGGATGTTCACAGGCAGTCCGTCCATAGCATCCAAGATACCCTTGAAGTCAGCCTTTTGGTACGGCAGCAGTTTAGCCAGTGCTTTCTCGCGGCCCTCGCTGTCCTTGGCGAGAATCATCTCACGCATAGCGATGATCTTCTGGTCGTCGAAGAACATGTGCTCGGTACGAGTCAGACCGATACCCTTTGCGCCGAAAGCACGTGCCACAGCAGCGTCGTGCGGCGTGTCGGCGTTGGTACGAATCTGAAGGTGTGTATATTTGTCGCAGAGGTCCATGAGTGCCTTGAAGTCACCGCTGAGCTCAGCAGCCTTGGTCGGGATCTCACCTGCGTACACCTGTCCGGTAGAACCGTTGAGCGAGATATAATCGCCCTCTTTGTAGGTCACGCCCTCAATCTTAACGGTCTTGGCTTTGTAGTCCACCTGGATAGCACCTGCGCCGGAAACGCAGCACTTACCCATACCACGGGCCACAACAGCAGCGTGGCTTGTCATACCGCCGCGTGCGGTGAGGATACCCTCGGCTGCAGACATACCTGCGAGGTCCTCAGGGCTGGTCTCGATACGAACCATGATGACTTTGTGTCCGTTCTCATGCCACTCCTGTGCGTCGTCCGCGTGGAAGACAATCTGTCCGCACGCAGCACCCGGAGAAGCAGGCAGACCCTGGGTGATGACTTTCGCTTTCTTCAAAGCGTCCTTGTCGAAGACAGGGTGGAGCAGTTCGTCCAGTTTCTGCGGTTCGCAGCGCATGATAGCCTCTTTCTCGCTGATGACACCCTCGCGTACGAGGTCCATAGCAATCTTCACCATGGCAGTACCGGTGCGTTTGCCGTTACGGGTCTGGAGGAACCAGAGTTTGCCTTCCTGTACGGTGAACTCCATATCCTGCATGTCGCGGTAGTGGTCCTCGAGCTTCTGCTGGATGGCGTTGAGTTCGGCATAGAGAGCCGGCATAGCCTCTTCCATAGACGGATATTTGCTTGCACGCTCTTCCTCGCTGATACCCTGGAGCGCTGCCCAACGGCGGCTGCCTTCGAGGGTAATCTGCTGCGGAGTACGGATACCGGCTACCACGTCTTCACCCTGTGCGTTTACAAGGTACTCACCGTTGAAGAGGTTCTCGCCTGTTGCGGCGTCACGGCTGAAGCAAACACCGGTAGCGGAGGTCTCGCCCATGTTACCGAACACCATTGCCATTACGGAAACAGCGGTTCCCCACTCGTCAGGAATTCCTTCCATCTTACGGTAGAGGATAGCGCGCTCGTTCATCCAGCTGCGGAATACAGCGCAGATAGCGCCCCAGAGCTGCTCGATAGGATCGTCCGGGAAGTCCTTGCCGGTCTGCTCTTTGATAGCGGTCTTGAAACGCGCTACGAGGAGCTTCAACTCATCTACGTTGAGGTCCTTGTCCAGCTTGATGCCACGGATCTCTTTTACCTCGTCGATGATCTTCTCGAACGGGTCGATGTCGGTTTTGTTCACCGGCTTCATGCCCAGCACGACGTCGCCGTACATCTGTACGAAACGGCGGTAGGAATCATAAACGAAATGCGGGTTGTTGGTTTTAGCCACCATGCCCTCAGCTACGGTATCGTTCAGACCGAGGTTGAGGATGGTATCCATCATACCCGGCATGGACGCGCGTGCGCCCGAACGTACAGAAACAAGGAGCGGGTTCTTCGGATCGCCGAACTTGCAGTTCATCAACTCCTCTACGTGTTTTACGGCAGCCTCTACCTCTGCGGTCAGTTCTTCCACAATCTTCTCCTGACCTACCTGGTAGTACTCGTTGCAGACCTCGGTGGTGATGGTGAATCCGGGAGGAACGGGCACGCCCACAAGGTTCATCTCCGCGCAGTTCGCGCCCTTGCCACCAAGAAGCTCACGCATTTGCGCATTACCCTCGGCCTTACCGTTACCGAAGGTATAAACTCTTTTTTTCTTTTCCATTGGGTTAAAAGTATTTATTGTTTATTGAATAAGTCATTTTTATGGTATTATTTCAAAATCACGGGATAATATACTGTGTATATTATAGGGTGTGGTAGGATACGATTTAAGTCTTACTTAGGTCTTACTTGAGTCTTGCCGGACTCGTCGGTTGCATACCACGTATAGACATGTGTATCCACAATTTGGCTGCAAAGATACAAAAAAAGATTGATATATGCAAGAAAGGGGGCTTTTTTTTACAAAAAAAACGCAGATACTTGTATATGTCGCAAAAAAGCAGTACCTTTGTACCCAAATTGCGATAGTGAAACAACCCTGCAAATATGCCGAGGGGCTGATTAAGCTGAGGGGCAGATTAAGTTGAGGGGACAGATAACCGAGGGGGCAGATTGACGAGGGGGAACAAAACAGAATATGAAAGGACAGAGAATATGAAAGGACAGAGGGAAATAATACTCTTTATTTTTTTGTTTGTGTGCGTATGCGTGCGTGCGCAAGTGTCCGGCGTGGTGGTAGATGAAAAAGGCGAGCCGCTGATGGGCGCGAATGTCTATTGGGCAGGCACCACGGTAGGTGTGGCAACGGATTTTGAAGGACAGTTCACGCTGATGCCGGTGAAGGCAACCAACCGGCTCGTGACCTCTTTCGTAGGATGCCATAACGACACCGTGAAGGTAACCAGCCGCAAGCCTCTGACCATCGTGATGATTGACGAGGCGGTGCTGGACGAGGTGGTGATTATGGAGCGCAAGCAAGGTGTGACACGTCTCCGCGAGTCGGCGTTTGACATGCAATCCATCAACGGCGAGGAGCTCTGCCGTGCGGCGTGCTGCAACCTCTCCGAGGCGTTTGAGACCAATGCGTCGGTGGATGTGGCGTATGCGGATGCGGCTACGGGAGCCAAACAAATCCGGCTCTTGGGACTGAACGGCACGTATGTGCAGTTGTTGCAGGAGAACACGCCTGCGGTGCGAGGATTGGCGCAGAGTCTGGGAATGGAGTACATCCCCGGTCCCTGGATGGGCTCGATACAGGTGAGCAAAGGCACCTCGTCCGTCATCAACGGCTATGAGGCCATCTCCGGCCAGATCAACGTGGAGCTGCTCAAACCCAACACCCAGAACCCCCTCTCGCTCAATCTCATGGTCAACACCGAGACGATGGCGGAGGCGAATATCATGGGCGGCTGGCAGATCCCGCTCAAGGAGCACGAGGAGGCACACCACGTACATGACGACCATTGCCACCACGAATCGCTCTACACCGGCATCCTGGCGCATTACGGCGGCAGTTTCATGACGATGGACGAGAACAAAGACTCGTTTGCGGACATGCCGAAGATCCAGAACGGGAACCTCTCCAACCGGTGGTTCTACCGCCACGGCGATTATACATTCCAGGCTTTCGTCCGCGGTCTTTTCGACCGCCGCAGAGCAGGACAGATGAATGTACAAAGGGACAATGTACAAAGTACAACGGATTCCGAGATAACGGATTCCGAGACAACGGATATGCCGCCTTACCGTATCAACCTCAACACGTGGCGGGTGGAAGGATTCATGAAAAACGGCTATGTGTTTGACGACGAGAGCGGTTCGTCCGTCGCCGTCATCACCGCTGTGAGTTACCATGACATCGACAACTCGTACGGTCCGAGGATTTGGAAAGCCGACCAACTCAATGCGTACCTCAATGCCATCTGCCAGCTTAATTGGGAGGGCGCAGGGCTGATTGACAATGACCACCGGCTGAGTACCGGTCTGAGTCTCAACTACGACAAATACGGCGAGACATTGTCGCTGCTCCCGGATAATATGAACCGTCAGGAACTGACCCCCGGTATTTTCGCCGAATACAGCTACACCTATTCAGACAAGCTGTCGTTAGTGGCAGGTGTGCGCGGCGATTACTCCACGCGTCACGGGTTCTTCTTCACTCCCCGCGCCAACGTACGTTACAGCCCCTGGAAATGGTGGACACTCCGCGCCAGCGCAGGTATGGGTTACCGTACACCGAACGTGATAGCGGATAATACATTTCTGTTGCCCAGCAGCCGGGTCTGGAAAATGTCGGATGACGAATTACGAATGACGGATGACGAGCAATGGGTGAAACAGGAGCGGGCGGTGAACGCAGGGTTCAGCACGACTTTCTATATCCCGATGGGCAGCCGCGAGCTGCAGCTCTCGGGCGAGTATTATTACACCCATTTCCTCCATTCCGTCATCGTCGATATGGACAGGGATCCGCACGCCGTCTATCTGTATAACCAGTCGGACGTACCGGGGGCGAAGTCTTTCGCCCATTGCGCGCAGATAGAAGCGACGATGGAGGTGCTGCGCGGCTGGACGTGGACGGCAGCGTTCCGGTGGACGGACGTGGAGCAGACGACTTATGACGCCTCGGCGAAAGCGTTCGTGCTGCGTCCGAAGGCGCTTTCCAACCGTTTCAAAGGAATCATCTCCACCAGCTACCAGACGCCTCTCAAGAAATGGCAGTTTGACGTAACGGCGCAGTTCAACGGCGTAGGCCGAATGCCGGACGGCTTCACCGCGTACGGCGACCTCGCCGGCGGGTACGGCACACCCAAGCCCCTGAAATGGTACCCCCAGCTCATGGCGCAGATAACCAAGTATTTCCGTCATTGCAGCCTGTATGTGGGGGCGGAGAACATGACGAATTTCAAACAAGAGGCACCTATTATTGATTCTTTTCATCCGTACAGCAGTGATTTCGATGCCTCAATGGTACTGGGCCCTACGATGGGGTGGAAGGCGTATATCGGTTTCAGGTATGATTTAGAGAAAAAAGACTAAGATGAGAAAGGTATTCTTCTGTTTACTCACTATGTTCGCTATGCCCCTGTGGGCACAGCACGACGCCCATTTGACCGGCCACGTACTGGACGAGAAAACGGGCGAACACCTCGCTTTTGTGAACGTACAGGTCAAAGGCACGAATATCGGCACGGTGACCGACGAGTCGGGACACTACCTGTTGCAGGACCTGCCGGTAGGCAAACAAAGTATCGTCTTCTCCTTCGTGGGTTACGAGACGCTGGAGCTGCCGGTGAATATCGAAGAGGACAAGACGATAGAACTCAAAGCGGCTATCCGCGAGATTCCGCAGCAACTCAATACGGTTGTGGTGACGGCTAACCGTTACGCCACCAAACGCCAGGAGGCGGCCACGATTGTCAATGTGCTCTCGCCGGAGTTGTTCGAGACAGCGGCGGTGAGTTGCGTCGCGGACGCGCTCTGTTTCCAGCCGGGCTTGCGGGTGGAGAACACCTGTTCCAACTGCGGCAAGACGGAGTTGCGTATCAACGGTCTGCAGGGCCAGTACACCCAGATTCTGATGGACAGCCGGCCGGTGTTTTCCTCCATGGCGTCGGTCTATGGTCTGGAGCAGGTGCCGGCGGCGATGATTGACCGCATCGAGGTGATGCGTGGCGGCGGGTCGGCGGTCTATGGCGCAAACGCCATCGCCGGTGTGGTAAATATCATCACCAAGGAGCCCGTCCGCAATTTCGTCAATCTGTCCAACACCTCTCATGTGAACGAGCACGCAGGCTATGACATCCATACGGACCTTAACGCGTCGGTGATGAGCGGGAACCGCAAGATAGGCGCGTATCTCTTTGCCTGCCACCGCACCCGTAGCGCTTACGACCGCGATGACGACGGTTTCAGCGAGCTGCCGCAGTTGCGCTCCACGACCGCCGGTGCGCGGGTGTTCTTCAAGACCAGCGCCTATAGCAAACTCACCGCGGAGTACCACCATACGACGGACTACCGCCGCGGCGGCAATAACCGTGACGAGGAGCCGCACAAAGCCGATATAGCGGAGCAACTGCGCCATAACATCGACGCCGGTTCGGTGGCTTTCGACTGGTTCTCCGCCGACAACCGCCATTTCGTGTCGGCTTATTCCGCGGTGCAGCATATAGGCCGCGAGAGCTATTTCGGCGCCGGCCGTGACACGGCGGCGTACGGCCGCAGTACGGACCTGACGAGCAACACGGGTCTGCAGTACCGTTTCTCGTATCCCTGCGGACGGATGACCGGCGATCTGACTGTCGGGGCGGAGTATAACTACAACAGTCTGTACGACAAAATGTTAGGGTACAACCGCGAGATGCGCCAGAACGTCCATGTAGCAGGCGCGTACGTGCAGAACGAATGGAAGAACGAGCAATGGTCGGTGCTGGTAGGTGCTCGGGTGGAGAAGCACAACTTGCTCAAGTCTGTAGTAGCCACTCCCCGCGCCACCGTGCGTTATACGCCTATCAACGGTCTCGTGTTCCGCGCGGGTTACAGCAGCGGTTACCGTGCCCCGCAGGCTTACGACGAGGATCTGCACGTAGCGGCGGTAGGCGGCCAGGTGTCGCTTATCTCCCTTGACCCCAACCTCAAACCCGAATACTCGCACAGCGCGACTCTCAGCGCCGACTGGTACCGTGCTTTCGGTGCATGGGAGGTGAACCTGACCGGAGAAGGGTTCTTCACGTATCTGCAGGATGTGTTCTACCTCCGCGAAGAGGGCTTTGACAGCGCGAACAACCTGCTCTTCACGCGAACCAACGCGCCCGGCGCATGGGTAGGCGGAGTGAACCTGGAGGGCAAGGTGGCTTACCGCGTGAGCACATGGAATTTCAGCCTCTCGGCGGGTTATACCTTCCAGCAGAGCCGTTACACGGAGGCGCAGCAGTGGTCTGCCTCCGTAGCACCGCAGAAGCGGATGCTTCATACGCCGGATAACTATGCTTATGTGCTGTTCGACGTAGAGCCTGTGCGCGATTTCACTATCTCCGTCAACGGCAAGGCGACCGGTTCGATGCTTGTGCCGCACCTCCAGGGCTACGCGCCGAAAGACGAGGAGGTGAAGACGCCGGCGTTCTGGGACATGAGTATTAGGCTGGCGTATGACATCCACCTGTACAAACACTACTGCCTGGAGATCAGCGGCGGCGTGAAGAATATCTTCGACCAGTTCCAGCGGGATATAGACAAAGGAAAGGACCGCGATGCGAATTACATCTACGGTCCCTCCACGCCCCGTACCTACTTTGTAGGAATGGCTCTCAAGTTATAAGCGTTGTATTTTTCTTTTCTGCGCATTCATAGCCCCGCCGGCTTTCATCGGGGTGGTGCCTTTTACGCGTATGTCCGCTCCGTTGCGTGCATGGCCGACCAGCGACCAGGTGCCGTCTTCAGCGACCGTCAGCGTGCCGTCGCTCACGAGCCATTGTGCGGTGGGGACGAGGTAGCCTTGCTGGAGATAGGAGTAACTGATGAAATAGAACATACTACCGTCTATCCGGGCTTTTGTGTCGTCGCGGTAGCCGGCCATGACAGTGCCTTTCTCTCCGGAGGCGTTCACCGTGTACTCGCCCGCAGGTATTGACTTGGCGTCCGGCTCCGTGAAGAGATAAATATGGGTAAAGGGAACGCTCCGTGTGTTCGCAATGGTGATATCCGCCGTGGGGTCGTACGCCTCAATGAGCCACTGCCGTATGCCCTCCTCCGGGTAGTCTTTATAGTAAGCGGTGGAGTTGGTCAGGGTCTCGAATTTGGAAGCCGAATAGGAATTGGGTCCGTTGGTGGCATCCGGCTCGGGGTAATAGTCCGGCACCGGCACGGCTTTGATACCTCCGTGCTCCTGGTCTGCGCCGCCTTGTGTACCGGCTACCACGGGCGCTTCCTCGGCTTGCACTACCGGTTTGAACGCCTCGCTCAGGAAGGCTACTACCATGCAGTTCTCCGGCACCCATTGGGTTTTGAGGGTGGTGGAGTAGGTAGCGGTGTAATGGCGTGTGGAGTCTATGGTGAGTGAGTCGCCTTTGGGCAGGGTCAGGTAGGCGCGCACGGCGTTGGTGTGGCGGAACTGCTCCCATCCCTCGTAGGTGTAATAATAATCGCTCTGGGTGTCGATCATTCCGCTCTCTTTGAGGAGTACCGTCAGTTGCAGCGACGGGTAGTCCTCCCGGCACAGGGCGCCGGAGACGGTCACCGTCAGCTTGCGCGACGCCTCGTCGTAGCTGTTGCGGATAACCACCGAGGCGTAGGTCTCGGTCTCGAACTGCGTCTTATCGACGGTAGGCAGATAGCCGGGGTGGAAGACGATCTTGCTGCCGTCCTCCAAGTTGGTCATCTTGCGGTTGATACACATACTCGGCGCGCCGCTCACGCCCAAGGCGTTAGTGATGGTCTTACTGCCCGCGACCGAGAAATGGTCTGCGGCGTAACCGTAATGGTGCAGAATAGTCACCCAGCGGCTCTCGCCTTGGGTGAACGTGCTGATGCTGTTCATGCCCTCGGGACAGTAGCCGCACCCTTGTCCGGTGAACTCCTCAATCAGGTGTTTCTTCGGGAAGGAGGCAGGGATGACCTCCTCTTGTGACTGCTCCTCGCCGGGAGCGGCAGGTTCTGCTTCTTTGTCTTTTTTGCAGCCGGTCAGCGCGAGAGTCAGCACACCGGCCAATAGTAGAAAGTACTTTTTCATAATAATCATAAATTATCAATCATCAATGTCTTACGATGGTTTTCTTTCCGCCGACGATATACGTGCCGGCAGGGAGTGCGTGCAGGTCGGTAGCGGCCGGCAGAGCTGCTCCGCCGAGGGTGTAGATACCTTGTGCGGGCTGAGGGGCTGAGATCAGTCCGGTGCCCTCCGCCGTATAGCGGTAATGTACCTTCAGCACACGGCTTTCTCCGTCTCCGGCAAAGGTATAGACCACCGTCTCGTCGGAAGCGGAAGCCGGGTAATAATGCACAAACCAAGAGGTCATTCCGCCCGGGAGGAAGGTCTGTGTCTCGGTTGTCTCTCCGTTGCCCGGGATGCATTGGTCTGCACAGCAGAACTCATCCGCCAACCCGGTATTGCTGCGGCTTATCGTCACCATCAGTTCGCCGGAGCAGAGCAGGGGGCCTGCTATCTCCATTCGCATTTTTCCTGACATGATATCTTCCTCCGCCTCCGTGAGGGTCAGTTCCATCCCTCCGGCGGGTATCTCGCCGTAACCGTTGACGCTCACAACGAGTGCGTTAGCGGCGGTTGTCACCAGCAGCAAGGCTGCTATCATCCAGTTTCGTTTCATAGGCTTGTAGTATATGTTTGTCGTTTTTGTCGAGTATCAGGGCGATGAACCGGCATTGTGCGGCGTTGCATCCGTCGGGCAGGGTATAACGGTAGGTCCTCTCTTGCTCCTCCGCGCCTATCGTCACCTCCCATCCGAAGGGATCGTCCATGAGTGCGTCGCGCAGCACATGGCGGTGGTAGTAGGAGAGGTTGTTGGTTCCGTCGCCCATCACCTGTGCGCCTAATACGCTGTCTTCGGTCACCCAGAGAGCCATCCGCGCTTCTGTCTCTTGCAGCGCCTGGGTCTGTATTGTGACGGTTATCCCGCCGGTGCTGTCTGCTGTGGCGGTGGCGTGGAGATAAGGCGCTTCGTCCTTCTCCATCGCCGTGAGGAGCGCGGATGCCCATTGCTGCCGGTCAAGGAAGAAAGAGCCGTCCGTCTCCTTCATATCTATGTTGCCAGTCGGGAACGGTGTGGTAGCCGTGCCTCCCATCCACCGGTAGCAGAGGTCGGCTTCCGGACAGGTGTAGTCGAATGCGCCTTGGGTGAAGGTGTTCGTAGCGGGGTGCATGGCAACGACGACGAGCTGTCCGCCGTAGAGGGCTTGCAGCGCCTCGGCTGTCTCCGCCGCCTCCGGGCAGTTGACACATCGGAAACCGGTGTATTCCACCAGCACGTGAACCCGCTCGCCGTTGACGATAGCCATCGGGATGAGCCTGTCCTCCTCACGGATGACTTCGCATCCGCAGAGCACTGCTGCCAGAAATACTATGAAGAGTTTTCTTGTCATTACCATGTGAAGTTATAGGTCATACATACGCCTTCCTGCCTCGGCACGTATCGGCATACGCCTCCGGAGCAGTTGAACCCGTCGATAGTCTTGGTATAGCCGGCTGTCACGCGGTGCGCGCCGTGGCTGTAGGTGGCAGTGGCGGTGTAGTAATGCTCGTGGTCGGAATCCGCCGTGCCTCCGATGTTATAGAGCCATTGTCCGCTGATAGTCAGCCTTTTCCATAGTCCTATCTCGCACAACGCGAAGCACCACTGCCCCATGTCGTCTCCCGTGTAGAGGTATTGCACCTCCCCGCGGACGGAGAGGTTCGTCGTGGCCTGCACGCGTGCGTCCACTACGGCGATGCCTGACCGCACCATGCCTCCTTTGCCTTTTACTACCTGCATGTTAAACGCCTGGTACATGACCATCGCGTTGAGCCACCATGTCTTGTTGATTCGTTTGTTGAGTTCAAGGTTCACATCGGTGTAATACTCGCCCTCGCCGTGTACGCCTCGTATGTGTGCGCCGTTGAGTTTGAAGGTCGTACCGTACCGTCCTCCCATCTTTGTCTTGCGGGGGAAGGTATAGAACACCTCGCCCTGGAACGCCCATTCGCCCGAGCTGTACTGCGTGGCGTAGGAGTAATGGGTAGCCAGGGTGTAGGTGTGCTGCCGTGCGAAAGCCGGCATATAGTTCAGCCGTCCGGCGATACCTGTCTCTTCCCGTTGCGAGCGGAAAGCCATGTTATCCGAACGCTTCACCTGCGCTAATACCGCCAACCCTTTCCTAGAGTAGCCGGCGGAGACCAGCCATGCCTCGCCCGGACGGTAGCTGAATCCGTTCTCGTAGGTCGGGTCGTTCGCCTTGCGCGCGTATTCTATAAGGATATCCCATCCTTTCATCTGCCATTCGGCTCGCACCTCGCCGGCTCCTACCCACCGCGGCAACCGGTAGCGGTAGAGCGCGTTTCCGATGACCGTACTAATGGTGTCCTCCGCCTCGTAGCGGGATACATAACTGCCGCCTATCGCCAGTACCATCTCTTTCTCCCGCAAGGCGCGACTCCATTGCTCCATGTGCAGCTCCGCGTCGCCTCCTACTGTTGCGTCCTTGCTGTAGTTCCACCCCCATGCTCCGTCGTCATAGCAGCTCCAGTAGCGCCTCTGTTTGCCGCCCAGCGCCGTGAGGAGAATACCACGGTAGGGCTGCACTGCGATCTTCGCGCCGCGGAGGGCGTTATCGACGCCTAAGAGCCTGTCCTCATAAAGGCTTAGGACCAGCCCCGAACCGAACTGGCCGTATATGTCGCCTATGCTGATCTCGCCCCAGTCGAACGCCGCCTCGGCGCTGAGGTGACCTAATCCGTAGCCCTTGAAGCCCGGTTCGTAACCCGGCATCGGCCATTGCATCAGCTCGCCCCGGGCATCCACGCGCAGTTCACGGAAACGGGCATTGTTGGAGTCGTTCGCGTAATGCAGCGAGAGGTCAAGATAGGTGTTGCTCAGGTGGTCTATCTTCGCCCACCGCTCGCGGGGAGTGCTGCGCATGGACGAGACGTCGGCGGTAGGGAAAAGCCCTTCATGCTCAATACCTCCGCTGACATACACCGTGTCCCGCGCTGTGCGGGCGTAGCAAATTGAAAATTGCAAATTGAGGATTGAAAGGAAGATGAAAAGCAGTAATCCTTTCACCTTCAACCATTCACCATTCACTTTATGTGTCTTTTTACCATTCACTTTTCACTTTTCACTTTAGATGCTTCCGTATCTCGCTCTCGTCGCCATCGGTGTAGCCAGTGTGGGTGTAAACGGTTTTGCCGTGGCTGTCAATCACGAACAGGTGCGGGATATTCTGCACGTTCATCGCTCGTTTGAGCAAACCGTTAGGGTCGAGTAGTACCTTGTATTCCCATCCCTTGCCATCGACTAAGGGCTTCACCTTATGGCTGTCCTGTGCCTGATCAATAGAGACGATATACATCTCCACACCGGTCTCTTCCTGCCACTCTTCATAGACCTCCTCTATCGCCTCTAACTCCCGCATACACGGCTTGCACCAGGTGGCGAAGAAAGACATAATCACCGGCTTGCCGTGGCCCGCTAACGAAGCTACGGATACCTCTTTGCCGTCCGCGTCACGAAGCGTCACCTCCGGTAAGGCCGCATTGCCATTTTGCCATACAAAACAGAGAAAAACCAGACAGAAATACCATTTTTTCATTTTGTAAATATCTTTTGTTGAAAATTGCTGCAAAATTACTGCTTTTTTTTGACATATGCAAATAAAATCAAAAAAATCTTCTTTTGTCTTTATACTTTGCGCTTTGAGCGGCTCCGTCGTGGTCTTTCGACTAAAAAATCACTTTTCTCTTGCATATGTCGCCAAAAATTAGTATCTTTGCACCGGATTATGCAACGATGATTCGTCCAATATCAACTATACAAATAGTTCGGTTATCCGCTGCGCGTATGGAACCACCGCAAGGCGTTGGACCTGCTGACGGACATCTGTTCCTACAAGACGCGCTTATAAATGAAACAAAAAACAATGATCATGACCATAGACCAATTTCGTGAACGCATGGCGACGGGCGAGCCGATAACAGGCGGCTCGGACTTGCACATGGAGTTCCATCAGTACTCGCAGGAAGCCCTGCGTATCACCGCCGAGATCAACGGCGCGTACCACACCCCCGAAGAGCTGCGGCGGCTGTTAAGCGAGTTATGGGCGATAGACGTGCCGGAGTCGTTCGGTATGTTTCCGCCGTTCTATACCGATTGCGGCAAGAACACGCATGTCGGCGAACGGGTGTTTATCAATATGGGCTGCAAGTTCCAGGACCAGGGCGGTATCTTCATCGATGACGATGCCCTCATCGGGCATAACGCCACGCTCTGCACGCTCAATCATTTTCCCAATCCGGCGCAGCGTGCCGGCATGACAGCCAAACCCATACATATCGGCAAAAGAGTGTGGCTCGGCGCAAACGTGACCGTCCTGCAAGGTGTTACCATCGGCGATAACGCCATCGTTGCCGCCGGTGCCGTAGTCACCAAGGATGTGCCTGCCAACGCCATCGTCGGCGGTGTCCCTGCCAAACTGATTAAGATGATAGACTAACTCCGCGCACAGATGGCTAAGATCCTGCATATCCGTTCGGTGAACGACTACGCACGCTATATCGGTGCGCCGGTGTTGCATGAGTTGGTCAGCGTCATTCATTACGATGAACTGACCGCGATGCGGCACAGCCTGAACAGCTACGAGGTCTATGCGATGTTCCTCAACGACGGCGAATTGCCCGAACTGACCTACGGCACGGTGCAATACACCATGCCGCAACACACGCTCATGTGCGTCTCGCCCGGACAGATAGGCGGCAGAACGGACACCGGCGAGATAGTGCATGTCTCCGGCTGGGCGTTGCTCTTCGACCCGAAACTGCTGCACGACACGTTTTTAGGTCGGCAGATGAGCCGCTACCGGTTCTTCAGTTACAACACCTCCGAGCCGCTGCTCATGACCGAGGAGGAGAGAGGCATATTAGTTGATTGTCTGGAGCATCTGCGGAAGGAACTGAAGGTTTCATACTCTCAAACTTCCTCAAACAGCGAAGCGTCAAACGCTCTGAACCTCTCTGCTTCCTGGCTCTCGCTTATTCTCGAATACTGCCTGCGGTTCTACAGCCGCCAGTTCAAGATGCAGAGTACCGGCGAGAAGGGATTGTTACACCGCTTGGAGACGGTCTTGGACAACTATTACGTCCGCGGTCTCCAGACGGAGAAAGGGCTGCCGACCGTCAGTTACTGCGCCTCGCAGCTGTGCCTCTCCGCCGGCTATTTCGGCGATTTGGTGCGCGAAGCGACAGGCAATACCGCCATCGGTTTTATTCATGAGTTTGTTATCCGCCGCGCCAACGAACTGCTCCGCGCCGGCAATAGTATCTCCTCCACGGCGTACGACCTCGGCTTCCAGACCCCGTCCCATTTCTCGCGCGTATATAAATATAAAAAGGTCACCGGCATTCCCCCGTCGGAGTATAAGTAAATAAGCCGTCTGGCAGACGGCGCAACTGCCAAGAATATATAACGCCCGATTCAATCGGGCGCAACAGAAGAAAGAAAAGCAAGAGGCGGGAGGTGTCGGCAGAGCCGATGTCGGAATAATATTCCGACGTAATGGACGAAGAAAGAGCCCGATAAAATCGGGCGGAACTGCCAAGAAAGGAAACGGCATATTATGCCGGACAATTGACGCCGGACAGGAAACCCGATTCAATCGGGCGCAAAAGAAGAAAGGACTATGCAGAAAGGCATTGTTTTTGCCCCTTTCCCAAAAACAGGCAAGCCTTTCCTCAATTCAGATAATTGTATATCGGAAAAAAGCAGTAATTTTGTCGTTGCAATTTGAAACACTTGAAACATCTCGACACACACATGAAACGTATTCTCTTTTTTCTTGCGGCGGTATGCTTGTCCGCTGCCGCACATAGCAAGACCCTTGTGGCATATAATACGGAGAATGCTATGCAGATCAATGTCATTGTAGGCACCAAGACCTTCACCGCCACTTTGGCGGACAGCGAGACAGGCAGAGCGTTTGCCCAACTGCTGCCCATGACGGTTACAATGACCGAACTGAACGGCAATGAGAAATACCACTATCTGGACTCCTCGCTGCCGACCGACAGTTATCAGCCCGGCACGATTCATGCAGGCGACCTGATGCTATACGGCAACAACTGCGTGGTGCTGTTCTATGAGACTTTCAGCAGCTCCTATTCCTACACCCGCATCGGTTCTATAGACAATCCCGCAGGCCTTGCCGCCGCCCTCGGCTCCGGCAATGTGAGTGTCCGCTTCGAGAAGGCAGGAACAACAAACCTCAATCAAGTACAAAGTGCCCAAGCACCAAGTACCAAGTTCATCGAAAACGGACAGGTCTGTTTGAAGTATAAAGGGACGATGTACGATGTACGAGGACAGCAAATAAAATAACAAAGATATGAGTAAAAAAGTAGTTGTTTTATCCACCTCGCTGCGGGCGGGGTCGAACAGCCACGCGATGGCGGAGCAGTTCGCCGAGGGCGCAAAAGCCGCAGGGCATGAAGTAGAACTGATCTCGCTTCGCGGCAAGGAAATCAAGTTCTGTATCGGTTGTCTTAAATGTCAGGAGACAGGCGCGTGTGTCTTCAAAGACGATGTGCCGGCAATCATGGAATCGGTGCTCAACGCCGACGTCGTTTGCTGGGCTACGCCGATCTATTATTACGAGATGTCGGGTCAGATGAAGACCCTTATCGACCGCATGAACGCCATGTATCCGAAGGATTACCGCTTCCGCGACATCTACCTGCTGACCACGGCGGCAGAGGACGAGCCGTTTGTGCCCGAACGCGCCGAGAGCGGTCTGCAGGGCTGGATTGATTGCTATGAGAAATGCAGCCTCAAAGGACACCTCTTCTGCGGCGGCGTGAACGACCCGCGTGAGATAAACGGCCACGCCAAACTGCAAGAAGCATACGAAATGGGCAAGAATGTATGAGAAAAATCTTCATCCTTGCATTGGCGGCATTCATGTTCGCGGCGTGCGCAAAACAAAATGGTAAAATGGTAAATGACCAAATGGTAAATGGCTTGACTGACTACCATGCGCACGCTATTCCCGAGGCCATGCCGCTGATTTACAAGAAATATTAACATCAAATATAATTCATTATGAACATTCTTATTCTTCAGGGCTCGCCGAGAGCCAAAGGTAACACCGCCTGGATGGCGGAAGAGTACAAGAACGCAGCGGAGGCTGCAGGTCACAACGTAACCATCGTCAATGTGGGACACAAGCACATCGCCGGCTGTCTGGCATGCGAATACTGCCACGGCAAGGGCAATGGTGCCTGCATCCAGAAAGACGACATGCAGGAGCTCTATCCGCTCATGGCGGAGGCGGAAGTGCTGGTACTCGCCGCGCCGATCTATTATTTCACCCTCTGCGCACAGATTCAGGCTGCTATCCAGCGTATGTACTGCGTCAATGCGCCGGCTAAGGTAAAGAAGATGGCGCTGCTCGTTTCGTCTTATTCGCCGAACGTGTATGACGGTGCGACGGCTGAGTTCCGCGACATCTGCAACTACTGGCACGCGGAGAACATGGGCGTCGTAACTGCCAAGATTGACGAGCAGAAGACTGACGCTACCAAACAGAAAATCGTTGAACTGGTTGCCAAACTATGAGAAAATTCATAACCCTTGCACTCGCGGCTGTATTGTTCGCCGCCTGTGCAAAACAAGATGATAAAATGGTAAATGCAAATGATTCGTGGGACAAAGTTTTCCCGCTAAGCGAGAACGTCTCTCACAAGAAAGTAAGTTTCCCGACCCAGTACGGCATCACGTTAGTAGCCGACATCTATATGCCGGCAGATGTACAAAGGGACAATGTACAATGTACAAAGTTGCCCGCGCTTGCCGTCAGTGGTCCTTACGGTGCGACCAAAGAGCAGTCGTCCGGTCTGTATGCTATGAAGATGGCGGAGCGCGGATTTATCGCTCTGGCTTTTGATCCTTCCTTTACGGGCGAGAGTTCGGGCGAACCGCGCAGAACGGCTTCGCCGGACATCAACACCGAGGATTTCATGGCGGCGGTGGACTACCTGAGCAAGTTACCCGAAGTGGACGCCGGGCGCATCGGTATCATCGGTATCTGCGGGTGGGGTGGCATTGCCCTCAACGCCGCGGCTGCCGACCCGCGTATCAAGGCGACGGTGGCTTCTACAATGTATGACATGACCCGCGTCAGCGGTAACGGTTATTTTGATTCCGCCGACACCGAAGAGGCGCGTCACGAAGCGCGTGTGGCACTCGCTGCACAGCGTTTGGCAGACCCGGCAGCCATGGCAGGCGGTGTCGTTGACCCGCTGCCAGACGATGCACCGCAGTTCGTCAAGGACTATCACGATTACTACAAGACCGCCCGCGGTTACCACGTCCGTTCCGGTAACTCCAACGACGGCTGGCGCGTCATCGGCACGCAGGCGTTTGCCAACACCCGGTTCCTCTATTACATCAACGAGATCCGTTCGGCGGTACTTGTCATGCACGGCGAGAAAGCCCACAGCCGTTATTTCGGCGAGGCTGCGTACCACTACATGGTGGACGGCAAGGCGGAGGGTTACAAGAGCGTCGTGGCTCCTAATCCCAGACCGGAGAACAAAGAGCTGCTGATTATTCCCGGTGCCTCGCATTGCGACCTCTACGACGGCGGTTTCACAGGCCCTGCCGGAACCGGCGAACCCAAGAACCTCATCCCGTGGGATAAGTTAGCTGATTTCTTCAATGCGAATCTGCAATAATCTGTCACAATGAAAACGATCCCATTCATATGCTTGGCGGCGGCAGTGCTACTCATAGGTTGCAGCCCCAAACAAACGCAGGAAAGCAAGGATATGAACCAACTTTCGTTTAGGACCGAGCAGGCGGCGTGTATGTCTGCTATCGCCTGCAATGAAGCCAAGGGGGACCTCGTGGCGCTTGAATCAGCCATTCATAACGGGCTCGAAGCGGAACTGACGGTCAGCCAGATCAAAGAGGCTCTCTCGCAACTCTATGCCTACACGGGTTTTCCGCGCAGCCTCAATGCGCTGGGCGTGTTACAGAATGTAGTCGAAAGTCGAAAGTCGAATGACAAAAGAGTTATTATGGGCGAGGACGCCGGTCCGCTGAGCGATGACTTTGATGCACTCAAAGAAGGTACGCGCGTACAGACCCAACTGACGGGCAAACCGTTTGATTATGCGTTTGCACCGGCGACGGATTACTACCTCAAGGCGCACCTTTTCGGAGATATTTTCGCCCGCGATAATTTGACTT
>Ga0256405_10006002_pt1 | contig 20055 bp, 21 predicted proteins | sample RumenRJG_02DNA_FD_189096 | JGI IMG/M metagenome (GOLD analysis project Ga0256405, IMG submission 189096) | Bovine rumen microbial communities from Lethbridge, Alberta, Canada - RJG_02 | ecosystem: Host-associated > Mammals > Digestive system > Stomach > Rumen | place: Canada: Alberta... | reverse complement strand
TTTCAAACGCCAAGTCGTTGTTCACAGACATGTATCACGGAATCAAGGAGGAGTTTCTTCAAGAATACTTGAATGAATTCTGCTACAAATTCAACCGTAAATATTTCGGTGACAGGATGTTCGACCGATTAGTTATCGCTGCCGTTTCGTATAAGCCTACGTTTGAGCACAAATTATATAACGGAAGGGCGAATTGCGGATAGCAATAATTCCGGATGATAAAGTTATCTGTAAATCGATAGAACGACTTTCTGCGTTGATTGCAGTCATTAAATCGGACATTTTATAGTTTTCTTATTCGCATATCAGCATAAATGACTATCTTTGCATAAAAATATGCACTACAATGAAATATTCAAAATTCAAATTGTATTTAGGAACTATTTGTGCAGGAGTTTTTGCCATAAGTTTCTTCTTTTACTTTACAGATACACAACTTGAAGGCGAAATGCTATGGCAATTATCGCAATCTTCTATCGGTTATCGTATTTATCATCGTATCTACAATCATCGTTGGAACGAAATTAACGAAAAAATAGGAAACAACATTTCGTTTGAAGAACGTTCTATTAATGCTAAGTGGATCAAAGATGAAAATTTATCTAACATAAAAACATCGTTTTCATTCAGTAATGAAAAATGTTCTGATATTACAAATCTTCATTTTGATGCTTATCCTATACAAGACAACGGCAAAGATTGGTTTCTATCTCATTACATTGATAAATATCCACTGACTGCAGACAGAACAAAAAAAAACAACTATTCTCTAACATTTGAAGATAATGGATTTCGAGTAGTGTCTGACTCCTTGGATAATCATCAGATTTACATTGTATCTAATAAGATAATGCCTAAGAAATACGCTGTTGAGTTTGATTATCATAGCAAAACAGCTATTTGTGAGCAGTTGCAATTTGATTTATTCACATCTTCATTAGCTGATAGATTTCGTATCATTTCGGAATACGGAGAACTGCTATTATTTGATGCCGTTCAGCGTGGATATTTCTTAAAACGTTTTTATAAAAAAAGATGTAAGATGCCTATTGATACTACAAACCACATTCGTTTGGAAGTTGATGGTAATACTGTTGTATATTTCGTAAACAACAAAAAGGAATTAAGCGTTACAATAAATCAAGAACTTGTTAAACCAGGACATTTAATTGTTTTGTTTTGGAACAATAAAGATAAGAAACCTATTGATGTGTCAATTAGCAACTTTGCAATATATACAGAAAAAGAGGGTGTGTCATAATAGTCATATCCTTTTTTTCTCTTTTCTCCACACCCCCGATTTAATTACCCTATTTCAAGCCCTAAGACTTGTTCTATTATCGGAGCCATGTCAAAGTACTTATATTGTGCCAAACGGCCGCCAAACAGCACGCCAGACTCTTGTGAAGCCAGTTTTCTGTATTGCTCAGCCAGAGCGTTGTTGCGTTCGTCGTTTACCGGGTAATAAGGCTCCATTCCTTCGGAATATTCGGTTGAATATTCCTCGCTTATAACGGTCTTTGGGCAGTCGTAAACTTCCTGACCGAACATCTCGAAATGCTTGTGCTCAATCACTCGGGTGTAAGGTTGCTCATGCGATGTGTAGTTTACAACGGCATTTCCTTGATAGTTAGGCATATCCTCTACCCTCGTCTTGAACGAGACGGTGCGCCAGTCGAGTTTTCCAAGTCTGAAGCCGAAATACTCGTCTATTGCGCCCGTGTAGACCATTTTGTTAGCAATATCACGCCAGCCGTCCTTAAATTCAGACTTGAAAAAATCGACATTTGTCCTGCACTCAATGCCTCTCAGCAAGCCCTCTGTGAGCCTGTTGTAGCCACCAATCGGAATGCCTTGATACTTGTCGTTGAAATAGTTGTTGTCGAAAATCAACCGCACTGGCAGTCGCTTTATAATAAATGCCGGAAGTTCGGAGCATTTTCGCCCCCACTGTTTCTCGGTATATTCCTTTATCAGCATCTCGAAGATGTCTTTTCCGACCAAGACGAGAGCCTGTTCCTCGAGGTTCGACGGCTCGCGACCGCCAAGAGCCTCGACAGCCTGTCTTTTCTGCTCCTCAATCTTAGCCATTGCCATTGCCGGAGTAGTTACGCCCCACATCTGGTAGAACGTATTCATATTGAAAGGCAGATTGAAGAGTCTGCCCTTGTAGTTTGCCACCGGCGAGTTGGTGTATCTGTTAAACTCGACTATCGAATTGACGAAGTCCCACACCTCTTTGTTGGATGTGTGGAAGATGTGCGCGCCGTACTTGTGTACATGGATTCCCTCGATGTCCTCGCAATAGATGTTACCGCCCAAATGAGGTCTTTTGTCGATAACCAGACAGCGCAGTCCAGCCCGATGCGCCCTGTATGCAAAGGTGCTGCCAAACAAGCCTGCACCGACAATGAGATAGTCAAAATCTTTGTTTTTCATGCTTGCAAAGATAAGAAATTATTTCAGAAGGAAGTTTTAAAAAGACCGTTTTTATTTGTCGCAGAAAAGCAAACGGCTATATCCAAAGCTACACAGCATTAAAAAAGGATTCGTTTCACAACGAATCCTTTCCATGAGAAAACTAAAAACTCAACATATTTTATGTATCAATCCTTATATAAAATTCTTAACACCTAAATAGCAAATTTCTTTGTCCCAATGTCTTAATTTGTGTTATAATATCCTTAGTAGATTTATCTAATGGAATTTTACGATGCAAATATCTGCATTTTATTTTTATCTGACAAACTTTCTGTTTAAAAAATACACATAAATTATACAATTAAAGAATTAATAACGATAAATAAGCAACATTTCCGTAATTTCACATAAAATACCATTTAAAAGAGACAAATCGGCAAATGGCGGAAAGAATTTAAGAAAGCGCAGAAAGTGTTTTTTCGAACTTCTGGAACGTATATCATTTTTTTTATGTAAGTTTGCACCACTTTTTCTACAGAATAATGCCAAAATAACATAATCCAGACAATGAGCAAATTTGTTAAAACTATATTCGCCCTGTCGCTCGTGCTGCTTGCATCGTGCGGCAAGAAGGAAGAGAGCAAGCCTGCCACCGAGGACGCGCGCGACTCCATCCCGCAACTCATTCTTCGCGTAAGCCAGAGTTCAAAGCTATATACTTCTGAATATCAGATTCATAAGATTATCACTCACGACGATGTTGTAAGGCTGAACGGCTCGTTCTTTGCAAAGAAATTCAGCATGAAACTGCCGCTTGCCGACCGCAAGATTGCCATTCCGATTGATGCCACGCTGAAGGGCTATGTTGACATGAGTTCGTTCAGCGAGAACAACATACGCAAGATGCCAAACGGCAAAATAACCGTAATCTTGCCCGAACCGCACATCATCGTGTCGGGCTCAAAGGTTGACCACAACGGCATAAAGCAGTACGTCTCTTTCTCGCGCTCAAACTACAGCGACGAGGAGATGAGCAACTTTGAGCAACAGGGCATGGCAAGCATCATCGAGAGCATTCCCGAACTTGGCATCATCGAGAGCACACGCGACGGAGCGGCGCGCATCATCATTCCTATGCTCGTAAAAATGGGCTATAAGGAAGAGGACATAACCGTTGAATTCCCTCAGCAATACATGGGCGATGCCCTCATCGGCATTCTGGAAGGAAACACAATGAAATTAAAGAAATAACGATGGAAGAGCACAATATCAAACCCGAAAACAAGGCTGCCGAAGAACAGATTTCTGCCGGCAACGGCACTACCGTCAATGGCGAGAAGAAGCCCGAAAACAAGTGGATAAGACGACTGAAAAGGCTGATTCCGGGCGCAGCAGTAGTGAAATTCGCACGCGAGCACTGGAAACTGACGTGCATTGTGGCTGCCATCGCAATAGGCACGGCATACGCCATTACAAAGATGGTGTATAATACGGCCACGAGTTTCGAGGTTGTGCACAACGAGCGCATCGACATCACTCCGGCAGAAATCCGAAGCATAGAGGAGATTGGCGAATGGGAGTTTCTTTCGGTAAATATGGAAGAACTTGTAGACACCACCAAAAAAGGTTTCTTTACGGGCACAAGCACGCTTGCACGCATATACAAAGGCACGGTACGCATAGGCATAGACATGCACGAATGTAAGGACGGATGGCTAACCACTCAGGGCGACACTCTTCGCGCCAGTCTGCCGGCAATCAAGGTGCTCGACAAGAATTTTATCGACGAGGCAAACACCCGCTCGTTCTACGAGGACGGCTCATGGACCGGCAACGACAAGGAACGCATGTATCAGAAGGCGCGCCGCATGATGCTACAGAAAGGCTTCTCGGCACAAAACCGAAAGAAAGCCGAAGAAACGGCACGACAGCAACTTACAAAATTCTTCCGCTCATTTGGATACAACAACGTAGAACTAACCTTCGGCAAATAAAAAGGCATGGAAAAATTCGAAAGCATAATTGGTGATATCAGCTCATTTCTGTGGGGATGGCCAATGATGATACTTCTTGTGGGAATCCACATCTATCTGACTATAATTCTGAGATTTCCGCAGCGCAAACTGTTTACGGGCATCAAGCTGTCGGTTAAGAAGGACAAGGATGCCGACGGCGACGTCAGTCAGTTTGGAGCGCTCGCCACATCGCTTGCCGCCACCATCGGCACAGGAAACATCGTGGGAGTGGCAACGGCAATAGCCCTCGGAGGTCCGGGAGCGGTGCTGTGGTGCTGGCTCACAGGCGTATTCGGCATCGCAACGAAGTATGCCGAGGGACTTTTGGCCATTAAATACCGCGTAAAGACCGATAAGGGCAAGATGCTCGGCGGACCGATGTACGCCCTCGAGAAAGGTCTTAACTGCAAGACGCTCGCCATAATGTTTGCCGTTTTCACATCTGTTGCCGCCTTCGGAATTGGCAATACCGTACAGGCAAACTCAATTTCGATGCTTCTGCACGAGAGCTACGGCATCGAAGCGTGGATTACGGGCGCAATAACGGCCATTCTGGTGGCTCTCGTCATCATCGGCGGAATAAAGGGCATAGCCAAGGTATGCACGGCTTTCGTGCCGTTTATGGCGATAATGTATGTTCTGGGATGCTTTTATATTCTCTGCATAAATCACGCCTATATTGGGCAGGCAATTAACGTTATAATCGATTCTGCATTCCATCCGCAGGCGGCAGGAGGCGGCTTCGTCGGCTCTACGGTGATGATTGCAGCACGATACGGCATTGCACGAGGATTGTTCAGCAACGAGTCGGGAATGGGCTCTGCTCCTATTGCCGCGGCTGCAGCACGCACGCGCAACCCGGTGCGTCAGGCTCTGGTATCGTCAACGGGAACATTCTGGGACACCGTGGTAGTATGTGCCATCACTGGCATCATGCTTGTTAGCAGTATTATTGCCTTTCCGGATATAGACTATCACGACGGCGGCGCGCTGACCAAGGTCGCATTCAGCAAGATTCCGTATCTTGGAACGCCAATCCTAACGTTCGGCATCATCACCTTTGCCTTTTCAACCATCTTGGGATGGAGCTATTACGCCGAGCGGACCATCGAATATCTGCTGGGGCACAAGTTCATCTGGAGTTACCGAGTTTTGTGGATTATAGCCGTTTTCTTCGGTGCTGTGCTGAATCTGAAACTTGTGTGGGACCTTGCCGACTGCTTCAACGCGCTGATGGCGATACCTAACCTGCTGTCGCTCGTGTTCCTTTCGAAGGTTCTTATAAGCGAGACGCGAAAATATCTGTGGGAGGGCAATCTCGAAGAGGACGCTCCCGAGGAGGAATAAAAAAGAATCCGCAGCATCTTTTTACAGACAGATGTTGCGGATTCTTTTTTTCGTATGCCTCAAGAGAGACACGGATGTCATTTCGTTTTCTCCCACGCCTCGGCTATGGCATCAAGTCCGATGCCCAGCAGACGAGCCTGACGGAAGACTTCGGGCAGAGTCTTCTGCATGAATTCCTCACGCTGAGCCTTTCTCAGGCGTTTCTTGGCATCGGTACATACAAAATAGCCGATGCCGCGTTTCTGGTACACAATCTCCTCGCGTTGCAGCACCTCCATAGCGCGGATTACCGTATTGTAATTGATTTCGTAGGTCGCGGCAAGGTCGCGCACGCCCGGAATACGGTCTTCCTCGTTGTAGTTGCCCTTCAGAATCTCCTCGCAGATGAGATATGCCACCTTGCCGAAGATTGTCTTTTCGTTGGATGAAATCATATCATTAAGAGTCCATCGTCAGCTGGCTGCCAACGTTTAAAAATCAGATAACTGCCAATGTTCAACAGAACAGAAAGCAGAAGGATTGCACCAAGCACTATTCCGCTATCTAAAAACTCATGTGTATTCGAGCCAAACAATGCAAAGCCGACAATTATTACAAAGACACATGACATTTGTATGTTAATGTGTCTGAACAAAATTGTACAAAAGATAGTCAAGCTTTCAGCAAATATAAGCAACAAATACTCTTTCGCAGACAATACATCTATCGGAACAAGAATCGCGTCGCCACCATAAATGCAAGCCATCAAATATTTCCACAAAACAGTCAAAAGTAAAAATACAATGAACATCACAAACTGACGCATCCAACAGAACACATATTTGGTTACTGGCGAAACGGGAAGCAGCAGTATCGTTCTGCTACGCAATGACTGCACGACCAAAAAGCCCATCATCTGAGCAATGCCCAATGGAACAAAATACTGCATAACACCTACAAAATCTCGCGGAAAGAGATTCGACAAAACGGTTAAGAACAAAGACAAAAAAACACTCATAAACAATACAAAAATTGTCTCTGACTTCAGAAATGCTTTATATCGTAACATAATACTAATTTTTATTATTTGACAATTAGCTTTTTAACCATTCTCCTGACTTCCAGATTTTTCCATTCATCTCGTGAGATTTAATTCTGTCGTACTGCACATGCTTGAATACAAACCACGATACAGGCAACATGACAACAGTAGAAAGCAACAAAACAATTACTATTGTTTGATCGGACGGTATGCCATCAAAGTTTTTTAATATCAACTGAGGAATCTTATACAATCCCAAAAACACAAAAAACGGATCAAACCAATCCTTATAGACATACAGAGAAAAAACAACAAGGCAAGCAAAAGGGGTATAAGCCAGAATAACATTATGCTGCAGAATATAAGTGCAAATACGCATCATATCAATAGAATCTGCGCCATAGCCCATACACAGCAACACCACCTTTCCACTTAATAGAGCCATGACACCAGCAAGCATCCAAACAACTATCGAAAACAGAATTTCAAACAGCAATATCGACAAATATTTTTGCCATATACCGACAGGCAACAGAAAATTAGTTTTATCAAAAAAAACATTAATTATTCTATTAAAACGGAAAGAGGCAACAAATAACATTTCTGCCGCAACGCAGCAAACCACTCTCTCCTCGTCACCTTCCATCAGAACAGCAATCAATGTCCCTATCAGCCAGATGGCAAGAAAAGTCCACAGATGGTTGAACCGTTCTTTTATCCACAAGAAACGAATAAGATTCTTCATGATTTTCAGCGTTTTGCGTTAACATATTCGAATAGCAATTCCAAGTTTACAGGCGTTTCGTCCTCATCGGGAGTGCGTCGAGCCATGCAGATTTCACCGTCCAGACTCTTCTCGCTGTACAGAATTTCGCCCGCAGGATTCACCCCGAAAGTGTATTTCTCTGCCAACTCCATAGTGCTCGAATCGAGCAGAACGCCGTTGCCACCAATAATTGCAACGTGGTCGAGCAACGTCTCTACATCGTGTACCTGATGCGTAGAGATGACGATGGTGCGTCCCTCGGTCATGTTGCTGGCAATAACCTTGCGGAACTGTCGTTTCGACGGAATGTCGAGTCCGTTTGTAGGCTCATCCATCAGCAGCACCTTTGTGTTGGTAGCCAAGGCGAAGCTCATCATCACCTTCTTCTTCGTTCCCATAGATAGTTTGGAGAGCTTCATGTCGGTTGGCAGTTCAAACTCGCGCAGGCACGAATCAAGAATCTCCTGACTAAAGTCCTTGTAGAAAGGGCGGTAGATGTCGATGTACTTCTTGAGCGACCAGTTTGGCAGCATGAATTCCTCGGGCACGAGATAGAGTTTCTCGAGCAGAGCCTTGCTCTTTTCACCCGACGGCAGTCCGTCGATACAGACTGAGCCCGATTTTGGCAGCAGCAATCCGCTGATAAGGTTGAGCAAGGTCGATTTTCCGGTGGCGTTCTTACCCAGAAGTCCGTAGATGCAGTTGTCGTGCATCTCGAGATTAAAGTTGTTGAACACGTTTTCACCCGAGCGTTTGTAGCCGAAGGTGAGGTCTTTGATTGTAATCATAATCTGTTTTTTTAAGTAATTGTTTTTCTATATTATGCCGAATCAGATTGTACATATAGCGTTTCCTATCAGCGATTTATGTTTGCAAGTATAGTGTCATAGTTAAATATGACGGTACAAATATAAAGGTTTTATTTCTTCCGCCAAAATAATTGCAGATTTTTTTCAGAAAAAGTGCATAATAATTAAAAACAATCACAAAAAAAGAGTCCGAATCTCCCAAGAAAGGAGATTCGGACTCTTTCGTCACGAAAAATGCGTTTAAAGCTCGTCTGAAGCGTAGATGAACTCCATTCCCGGCTTCTTGTAGTCGAATATCTCGCCTTCGTTAAAGAAGCGTTTCAACTCAATCTCAGCGGCTTCTGCGCTGTCGCTTGCATGAACGATGTTCTCCTGGAAAGACATCGACAAATCGCCGCGTATTGTACCCGGAGCAGCCTTTCTGCCGTTTGTAGGACCAGCCAACTGTCTTACCACCTCAACGGCATCAACACCCTCGTAGCAGCACACAACCACCGGGGTAACCGTCATGGCATCCTTCAACTGCTGGAAGAATGGCTTCCCTGCGTGATGGGCGTAGTGCTCGCTCATCTGCTCGTCGGTTAACTGACACATCTTCATGCCTGCCAAACGCAAGCCTTTCTGCTCAAATCGCTTTGTAACCTCACCTATCAAGCCGCGCATCAGGCAGCTTGGCTTCAGTATTACTAATGTTTTCTGTATCATTTTATTATAATTTTTTGGCTCGTAAAGATACAACAAAAACGGCAGAAGATGCAAAACTTTCTAAAAGATTTTTACAAAATACTGCTCCTGAAAGTTCAAAAAAATAGTATTTTTGCACTGAAATTTTAATACCATAAAAAATGAGAAAAATAAAAAGTACAATTTTAGCAGCATTGACGCTTATCGCGCTTAATCTGTCGGCAAAGACCGATACCATTCAGGTGAAAGGCTCAGTAGGTATGTTGTCGGCCATCGTTCAGAAGCCCGAACTGCAACCGGGACAGAAATGTCAGATGGTTATCATCGCACACGGATTCATGGGTAACAAGAACGAGCCTCTGCTGAATGACATCGCCGAGAATCTGCTGAAGAAAGGCGTAGCAAGCATCCGTTTCGACTTTAACGGTCACGGACAGAGCGAAGGTAAGTTCGAGCACATGACCGTTCTGAACGAGATTGAAGACGCCAACTGCATTTTCAACTACGTCTCATCGCTCGACTATGTAAAGTCGATATCTATGGTAGGACATTCGCAGGGCGGCGTGGTTACAGCCATGCTAAGCGGACAGTTGAAGAACAAAATCAAGAAGGCAGTTCTGCTCGCTCCTGCCGCTGTTTTGCGCGACGATGCTATTCGCGGAACAATCATGGGCGTTATGTACGATGCAGCCAATCCGCCAGAGGAAATCAAACTGCTCTTCGGCAACCTTAAACTTGGCGGAAACTACGTTAAGATTGCCCAGACTCTGCCTATTTACGACACAGCCCGACAGTTTACAGGTCAGCTCTGCGTTATCCACGGCACTTACGACCGCGTTGTTCCTTACACCTACGGCGAGCGTTTTGCATACGAGCACAAGGGCAGCGAGCTGCATATAATAAATGGTGCCGACCATGGATTTAGTCAGCACCATAATGAGGCTATCAAATATACAATTGATTATCTAACAAAGTAAGAACTTTTGTCCTGACAGACTAAAGTTTTTCGCCATACATCAAGTCGCCAGCATCGCCCAACCCCGGCACAATATATTTGCGCTCGTTTAGTTTTGGGTCGATGGTGGCGCAATATAGCACCACATCATCTGATGGGAAACACTTTTTCAGATGGTCAACTCCCTCCTGAGCGGCTATAACGCAAGCCATTATTAGTTTTCCCGGCTTTCCCTTCGACTCAAAAGCCTGATAAGCCAGTTCCATGCTCTCGCCTGTGGCAAGCATAGGGTCTACAAGCATCAGGGTCTTTCCCGTCAAATCGGGAGTGGCGATGTATTCGATATGCACGCCAACATTGCTGCAATCGCGGTCGGTATAGTAGCGATAAGCCGATACGAAGGCGTTTCCAGCCTTGTCGAAGACATCCAGAAAGCCCTCGTGCAGAGGCAATCCGGCGCGGAACACCGTTCCTATCACAATATCATCGTCGAGCACCGAAACAGTTGTCGTCTCCAATGGAGTTGTTACCAGAGTTTTCTTGTATCTTACCGACTTGCTCACCTCGTATGCCATGGCGTTTCCTATGCGGCGCACGTTGTTGCGGAATCGCATTCTGTCATTCTGCACATTAACATCGCGCAACTCAGCCAGATACTGACAGATGATATTATTCTCCTCGCTTAAATTTATAATCTTCATAAGTGTAGAACGTTTTATTCCTTGATATCTACTATTGTTCCGAAATCCTGCCAGACAGGGGCATTCTCGTATGCGCTGCGAGAGCCTGCCGGCACATGAAGCACGAGCGAACGGAGGTCTGACAACTTCTCGCAGAATGAATTAGGCTCGCACTTTGGCGGAACTGTGCCGAAGCAATAAACATCGGCCATACGCTGTGCATCGAAAGCCTTCTTGCCAACGTATTTCAGCGTTGCCGGCAGCTTAACTCTGTACTCCTTGCTGAAATTAAATGTGCCCTCCTCTATTCTCTCGAGGTTTGAGCCTATGTCGAAATGCTTCAAATCGCACTCGAAGAAAGCCATCTTGCCGAGCTTCTTCAGGGCAGGCAGTTCTATGCTCTTTACCTGAGTGCTATAGAATGCCTCAATGCCTACGGTCTCCACATTCTGTGTTCCGTTAACCGCCTGAACGGTAGACATTTTAAACGCCTCGTCCTCAATCTTCGTTACCGTCTTTGGCAGATTAACCACCTGCAACGAGTTTGAGTAGTAGAAAGCGCGTTTTCCAACAGCAGTAACGGTGTATGTAACCTCCTTGCGCGTAACTGTTTCGGGCACGTTCAGGGTATCTTTGTAGGTAAAGGCATCGCCCTCCTGAAAGAATGTTACGCTTACGGTTGGCTTGCCGCCCTTCTGCGTTGTGATATTGTAATAGATGATTTTGCCGTCGGCATTCTTTCGGCAGAAATCAGAAGCCTGCGCGCCCAAGACAGCACAGGCAATACATAGGATGGAAATGATTCGTTTCATAAATCTTATCTTGTTATCATACTTTTTTCTTTCAGATACTGCTTGAAATCGTTGCCGTCGGCAAACAGGAACACATGATGCAGGATGCCGAAACTAACCGGATGTCCGTCGAGATAGCCGATTGAGAAGAACATACAATCCTTTACCTCTACCGTGCTTGCCACAACGTCTACGACATTATCCATAAACATGCTGATAACGTCAGAAAAGATGCTGCCTTGGTCGAACATATCATAGATGCCGTTGCTTCCGCAAACCGACTCAACCTCGCGAGCCACCACTCTGCGATGAGCGTCCTCGTCGGGACAAGTTACGGCAAGCGCAAAGAGCACCACAAACGCCGCAATCAGAGCCTTACCCTTCCAAGAGATGCTGTCGCGCAGTCTCCGCGGTCTGTTGTCGCGATATTCCTCAACACGCTGAAATCCGGCAGGAATGGCTTCGTCAACATCATTCGACACAACGGTTTCGTCAACTGGCTGTTCTTCGGTCTTTTCTTCTTCAGCAGGCTGATTCTCAGCCTCGTCTTTCTCGTCATCAATTGGCGACCACGATTCTCTTCTCTCAACCTCAGGGTGAGCGGTCTTTTCGCGTATGGCAGCCTTCACATCGGCAAACTCCTTCTTTTCGTAGAACGACTCGCCATTGCCGTCGCCCAAATCTATATACCAATAAAAATAGTCTTCCTGCACCTTCGCTGCCGGAAAGCCCTTTACCGAAATGTCAATATCTTTTCTCATATCCGTTCAGGTTATTTTATGCCATTCTGGCTAACATATTCCTTGAAACGCTCGTGCGAGCCGTTAAACACGTTTATATCTACGTTTCCGTGGATTCCCTTAACTACGCCGTCTTCTGCCAACTGCCAATACTGCAGATGATAGAAAGGCTTGTACTCGCCATAGCGCGCAATCCACAGGTCGTACTTCTTCAGTTCCTCGGGAGCCTTTGCATAGTGGCGGTTCAGGAACAACTGACCGCAATAGAGTATCGGCTTTACGCCGTACTGACGCTGCACGATTCTACACCACACCAAGATGCGCTGAAACATGCTCTTCTCGCCGCCCATGCGCACAATTTGGTCCTCGGTTGGCTCTATGTCGAGCATCGGAGGCAAATCGCCCTTGCGCAGTTTCACGCTCTTGCAGAAGAATCGCGCCTGCTGGATAGGGTCTGCCGGTGTAAAGAAGTGATATGCTCCGCACACATAGCCGTTTCGGCGCGCTGCATGGATATCGGCGGCATAGTATCTGTTAAGCAGTTGCTTGCCTTCTGTTGCCTTTATATACACGAAGGTTACGGGACAGGTTATGTTATCGCCCTTTATGCGCTTCTGACTCTTTGTTCCGAGGCTTGTGATGCTCAGATTGCCCCAGTGTATAGCGTATCGCTTCTTGTCGTGCTCATGCTGGAAACGGCTCACGTCGATACCGTAAACGCGGTCGGTAGAATAGAGTATCTTCTCGCCCTGATACTTGCCCTTGACCCAGAAACCGCACTTTACAGGTCCTGTCTTTTCGATGGCAAAGCCGAATCCTGAGCGTACTCCAGCCTGATAATGTCCGTCGTAAACAGAGCCATCGGGCGTTGTAAGACAGCCTACACCGTCTGCCACGCGACTTGTATTGAAATATCCTTCATAGATAACGCCTTTAGGATATCGTGCTGTTCCGTAGTCTATGCGTCCGGCTTCCCAGATGCCAGTAAAAATACCAGTCGAATCGGACAAAACGCCGTATCCGTCTTTTCTGTCGGACTTCCACTCGCCTTTGTACACGGCTCCGCTGGCATACTTCAGGATGCCCTGTCCGCAGATTCTATCGTTCTTGTACTCACCACGATACACGTTGCCGTTCTTCCATGTAGAAATGCCGAAGCCGTTGCGCTGTCCTTTCTTCCACTCGCCCTTGTATGTGAGTTGGCTGTTTGTCCACGTTCCGTAGCCCTGTGGCTTTCCGTCAACAACCTCGCCCGTGTACTGTCCCCCAGCCCATGCCATGCTCTCCGTTTTTGTGTCTGAGCACGACATCAGAGCCGTAATGGTTATAATATATGCTGTTATAATATACTTTTTCATTGCATCAATCTCCTCACCGCCTTCACTTCAACCATTTTGTCACCTTGGTTTATGCCAACTACAAAACCTTTCCGACTACGTATTACGCTGCCCTCGCTCCACTGAAGCGTAGGAATTGTGTGCGACCATGTACGTATAACGTCGTCTGCATTTCCGCTCTGCTGAGACATCTGTCCGAGCGTGCCCTGCATTACTGCAGGCTTTACCTTCTCGATATTACGGCTCTCAACAGCACCAATGTTAAAGCCTGTCAGCCAAACTCTCATGTCGTGGTCAACACCGTCGAAAATAGAGAATGGAGCAATTCTGATGCTCTTGGAGCCTTCGGGCATAACGCTGTCGGTTGTATGCAGAAGGGCGAGTTCGCTGTCGCTCTCGCTCGCCAAGACGCTTGCATTATATCGTCCGACGTACGATGTGTCGGCGGTTTCTGTTCGGTACACAAGACTCATATTAGAACGATAAGAAACCTTTACATTGTTCATTCTCAGAGCCTTTACTACGCAGTTTTCAATCTTGTCAAGATAGCCTTTGCGATTGTCTAATTTTCGGTAGTATAGAAGAACCTGATCGTATCCGTCGTCCTCCTCGTTGTGAGTCTCTACATAATACTTGAATTCGCTTGCCTGATGGTCGATAATCTTCTTCTCTGCCAGCACCTTGTTCTGCAAGATATTAAGATATTTACGAAGTTCCATATTCAGTTTCGTAAGCGGAATGAGAGGACGGACAACCTGCGTTGAGGTAACAACCCTTCCGTCGCATAAGTTCCACGGCTGCGGACCGCTAACAAAGAAGCCTGTGGCATATCGGCTTACAACAGCCGAATCCTCAACAATCTGCATTCGTCCGAAGCCGTTCTTGCGGTCGAACGTACTGAAATACAGCGTATCTACGCCCGGAACTTCGAGAGCGTAGCAACTTTTATTCTCAACAAGCACAGTAGCCTTTTCAGCCCTATCATCAGAAACAGGCCAGAAACAGAATGCCGCACATCCACACACTATCAACAGGACGAATACGGGTACAACAACGCCCCACCGCACCCTGTGCTGCGAGAGCCTGCTATCATTATAGCCGTAATGTTCGTACCATTTGCGTTTACGTCTGAACAAACCCATAGATAAGTAAATTATTTACATTGTGCAAACTTACAAAAAAAAATTATAAAAACAAAAAAGGCAGGAATAAATCCCTGCCTTTGTAATATTTATAGTGTGTAAAGAATTACTCACCCTTCTCAAGCTGAGCCTTAAGAGCTGCAAGACCGTCGATATCGCCAAGAGTTGTAGAAGCAGCCTTGTTCTGGATTGTAGCTGTCTCCTCCTTCTTGGTTGACTTCTTAGCTGCAGCCTCCTTCTTAGCAGCACGAGCCTCAGCACGAGCAACATCCTCGTAGATACGGCTGTGTGAAAGAATGATACGCTTGCTCTCCTTGTTGAACTCGATTACCTTGAACTGAAGTGTCTCGCCAAGCTGAGCCTGTGAGCCGTCCTCCTTTACAAGGTGCTTAGGAGTAGCGAAGCCCTCAACACCCTGCTCCAAAGATACTACTGCACCCTTGTCAAGCATCTCGATAATCTTACCCTCGTGGATAGAATCAACTGTGAACTGACCCTCGAATGCATCCCATGGGTTGTCCTCAAGCTGCTTGTGGCCAAGGCTCAAGCGACGGTTCTCCTTGTCGATCTCAAGAACCTGAACCTCGATCTCTGCGCCGATCTGAGTGAACTCTGATGGGTGCTTGATCTTCTTAGTCCAAGAAAGGTCTGAGATGTGGATAAGACCGTCAACACCTTCCTCGATCTCAACGAATACGCCGAAGTTAGTGAAGTTGCGAACCTTAGCTGTGTGCTTAGAACCAACTGGGTACTTAGCCTCGATGTTCTCCCATGGATCAGCCTTAAGCTGCTTGATACCAAGAGACATCTTGCGCTCCTCGCGGTCGAGTGTAAGGATAACTGCCTCTACCTCGTCGCCTACCTTCATGAAGTCCTGAGCAGAACGCAAGTGCTGGCTCCAAGACATCTCTGAAACGTGGATAAGACCTTCTACGCCTGGAGCAATCTCGATGAATGCACCGTAGTCAGCCATAACGACAACCTTACCCTTAACCTTGTCACCAACCTTCAAGTTAGCGTCAAGAGCATCCCATGGATGTGGAGTAAGCTGCTTCAAGCCAAGAGCGATACGCTTCTTCTCGTCATCGAAGTCAAGGATAACGACGTTAAGCTTCTGATCCAACTCAACAACCTCCTTAGGATCGCTTACGCGGCCCCATGAAAGGTCTGTGATGTGGATAAGACCGTCTACGCCGCCAAGGTCGATGAATACGCCGTAGCTTGTGATATTCTTGACAGTACCCTCAAGAACCTGACCCTTCTCAAGGTGACTGATAATTTCCTTCTTCTGTGCCTCAAGCTCTGCCTCGATAAGAGCCTTGTGAGAAACAACGACATTCTTGAACTCCTGGTTGATCTTAACAACCTTGAATTCCATTGTCTTGCCAACGAAGATATCGTAGTCGCGGATTGGCTTAACGTCAATCTGTGAACCTGGCAAGAATGCCTCGATACCGAATACGTCAACAATCATACCGCCCTTAGTGCGGCACTTAACGTAACCCTTGATGATTTCCTCTGACTCAAGAGCTGTGTTGATACGATCCCATGCACGTGTTGCACGAGCCTTCTTGTGTGAAAGAATCAACTGACCCTTCTTGTCCTCCTGATTCTCGATGTAAACCTCAACAACGTCGCCAACCTTGATATCTGGGTTGTAACGGAACTCGTTCATTGGGATAACACCGTCTGACTTGTAACCGATGTTTACAACAACCTCGCGCTTGTTAAGGGCGATAACTGTACCGTCAACAACCTCGCGCTCGTTTACCTTGTTAAGTGTTCCTTCGTAAGCAGCCTCCTGAGATGCCTTCTCTGCGTTAGCAGCACCGTTCTCGTAAGAATCCCAGTCGAAATCTGCCAATGGAGCAATGTTCTTTAAATCTGACATAATAAATTGATAATAAATTAATTAATAAAGTTAGACATTATATTGTTATAAAATCTGGGCGCAAAAATACGACTTTTTTTTCGTCTGGCAAAGTTTTTTCGTCAGTTTTTTGCTTAAAAATCAAAGTATATGAGGGCGTTACTATATGCCAAAATGCAATCACTCCTTTCCACCCTTATATTTTATCCTGCAATATTTTTCAAAAGAAACTTTTGACATAACAAAATTAACAATTATCTTTGCTGCACATTTCGTTGAAAAACATTTAGACATCGAAATACAATAACAAACATTTTAACATCCTAAAATAATGAGAAAATTTACAACTTTGGTCATTAGCTTCCTAACCTTTTCGACCAGCATCTTTGCGCAGAGCCACAAGTATTATGACACAAAACATGAAATTGGCGTAACGATAGGTACTCTGGCATCTACACAAATCGGCTCAATGAACGACAGTCAGCTAACAGACATAAGCCCTTCTGCCGCAGCAATCAAAGCCGCCGGACTTGAATCATACGACACCAATAGTTATTCCCCTTATGGTCCAACCACATATCTGCCAAACATAAGCATTGAGTACTATTACCATGTTAGCAAAGTTATAGGTATTGGCGGTTTCCTTGCTTTCAACGGAAACAAACGCGACATGCATTTGACATATCTGGACAAATACGAGGTGTGGCAAAGTAAAAAGACAGGCGTAGCAAGATTCTACAACTTCAGCCTCACCCCGTCAATCAGGTTCGATTACCTGAGAAAAAAGAATTTCGGCATGTACGGAAAGACTGGCATAGGAGTAGGAATAATGTACGAAAGCCAGAAAGAGGACGTGAAAGAAGGTGTTGACTTTAACGATGCCACCCTTGTATTTATACCAAGTATAACATTGCTTGGCATGGAAGCAGGAAGTCCGAAATTGCGCGTATTCACAGAAATAGGCTTCAGCGACCAAGGAATACTGCTTCTCGGTGGCAAATACAGATTTTAAACAATTCACAATTCACAATTGACAATTCACAATTGAAACTTGAAAGTTGAGAGTTGAAAGCAATTCACAATTCACAATTGACAATTCACAATTGACAATTCACAATTGACAATTCACAATTCATAATTGACAATGGACATTTGAAACTTGAGAATTGAAAAATATAAAACGAAAAAAGCAGGAGACAAGAATCACTCTTATCCCCTGCTCTTTTATTTTACACCGAATCTTCTGTCATAACGGTTGCTCACCCCCAAAAGTAAGCCCTGCCGTTGGCGGTCAGTCATCCGTTTTCTTCATGGAGTTCGGATTAAGATACACCGCACTACTGTTTATTCCGCCATAGGAATCGGCGGCATCCTTCATTGCCGCACTGCCCTGATACTTAGCCAATATGCCCGAATCGACATACAGGAACTGCGTTGACACACGCACTCTGCCATCGCCATCCTCGCGCGAATGTACCCAGACGGCTGCCCCGTCCGAAATCTTGCTGTTCATAGCCAGGCATCCATCGGCTGACGAGAATCCCAGAGGAGACACGACATCCCAAAGCAGCGTTGAGTCCAACGGGTCGAGCATCACCTTAAATCCGCGAACCTTGGCACGCGGTACTCCCGTAACCGCATCCGCCGTCTGCTGTCCGTAAAAGAATGTCAGCTGGTCGCCAGCCTCATAATCGTCGTTGCAGGCTATCAGCGCGTTTGTAAACTCAGCTACGGTTGTCGATTCCGAAACAACCAAGTCACCAAGTGCAATATCGCTCGCCAGCACATTGTCAGCACCAACACTCATCGCTATCGAAGGCAGTGTGCCTCGCGTTATCTGATACGGAGCAAGCACGCTGCCGCCATTCAGCAGCACGTTCTTAGCGATATACACCCTTACCATGTTCATGTTTGCCTGTAAAAACGCATTGTAATCGTTCATTCTGCCGTTCAGCCCCTCAAAGCCTTTCTTCAGCGTTCGGTTGAACTGTCGGAATACAGCCGAAATATTTCCCACTTGGGCACACACCCTCATCTGTGCTTCCGAACGCTTGGGAGCAGCGACCTTTGCCGGTGCTTCATACACTACCGTACCCGACTTGGTACGACGATAGATAAACTGTCCAATTCTGCCACTCAACTGTGTGGCTACACCTGTTACTCTTGCCATAATTTAACCCTCCTAAAATTTTAAGTGGCTGCGATTGTCCGCAGCCGTTGTTCAACATTTATTAACCTTAATACTTATTACTAAAACAATCAAACCTACAATAATCCACAGCCACCATTTCAGCATGTCCTGCCCACTTTCCTTAACCTCAACGGAATCGCGGTTCGCTATGTAGACCGTATCAGTCCTCACCGCCACGCGCTCCTGCACGTCGTTGATACGGTCTCGTTCCGATGTCCGCGTACGCTCTGTCAGCTGCGCTATCCGCACCGTGTCGCCGGCTTCGTTCTCGCGTTCCATCTTGCTTTTGGCAATCTGAATCAGCATCGAGCTTAACTCACGGGTTGGCTTCCAGTGCCACTCTCCGCAGAACAGTGCCTCGATGCACTCCTCTCCTATCACATCCACGGCATCGCCGCCCATCGCCCCACGGGAGAAAGGTCCACACTCGCGACTGAATCCGCAGTGTATTATCTGCCAGTGTATCCACCGCTGGAGTTTCTTCATGGCTCTTTCTCTTTCCTCGGGAGTGACAGCGGCTAATCGCCGCCACTCCTCTTTTGTCAATACAACGTCCTTCATAAGTTTTATTAGATTAAATATTATTGTTGTTTCTCCTCATCTGTATCTTATCCTGCTTTTCTTAAATCCGACGGGTAAAGCCGGATTTTTTTCAGGCAGTAAAGAAGAGCAGCGTCCCGCCAAGGCTCATACCCCGACAGAGACGCTGCTCCAAGAACCGATAGATAAGAAGGAAGGCAACCGTGTCGAATGGCTGCCTTCACTTGTATCTTATCCTACTTTTTTCAAATATTCAGGTTTCGGAACAATTTTTTTCTTATTTTTTTGAAAATACAATCATTTACTGCACCAGTTCAGAGATGAGAAACGTCTGATAATAAGCAGGATTGTCGACTGTTATCTTCTTAGATAATATATTGTCCTAACTCTTAAAAAAGTCGATTACTCTCCATGCTATTTGCTTTAAATTAAGTGGGTCACTTTTATCTTCTGCCAACGTTTACCAATGCCAAGGGCAATAGCCTCAGAGTCCTTTGTTATAAGTTCTCCTTTTTGAAGTCCAGTTATTGCCTGCTTAATTTCTTGAAGAGCTTGTCCCGAAGATACTCCAAACAAATCTTTTAGAACCGCATCATTCTGTTGCTGTTGACGCATAATGAGCGGATATTGAGCATTAGCATAGAAATCAAAGTATTTACTCTTGAAACTTTCCATGTTCTGTGTTGCAAGAATGATACTCATGCCCTTATTACGACCAACGGCAATCAACTCACGCAGCGGGCGGT
>Ga0256405_10006001_pt1 | contig 20057 bp, 14 predicted proteins | sample RumenRJG_02DNA_FD_189096 | JGI IMG/M metagenome (GOLD analysis project Ga0256405, IMG submission 189096) | Bovine rumen microbial communities from Lethbridge, Alberta, Canada - RJG_02 | ecosystem: Host-associated > Mammals > Digestive system > Stomach > Rumen | place: Canada: Alberta... | reverse complement strand
GCCATAGGCTTTGTGTCCTCCAATCTGTTCATTGCGCTCTCTTCGTGTGGCGGCTTCTAGATAGTCGGTGCCGCGCAGGAGGGCGTTTTTTCCGTGCTTGGCCTGAATGTTCAGGATGGAGCGCTGTCGGGCGCGCTCCCTGACGTCGCCATTGGCAGGCGCGAAGAGCGAGATTTCCTGCACTGCCTCAGGCTCCACATCGTTCGCGGTGAGGCAGATGCGGCGGATGGAATGGGCGGGGGAGACATCAGCCTGATACAGGTCGAGCAGGGCTGCGGTCAGGCGGGAACTGGCATTCGTGCTTTCTGGCAGCCGCGCCGTGCCTCCCGACGGCGGCAGGGGCAGGTCCTGACGTCGGCTGAAGCCGATCCCGAGCGTGACGGACTTCGTGACGACGCGGCGGGCGGTCAGATCGAGCGCGAGCTGGTCGGCCATCTCGATGAGCGCGATGCGACCCTCCTGGAACGTGTAATCGCGCGGCAGGATCTGGCTCGTGGCGACGGAATGCGTCGCGGGCCTGTAAGCGCGGATCTCGGCAAGCGTGGTCGGCTCGCGTCCCCAGGCGTGATCGTAGAGGATGCAGGCATCGATGCCGAACGCCTGCCGTAGCTTCCGGAACGGCGCGTGGGCGATGGTGCCCATATCACGCAGTCCCAGGCGCTGCAGCCGGCGAGCTATGCCCGGGCCGATGCGCCAGAAATCCGTGAGCGGCTGATGGTGCCAGAGCGTTTGCCGGAAGGTCTGCTCATCGAGCGCGCCGATGCGGTCAGGTGCGTGCTTCGCCTGGATATCGAGGGCGATCTTCGCGAGGTAGAGGTTCGTGCCGATGCCGCAGGTGGCGGGGAGGCCGAGACGGCGCTCGATTTCCCGCAGCAGGAACTTGGCCGTTTCACGCGGCGCCCTCTTGTAGATCATGCGATAGCCAGTGAGATCGATGAAGGCCTCGTCGACGGAATAGACAAAGATATCCTCCTTGCTGAAATAGTCCAGGTAGAGGCTGTAGATTTCAGCGGCGTAGTTGAGATAGAGCTGCATGCGCGGCGTGGCCGTGATGTAGTGCAGATGAGACGGAATCTCGAACAAGCGGCAGCGGTTGCGGACGCCCTTGGCCTTGAGCGATGGGGAGACCGCGAGGCAGATCGTCCCGCGGCCGCGCTCCTCGTCCGCCACGACCAGGTCGGTGGTCATAGGATCGAGTCCGCGCATGACGCATTCGCACGACGCGTAAAACGACTTCAGATCGATGATGAGATAGCTGCGCTCTGTCATGATGACACCTCTCCTTGCAATGACTGTTTGTATTTGACTTCATTGTAAAGCTTCTCTTGAGACATGTCAATTACAATTTGATATTACAGCCAATGAGTTTTACATCATCACAGCGCACCGCCAGAGGAAGGGACGGCTCTTCCCGGCTTGGTCTGCCGGAGCGGTGGGCGATGCGGGAACGAGCCAGGGAGAGATCGATCGAAGCAAATGCCCGTCGCGGAATTTTCTGCGACGGGCATTTGCTTCGGCAGGAATGATGGGACGGACGGAGAAACAATAAATCGGAAGATTCTTGACCAGTATAGGAATCCTGCTCGTCGTCGGCCTGCTTATGGAGTTCGGCGGGAAATTCCTGCCGCTCGGACATCTGCCGGGCGATATCCACATCACGAGCGAACACGGGAGTTTCTACTTCCCCATCGTGACCTGCGTGGTTGAGCGCACTGCTGAATTCCTTCGGCCGCTGACGGCGAATTTTTCGTTGTAGAAAAAACTGCAGACGTGGCTTTGCGCTTGCGTCTCGTTTTGCGCTATACTGGAATCTAGCATCTTGTGGAAGCCGTCCATGAAATACTTCTTGTCCTCGTGGCGCTTCATGCAGCCGTGCGTACCGATGGCGACGGTGCTGTTATGCTCGATTCCATCGAAGGCAAATTCGTAGGAATCAGGCGTAGAGAAGCGGACGTTCGGGATGATCTCAATCCCGCGATCCGACCACCAATGAGCCAGTGCGTGCGACATATATTTCATCCAGCCTTGCATAATGAGTGGCATATTGCGATACAGGCTGAAATCGGGCGAGATGACGCCACGGAAGCGCTTCAGAATGCGAAGATACTTTCTCGGATTGTTCCAAACGCGCATGAGTTTCGCGTCGTCCTCGTAAAAGACCACCCAAGCATCATACTCGCGACTGTGCAGCGCTTCGGAAAACGTGATGACCTTTTTCGGGATCAGATGACTGGTGTGCAGCATGGGAAATTCGAGCTTCCCATCGTATGTTGCATTGCGCACCAAAAACGAGCGGAACACATCAGTTTCGTTCAAAATTTTCCGATATGAATTTGTCATTATTACAGCAATCTCCTTTCGTGAATGAGACGAAATACGTCTTGCAATCCCGATGAAAAAATGCCATAATAACTAAGTTCAGTAGTGATTTGGCGACATTTCACGGGATTAGGCACAACGCAGCTTGCGACCAACAAGCTTTGTTGTGCTTTTTCTTTTGTGCTGCATACTTGCAATTTTCATCACCTCCTTTGAGTGTCGAACCATTACGGCTCTTGCTCTTTTTCTATTATATCACGTTTGTCGCTTTTCTGCTGCAACTTCACAATCAAACATCCGTCCTCCTTGTCTTCTTCAGCTACATATTTATGTGCTTTGGAGAAGTCCGTGTTTGTCAAAGTCCCGAGATACTTGATGAAATCGCGGCAGCCGATGCGCACCCAGCCGTTTTTGATACGGCCGGCAAACGGATATTTCTTCGCATCTCCATATTCTGGCTTGTAAGGCTTGACACCAATGACAAGAGCATCTGCATCGAATCCGACCATGATCTCGTCCGGTGTCCCGAGCATTTCAATGGACACCGTATTAAATGCAATACCAAGCATAGAAAGCGTGACATACGGTGCACCAGAAGAGACAGCAGACCAGTTGAAAGAATACCCCATGGGAAAACTCCTCTCTGATATCCTGAACGTAATTATAACACTATATGAGTGGTGCGCGCAACTATTTTACACAAGATATTGTGATGGCGCATTAGCGATAAATATGGCTAATTGTAAATCTTGAAATAATGCATGGAAATGGCAAGGGAAGAGACTATTACTTAGATAGTCTGATTGTCCGTCTCCAGATATTTATTATACGGCCTTCTTTCAGAGTTATCAACAGGCATTCGATGTATCGCTTGAAAACAGGGGCTTTTCCACCATGAGGCAGGAATACCGTCGATATACCAGCGCGCTTGCTTCTTCGAATCTTGCTTCCTTGTCGTCGGAGGTCACTTCATGCGAGAGACGGATGAAAAGATAGATATTCCGAAGAAAAGGATATTTCACGGAAGATGTCGAATGTATCTCACGACATGAGAATCCATGGATTTCTGGAGGCAGATATGGCGAAGAAACGGCTGGAACTGACATGGTACAACAAGGATAAAGCCTTGATACCGACGGTGAAGGGAAAATATGGGTATCAATGGGTCGATCCTTCTGATCCAAGATACTGCGAGACGCATACGCTTGTCTATGATAACTACATGGAAGGAAAGCAGTCACCGAAGTGCGATCGATACCGCTACTCGTCACTTGCTGACCTTGAGCCACAAACCGATAATTTGATGATTCTCGGCGAATCTGGTGATACGTTGGAAGCGTTGACCCGCGTGCCGGAGCTGGCGGACAAGTATCTTGGAAATGTAAAATTGGCGTACCTGGACCCGCCATTCAACACCGCGAAGACCTTCGCTTCGTATGAAGATAATCTCGAACATTCCGTATGGCTCACGATGATGCGCGATCGGCTCTTGCACATTCGTCGCCTATTGTCTCCAGATGGTTCCATCTGGGTGCATCTTGACACATCGGAAAATCACAGGATGCGTTCGTTGCTTGACGAGATTTTCGGTGAACAGAATTTTGTTGCCGAGGTGGTGTGGGGAAAAGCAGATACGAGTAGGAACGATGCCAAGCAGTTCTCTGTCGATCAAGATTACATTTACGTCTACTCGCGTAATCCAGAGTGGAAGCTCAACCGCCTTCCTCGCACGGCAAAACAGGATTCTATCTATTCGTCTCCAGACGGAGACCAGCGTCCATGGCTTGCTAAGCCTGGGCATGGGCCAGCAGCAGCGACGCATCAAGGAATGGTATATGCAGTGCAATCTCCAATCACGGGAGACCTCCTATATCCTCCTGTGGGAAGATGTTGGCTCTTGGGAAAGCAACAAATGTTAGATGAACTCTGCAAATACGCCGATTATGAAGAAAAAGAGTTAGACGATGCAGAGCGTCGTGCCGAAGTCTGTGGTGTTGACAAGAACGAAATCAAACTTGGAGTTTCGGCCTTGCTATTGAAAGAGCCATTTGAAGATGTAAAAGAACATGTGCAACAAGTTGTTGCAGGGGTCCTTCCTATGGTATTTTTCATCAATGATGGAAACACAATGCAGGTGAAAGGCTATCTCCCAGAGCGTGGGACAGTCCCTCGTACGATCTGGAATTTCCGTGAAGCTGGGAGCAATCGGAACAGCAAAGCGGAAATCAAGAAGCTCTTTCCAGGGAAATTTCCATTTGCGACACCGAAGCCAGAGAAACTTCTTCAGCGCATCATTCATATCGCAACGAATCCTGGCGACCTCGTCCTCGATTGTTTCGGAGGCTCTGGAACGACAGCAGCCGTTGCACAAAAGATGGGGCGAAGGTGGGTGACGTGCGAACTCTTGAAAGAAAACTTTCGCACCTACATCCAGCCACGTTTGACAAAAGTCGTGAATGACGAAGATGATGGCGGCATCACGCAAGCAGCTGGCGAGCGCGTGGCAGCGAAAGGTGTGGAGCTCCCGGATGGCGTTCTTCCAGAGGATGCTGCGCAGTTTAATTCTGTGTTGAAAAAGCTGATTGAGGATGACGAAGAACTCAAGAACAGCGAGGTTGTTAAAAAACTGAAGAAGCTCTCCAAGACGCAGAACGAAAAGCCCGTCATCAACTGGAGAGGCGGAGGCGGCTTCCAAGTCGCGCATCTCTCACCAGAATGCTTCACCTACAGCCGGAAGCAGAACCGCGTCCTGCTGACAGAGGCTGCGCATGGCGATACGCTTGTGCGTTCCGTGGCGGCGAACCTTGGCTTCAACTATATTGCGGGAACGCCTGGAACGATTTTTGACGGACGACGCGGAAAGACATTCCTCAAAGTCATTGAAGGTGTTGCCGACACGAAAACCGTCGATTGGCTGCTTTCACAGATCGCGCCAGAAGAAAATATCACGATTGCTACGACGAGCCTTGTCGATGGCGTTCGCCAGTATCTGCGAAAGAAATGCAAGGGGGCGAAGATCGTCGTGATTCCAGATGATATCTTCCCATACTCGAAGGAGGCGAAGGACTGATGGCAAAACGGCTCAACATCGAGTATGATTCCAATCTCGTGGATTCCATCAGTGCAGATTTCGATCTTCGCGCGCCGAATAAAAAGGCGCTCCAACAACTTATTTTCACGCTCAGCACGGACTACGATCCAGCGGTCATGCAGGTTATGAACCTCGCGACCGGCGTTGGGAAGACCTATCTCATGGCGGCTTTCATAGAGTACCTGCGCCAGCAGGGCATCGGAAATGTCGTCATCGTGACGCCTGGAAAGGTCGTGCAAGCCAAGACAGTGCAGAATTTCACCCCGGGGAACAGCAGGTATATTTCCGGCTCGCCTGTCCCTCCCTCCATCGTCACGCCGCAAGATTATTCTGCATGGATTGTGCGCGCCAACGGATCTCCGAACCTCGTATACGGTCGGGAAATCCCCATGCTGGCATTCATTTTCAATATCCAGCAACTGATTGCACCGAAAGACCTCGAGGGCGATACGATGGGAACGACACAGGATTCCATCCGACGCAAACCCCGCCGTTTCGATGAACGCGCCGGCGTCTTGTTTGATTATCTCAAAGGATGCGACGATCTTGTCCTCATCGCTGACGAATCACATTTGTACTCCTCCAGCGCCGAGGCGTTCAATGCAGCTTTGCAGGAACTCTCCCCCGCTGCATCCGTCGGCCTCACGGCATCTGTGTTGCCGGAAGATCATGTGATTTACAAATATCCGCTCTACCAAGCCATCAACGACCGTTTCGTAAAAGCTCCCGTTTTGGCGTTCCGAAAGAGCGGATATGGAGAAGATGCCGCATCGGAAGAACAGCAACTCCGCGATGCAATCCAGCTCCGTGCGCTGAAACAGAGCTACTACGACATTTATACGGAACAGAACCACCTCCCTCATCTGAATGCGATTCTGTTTGTCGTCTGTGCAGATGTCGATCATGCGTCGCAGATGACGACGCTTCTCCGCTCGCCAGAATATCTGGGGAGTGAGCGTTCCGTCCTGCAAGTAGATTCTCAACATGAAGATGCAGAGACCGAAGCACTCCTTGAAAATCTGGACAAGGAAACGTCTCCTGTGTTGGCAGTCGTGAGCGTCAACAAGCTCAAAGAAGGATGGGACGTCAAAAATATTGCTGTCATGGTGACCCTCCGAGCGATGGCATCCGAGGTTCTGACACAGCAGACGATGGGACGTGGCCTGCGTCTTCCATTCGGAAAATACACGGATATCCCGCAGATCGACCAGCTTGACATCATTTCGCATCAGTCCTTCCAAGAGCTTCTCACCGCAGAAAATGTCCTGCAGCAGTTCGGATTGGAAGAAGCTGTCGCTCCTTCCAAAAAGAAAGACTTCGATCGTGACCTGAAAAACACAGCATCTGGAGGAGCGCCGGCACATTCTGACGAAAATTCCACGGAAGGTGCAACACCTACATCGGAAGCGCCACGGCCAGAGGAAACTACATCGGACAATCAAGAGCCATCCGATGTGCCGGATACAGAAAATCCCCCTTCGCCGCCGCAGCCTTCCTCCGACCGTCCAACCGTTGGTGTTCGCTCCATCCCCGAGGATGATGAAGAACCCGTTGACCTGAAACAGTTGACGATTGATCGAAATCCAGCTTTCGCAGATGTAACGTATCACTTCCCCATCACCGTTTATCATCTGGAGCAGCCGACGATTGATCTTTCCGAAATTACAGATGAACAGTTGGAGGCGGCCGCAAAACGCGTGACTTCTGCCGGGGATACGCTCTATCGCAAGGAAATTGTCGCAGCACTTGGAAAAAAATTGCACGCGGTGGATGTGGAAAGTGCCGAGGTGGATTCGATTCATGTGGATGCCAAAGATGCCACGGAAGCGCTGTCAAAAGTCGTGTTGAATCTCCAGCTGATTCCGTCGAATGTGAAAACCGCGAATTTTGTGAGTTCCTTCCTGGTTCCCAAGTTCATGAAGTATGCGAACATCGCACAATGGACGGTCAAATCTCTTAGCTCTGCGAAAATGGAGCTGCAAAGCGTGCTGCAGGACTATATCCGCAAGGTGCAGGAAGGAATCAAAGCTGTTCCGAGCATCCAGCCAAAAGAAATGAATCCTTTGCCGTTCGTGCTGCCATTTGACGCCAAGGTATATGATCCTATCGAATCCAGAGAAGACTTTGTCCGTGGGAGATTTTATTCCGGGTGGTTCAAATCCTTGTTTGAAAGCGAATCCTTCGATTCCTACAGTGGCGAGTATCTTTTGGCAAAACTCCTCACGATTTCCCCGCACATCAAATGGTGGCACAGGCTGCATCCGTCGGACGGCGCGTTCATTTACTATAACCCGAAAGATCGCTATTTTCCAGATTTCGTTGCGTATGATGACACAGGAACGTATTGGATCATCGAGGGCAAAGACCGGCGCGGCCGCGATGATGCTAAGGTGCAGGCGAAACGCAAGGCGGCAGAATCTCTTGTTCGAAAATTGTCCGTGGAAGATGCTTATGCCGGGCAGACATGGGGATATCTGATCGCCTATGAAGATGATATCGCAAAATCGGATTCATGGGATGATTTGAAAGTGTACGCGCAACCCGTTACGAATAAGGTGTAAGAAAAACGTATGTTAGACGAATGCCCATCGGCACAAAATGAAATGTGCTGATGGGCATTCATTATTTTTGAAAATCAGTACAAGATTTTTTGAAGGGATTGCATCGCGCGCGCCGTATCTTCATCGCATGGTGAAAGCTGCTGCATCGCGCGCAGCAGCTCGGTTCTATTGTCTGTGATCCGCTGACGACGCACAGCCATCTTTTTCGTGAGTGCTGGGAGATCGCACTCCGGAGCAGGCTCAAACGTATCGATATAACGTGGGATGTTGAGGTTGTAGTCGTTCGCACGGATTTCATCGAGCGCCGCGAGGTGGCAGAAATGCGGCTCTTCTTCGTGTCGTAAGTACGCCAGCAAAATGCGCTGCGTGTTTTGTTTCGTGAGGATGTTCTGCCGGCCGTTTGGCTCGTATTCCTTGCTGGCGTCGATGATGAGGATGTCTTGGGATTGACGTTGCTTCTTCAAAATCATCAGGGCGCAAGGAATCTTTGTGCCGTAGAAGAGATTCGCCGGCAGTCCGATGATGGCGTCGATGAGGCCGTGCTCGACGAGATATTGGCGAATCTTGCCGTCCGGACCGCCACGGAACAAAACGCCATGCGGCAGGAGAATCGCCATCGCGCCATCGTCCTTCAGATGGTAGAGACCATGCAACAGAAAGGCGTTGTCTGCGTGCGTGCGCGGCGGCAGGATGCCGACGTCGATGAATCGTGGATCATAGACGAGATGCGGATCGGCTGCCCAGCGCGCGCCGTACGGCGGATTCATGACAACAATATCGTAGGGCGTTCCTTCCGTCTGGTTGATGAGCCAGTCCTCGGCCAGCGTGTCGCCCTCTTTGAGATGCGCAGCCTCTGGCGCGATGCCGTGCAGGAGGAAATTTCGTCGAGCGATGCACATGATACGGTGATCGATTTCCTGCCCGTAGTAGCTGACGGCGGTTTCATCTGCGAGGGATGCGCCTGCTTGCAGCAGCAACGAAGCCGAGCCCATCGTCGGATCGTAGATGCTGACGGTTGCGTTCTCGCGCTTGCCCTGCGTGACGATGGCGGCGATGAGCGCCGAGACGGCGACGGGCGTGACGGAGACAGGTGCTTTTCGATTGGCCGAAAGCGCTTCGACCTGCCGCGCATAGGCAGCGCCACGCGCGGCTGGATGCATCGTAGAAAAATCAAACGGCGCGAGCGCTTCAAAAATGGCTTTCAGTACGTCTTCCCGCTTGTCCTCGGATGGCGACAGCGCTTGCAAACGCTCTTCCATATCGTCAAAGATGCCGTCCGCATCCGGCACAGTGAGCGAAACGGCTCGAAGCGTCTCTGCGAGCTCGTCCGTCGTCAAAAATCCATCGCTTGCGCGGTTCAGCAGCAACTGGAACGTCCAGTCGCGTTTCAAATCTGGATGGCTGTCCGAAATAAATTTGTATGCGACAAGGCCGAGTGCGACCTCTTTGCAGACCTCCACGTCGCAAAGTTTCCGCACGGACTGGATGGCGGCCTCGAGCGCGCGTTCCCATTCTGTTTTCGTCTGGTGCATCATTCTGTCATCGCCTCCCGTTCCTCCGTGCCGTCCGGCTCCATCTTGCGCAAGATCGCGACGACGCCCTGCATCATCTGTTCTGCCTGCTGCGTTTCGAGATACGCTTGATAGACCGCTGTCGCGTAGACCGTGCCGATTTGCGCTTGCGTCTCGAGGTCCGGCAGTTCAATCTGGATATCTTTCAAGCTGCCGGCGAACATCCGTGCGATGACGCTGCCTTGGTTCAGCATCTGCCGTTGGCGCTCGACGGCCTGCGAGCAGTTCAAGAGGTAGCAGAGATAGAGCGGATGCACCGCTTCATTCCACAGGCGAATCTCGGCGAACGCCTGATAGATGACCTTTCCCCGGTTGGCATCCGAGAGCAGCGCCGCGCGGACAGACGGAAGCGCGGACGTCTCGCTCGCCGGCGGCGTCTGATAATAGATGATTGTCCGGCTTCCGGTCGACAATTTCATGCGGTGATAGTCGTCGTCGAAGTCGGCTTTGGTATAGAGCGGCTGCGTCCCTTCCATGCGGGCGCGGTAGCCATTTTTCCCGCCAACGATTTCGGCGATGTCGCCCAAGAAAACCACTTGACATCCCTCCTATTGAAGAGTACATTACTTAATGTAAAGATGATTACTTACCATCATGTTACGCCGAAAATTTATCCCTGTCAAGTGTACATAGCGTTAATTACATCGTTTCGTAGAGCGAAAAAATATGGAAGATGACAATATTGCGATGTAATAACAGGTTTGGTTTGCAGGATTTCTAAGCTGATTTGTAGAAACGAACCGATAGAACCGAAATAGAAAGAAGGGCGTATCGCCATGCAAGATGAAGGTCAAAAACGTCAGGATGCGTTTCGGAAGCTCGCAACGGAATCCTGGCGATTCGTCCGCGTGTTCGAGAAAGCGCTGCAAGACATCGACGAGAAGAAACGAAAGCGCTACGCGAGCCGATTGGATTGGTATGAAAAGCAGATTGACGCGGCGATGGAAACGTTCGGCTGCCAGTTCGTAGATCTTGCGGGAAAGCCGTATGATGCTGGCGTGGCGGCGACGCCGCTGAACCTCAACGACTTCGATGCAGAGGAATCACTCGTCGTTGACTACATGATGGAACCGACCATCCTCGATGCGGACGGACACGTCATCCAAACGGGAACGGCGATGCTGCGGAGGGCAGAGAAATGAAGAATTATATCGGAATCGACCTCGGGACGACGAACAGCGCGATCTGCTCGTTTGATGGGCAGGAGACGCACGTCTGGAAAAGCCCGGAGCAAAATGACGTGACGCCCTCCTGTATCAGCTATGACAGGCGCGGCAATAAATACATCGGCCAGCGCGCCTATGATGCTGCGCCGCAGAATAAGGACAATGCGGCGCGACTGTTCAAGCGCTTCATGGGAACGAAGACGATGATCCCCATCCAAGCGCTCGGAAAAGAGCTGCGCCCGGAGGAATGCTCAGCGGAAGTCCTCAAAACACTGTACGGCTATCTGCCGGAGGAGCTGCGCAACGACCCGGAGACCGGCACGGTCATCACCGTTCCGGCGGCATTCAACCAAATGCAGAAGACGGCGACGATGGAAGCTGCCGAGCTCGCAGGCATCGGTAACGTCGCGTTGATGCAAGAGCCAGTCGCCGCCATCATGAGTGTCATGCGCGTCAAAAAGACGGATGGGATGTTCCTGATTTATGACTTCGGCGGCGGCACACTCGACATCGCCATCGCCGAAAGCATCGGCAAGCGCGTCAATCTCCTCGCGCACGGCGGCATCGCCATGTGCGGCGGACGCGACTTCGATCGCGGAATCTTCACGAATGTCATCCAGCCGTGGCTCGAAGACACGTTCCACCTGCCAAGCGGATGGGTGACGAAGCCAGACTATCAGGTGCTCAAAAATCTGTCCGTCTGGGCAGCCGAGCGCGCGAAAATCGAACTGTCCAGCCGTGAGGAAAGCCGTATCAGCCTCACGGAGTTCGAGGTGCGGTCGCGGGATGCAGACGGCGAAGAAATCTTTTTGGACGTGCCACTGACGCGCAATGACCTCAATCCTATCATCGAGGAAAAGGTCATGGATTCCATCGACAAGGTACGTGAGCTTTTAGCCAAAAACCATCTGCAAGCAACGGACTTCGAGAACATCGTCTTCATCGGCGGTCCGACGAACTACAAGCCGCTCCGCGACAAGGTGTCGTTCGAGCTCGGCATCCCCGGCGTCGTGAATGTCAACCCGATGACGGCGGTCGCCGAGGGCGCTGCCATTTATGCAGAATCCATCGACTGGCAGACGACTGACCGCCGCCGCAAGAATGTGCGTGGCAAGGTCTCGCTGGAGGATGACGCCGTAGAGTTCAACTACATCGCGCGCGCCGCAGAGAACGAGACGAAAATCGGCGTGCGCGTACAAAAAGCGCTGCCGGAGGGCATGGAGTTCCAAGTCGATTCGAAAGATACCGGATGGACATCGGGACGCTTGCCGCTCGCGCAAGGCAAAGTCGTGACCGTGCCACTGGCACAAGCGGGAGCAAATACGTTCCGCATCACGATGTACGATGCGTTCGGCGGCGCGGTCAAGGAAGATACCATCGTCATCGAAAAGACCTCGGCGACGATCTCTGCCATTCCAGCCTCGCACGCGATTGGCGTCGAAGTGCTGAAGTCGCTCGACGGGAGCGATTCAAAGCTCGAATGGCTCGTGCAGGTCGGCGACAGCCTGCCGAAGAAAGGTCGCAAAACATTCAAGGCGACGCAGGCCATCCAAGCAGATTCGCCAGATTCCCTCAACTTCAAGCTCTGGGAGGGTGAAATCGAAGAGCCGGTCAGCGACAACCGTTTCATCGGCGTGTTCGCGATCCATGGGCGCGACCTGACGGATGGTGTGCTCCCTGCCGGCGCTGACCTCATCTGCGATTATGAAGTCCTCGATTCTGGCAACGTGAACATCGAAATTTCCGTGCCGCAGATCGGCAGCTCATTCCAATCCGACCGCAATTTCTATTCACGCGAAGAGGGCGCAGTCGATTACACGTCGGCAGATGGTGTCGATCAGCTGCTCGACGACGGCAACGCGCTCATGGATCGCATCGATCGCCTGGATGCGAATGTCAAAGACGACCGCATCCAGCAGGCGCGGGAAAAAGTCGATGATGTGCTCGGCCTCGCCTACAGCGACAACCCGGATGCCGAGCCGCGCAAGGAAGCAGCGGACAAGCTCTATGAAGCGAAGCGCCTGCTCTACGAAATCCGCAAGGAGCACGCGATGGAGCTGCACAAGAGCCGTCTTGATCGCTGGCGCGAAAACTGCGAAAGCATCCGGCAATACGCATCGGAAGATGATTGGCGAGAGCTCCAGCGCTTCCTGCGCCTCGCCCAAGGCTCGATGCGCCGCCGCGACAACTCGTTCGATGATTATCTCTCGGAACTCAACGGGAAATACTTCACCATCCTCTGGCAGCAGGATTGGTTCGTCATCGACTGGTTCAAGGAAGAATCGAAGCGTGAGACGGACTACATCGACGCAGCCGCGTTCCGCAAGCTCGTCGGCATCGGCCAGCAGGCGCTCGAAGCGAATGAGATTGACAAGCTGCGCCACACCCTCGGCGCGATTCTCACCTTGCCCCGCAAGGCGCGTGCAGCGGATCGCTCGAATGATTTCGTCAATATCATCAAGGGGTGAGTGTCATGTCCGTTTATCGCGGGACAAAACTCGGCGACGGCCTCATCGTACAGAGGGCGAAAAGCAAAGGGCTCGGCTGGACGATCTGCCAGACGTTCACAAAGGACGAAATCCTGCTCGTTCTGGAACCTCTGCTGAAGCGGTGGATGGAACTTCATCTTGTGACACGCGAAATGTTTCATCCTCTCGAAACAGATGACGCAAAGGGATTTTTCACCGTTTCCATCCAAGGAAGACGACTCGAGGCGCTCGCTGATGCCGACGCGCCGGATTCTCTTGATGATGCGCAAGCATTTGCGTCAGCGCTGCGCGAGACGCGGCGCATTGTCGGCGCGGACGTTCCTCTGGGCTCTGGCATCTATTTCGAGCAATATGCGCGCCTGCTTCCTACCGTTGACAAGGAAGACACCGATGCGCGAATGCCGGATGACGTCATTCTCGGACGCTGGCTCACCGGCGGCGTCCCTATCTCTGTCAAAAAGCTCGAAGAAGTCGGCCACCTCATGACATGGACATCCACCGAGCGCATCAAGGAAATCGCGGACGCCTCCGGCATCGCCGTGGAACTGCCGAAGCAGGAAACAGTGACCGAACAAGCGGAAGCACCGAAGCATGAACTTCCGGCAGAGCCTTTCAAGCTCTATGGCCGGAAGAAGCTCACGGAGTTCATCAACGACTACATCATCGACATCATCCGCAATAGCGAAGCGTATGCGCGCATGGGCATTGAATTTCCGGGTGCGGTGCTCCTATACGGCCCGCCGGGATCGGGCAAGACGTACGCAGCGGAGAAAGTTGCAGAATATCTCGGCTGGCCGACGTTCTACGTCAATTCCGGCACGATTGGCAGCACCTACATCCACGAGACGAGCAAGAAGATTTCCGAGCTTTTCACCGCTGCGATGGAAAAAGCGCCGTCCGTCGTACTCATCGACGAGATGGAATCGTTCCTCTCGAGCCGCGACTACAGCGGCCACAACCTCCATCACACGGAAGAAGTCGACGAGTTCCTGCGCATCCTCCAAAAAGCGAAGGAAAAGCACGTCCTCGTCCTCGCTATGACGAACCGCCTCGACGACATAGACGAGGCCGTGAAACGCAAAGGCCGGTTCGATCACGTCGTCGAAGTCGGGATGCCGAGCAAAGAAGAGATTGCCGCGCTCCTGAAGCAGCAGCTTGAAGATGTGCCGGCAGATCCGGATATCCAAGTAGACGCGCTCGCGAAAATGCTCGAAGGAAAATCCATGGCCGATGTCGCCTATCTCGTCAAAGAAGCCGGCCGCCGTACGGTCAAGGAGAAAAAGGATCGCATCAGCCAGGACACGCTTGCCTCCGTCGTGAAAGGCATCGACGGAGGCAAGCCGAAGCGCACAATCGGATTCCAGACAGGGACGGCAGGTGACGAGTAAATGCTGATCGAACAAAATCCCTTCTACATCCTCGAAGTCTCGACGAAAGACACGAAGCAGACCATTCTCGACAAGGCCGAGGAAAAGGCGCTGTTCGAAGACCCAGAGACTATCGAGCAGGCAAAAGAGGCGCTGCTCGACAGTGGGAAGCGGCTCGATGCGGAGCTGGGGTGGTTTGTGTACGCTTCACGCGAGGAAGAACAGCTGCTTTCGGATTTGTTGCATGGGCGGAACGCAGGGGGTACGCCAGTCGAATTTCACGATGATTATGATCGAGCGAATTACCAGATGGAGGTGCTTGCGAAACGAAATTATGCGCGCCTCTCGAAAGATACCTTTGGAAAGAACATCGTCGATATCCTGAAGATCTTGGAAATCGAGTTTGATCCAGAGGCATTTGAATATTCCGAGCTTCCAAGTGAAATCAACGAAAATCGAGAACAGGCGGGGATGCCGGGAGTCGATGAAGCCGAGGTGCTGGATCATCTATATCAACGGCGCGAGGTCATCATCGATGCCATCAAGCGAAAAATGAACACGCTCGAAGTAGACCAGTTGCTTGCATCTGTTCATTTGATTGCAGATGAAATGACAAAGCACGGGGAGGAACGTGCTTCAGAACTCGTCGAATCGCTGCTCGTGATGTACGAAATGGAGGCCAGGCAATTTGCTGATAGACAAGCCGAACGCATTCAACAATCTATTTCGTTCTCGCAAAAGGCAGAAGATGCTCCAGAGGAAAACAAAAGGCACATTCTCTCGCAAGCCATGAATGAAATCGTTGCAGGCATGAGAAATTGGCAGCGCGTCATGGAGCCGTTGCAGATGCTCGCGATGTCAAAGGGACGCGAACACGAGACAACAGTCGATCTTTGGCATCGGATTCGCGGTGTTTCCCTAGCGATGAACAACCGCTTCCATGATCCGCAACTTGCGCTCCAGTTGACGTTATCCATGCGAGATCTTCACGTCCACAAATATGTACCAAGCCTACGACGTGGATGGAAAGATGATTCGGTATCACTTGAATTTGTCATTGATGATATGCACAAAGCGATGGAGCAGCAGCGGAAGGACGAAGAAGAACATCGGAAATGGGCCAAGAGCATTTACTACCATGCAGAACTCGGCACGGTAATAAGCGACCCATTTGAAATTTCCGAGCATGGAATTTTTTATCAAGGGAAACGAATCCCTTTGGAAGATGTCGTTGGGATCAAGTGGGGCGGAATATCAAAATCCGTCAATTTCATTCCTGCGGGGACAGATTATCGGATATCTTATCAATCAAAAGCAGAAACGGTGAACGTCACCCCTTCGAACGAGGCAGAGTTCAAAGGAATCGTCGAACATTTATGGAACGCGGTCGGCATGAGATTGATTTTTGACACCTTGCTTCATACGAAACACGGGGAAAGCATACAGGTTGGCGGGATTGCATTTTATGACAAGGGTGTTTGGCTTCATCGGCAAGGATTTTTTCATTCGGGAGAAAAGCTGTTCTCGTGGACAGCAGGACTAAGCATTTATGCGAAAGACGGCGAACTGTGGGTTGCCGCAGAACAAGGAAGATATGCTGCTCATGCATCATATCTTGATGACATGAATACGCATATCATCGAACGTGTCATGATCGCCGCCGTCAAAAATCACTGTGGGCAGCTGTCAGATTTGTTGAAATGATGGGGGTGAGAAATTGAGCAAAGGATTTTCTGGCATTACGGAATTGGCCGATGCTGATTATATGGATGCCCTTCGCTTCCCAGCATGGATGAATGAACCAGTATTTTACGATTCCGCCAACGACTGGGTTCGGACGGATTTACATCAAGGGCTGGAACAGTATCTGCAACTCTCGTCCGTCCACTGCCTGACGAATGAAACCTGCGATGGAGAACGATACTGTATATTGGCGGGAAACGTCCTCTATGTGGAAAAGGGGAAAAAGCGCAACCAAACGACTGCGCAATGGAAATATCTCCTGTCGAAATATACGAAAAAAATGTTTTGGCTTCGTGTAGAAGAATCTGGATGCCAGCAGTTCGTTTATATTCCGACAGAATATGACAAGACGAATTGCATGGCAACTACCCGCTTCTATTACAAAGCTGGAGAATTAGCATGGTGGACGTATAGCAAGACGAATTTTTACTATGGGCAAAAGTTTCAGAATCCAGACGAAGAGCAACAGCCTGCACGAAAGGGCACAAACCAGAGTGCAAATGTACACCTTGCGCCTGGACAGCAAACTCCTCCGCAAGCTCAGCCAGCGATTCAACCTTCAAAGCCAAAGAGCCACAAGTGGAAAATCGCGGCTCTTATCATCGTCGCCCTGCTCGGCGCATCCTATTTTTCCTCATCGCAGAAAAATTCATCTTCGCCACCACCGAAGAAGCCTGCCGTTACGCAGCAGGCAAAAGCGCCGAGCGTAGCGAGCTCGTCTTCCTCATCCTCCGCACAGAAAAGCGAGCCTGCGCCAGCACCCGCCCCGAAGCCAGAGAAAAAGAAAGAGGTCGATCCGGTCGCACGCTCTGGCGTCATGACGGGCTACAATCCGACCGAACCCGTCCTCAATGATTCCGGCCTTTGCGAAGTCACGATCGACAACTCGCGGAACGATATGCCGGTCTACGTCCGCATCTGGGATGCCGACGCGATGATGCCTGTGCGCTCCTTCTATATCCGACAGGGCGGACAGTTCACGGCGGACAACCTCGACCCAGGCACGTACCAAGTCCGCTATATCAATCTCTATGAGGGCGGGACAGCATCGCGCGGTTCGAAGTCCGAAAACTTCGAGCTCGAACAGATACAAGATGCCTACGGCGTGCAGTACAGCCAGCTCACGCTGACGCTCTACAAAGTCCGTAACGGCAACACGACGACGACATCCATCGACGCGGACGAAATCTGATTGCAAAGACGGGAGGCGATCACGATGGAGCAGTATTTCATTCATAGCGTAAAGCCCAAAGAGTGGAAACTTTGCGAGGAGGCCGCGCTGAACAAGATCGACATCGAACGCGTCCCCATCGTGCTCGTCATCTGGGATAGCGGCACGGCTCGCGTCTGGTGTCCGCAGCATCGGACGTACGAAGAAGCGACCGGATTCGCTCTGTCGGAAGTGCAGACAGTGGCCGGCTGTCATCTGCACGGCATTTGTGTAGAATATGTGATGCCAACGGAAGTAGCCTGTCTACCGGAAAATGAACGGCTGCATTTCAAAAAGCCGGTTCGCTTGCAGGCGCGCTGGTGGCTTTACCGGCGCGATGAGGAACACCCTCTGATCCTTGGAACGGAGTTTTTGGAGCTCCGAACGCGCCCTGCCCCGCTCGTCGCGCCGTACCCATACGAGCCCCTGATGAAAAAATTCTTGTATTACAACGATCCGCTGGAACTCGGTGAAGAGCAACATCGTACCTATCGTTCTGTCGATGAAAACCAGCTGCCGGACATCGTGGCCGAAGCCGTCATCGAAGCGTTGCGCGACGATGCGAAAAAACACTTCGGCATCCGTCCGTCCATTCTCTCCGGCCTGAAGGGACGCGAAAAGCTCCATGCGTTTGCCGAGCGCCCGCTTGACCTCAACAGTGCGCTCCTGCGGCCGTATTTCAAGGATTTCGACAAAGACTTCCCTGTGACGAGCACGGATAATTTTCATCCGTTCTGCCATCGCCTCGGCATCCGTCCGCCGAAGAGCCTGCGCCGGCTGTACCAGCAGAATCCGTTTGCCATCATCGAATACCGCGCGCTGTTGGAGCTCGGCTTCCGCGATTACAATCACATGCGCCCGCTCCTCGAATGCTCCCGCATCGGCAATATCGATTTTGCAGATCAAGCGAGCACCTACTGGGAGAAAGGAACATCGTGCTACAGTTTTCCCTTCCTCGCAGCAGAGCAAACGCAGACGAAAAATGTTCCGATGGAAAAGCCGCCGCAGCCGGAATCATCGGATAGCGACGGCATGATCACCCAAGCAGAAATCGATATGTTGCTGAATGGCGGCTTGGCAGAAACAGACCGTCGCGATTATTCTGGATGGGAGCACCTGTACAGCTTCGTCCAGTTTTTCCTGAGCCGGCGCGGCGAGGCGTGGACAGCACGCTATCTGGCAACGATTTCCCATGATGGCTGGGAACGCTGGTGCGATGATATGTGCTCGATGATGGAACAGTACGGACACAAATTTTCGGATGACGTGAAAGACGCATTCGCCAAGTACGGATTCACGTATTCCGTTCATGCGCTGATGGTGACGGAAGTGAACTGCATGAAGTACAGCCACCACGCAATCCGCTACACGAAGGAAGAACATTGGCTCGAATGTGACATCGGAGGATATGCGTTCCGCCTCTTCCCCGATACGGATGTCATGCTCGAGGTCGGCCAAGAAATGGATAATTGCATCGCAAGCTACATGAAAAGCGCGCTGAAAAAAAAATGTACGTTGCTATTCGTGCAAAAAGACGGACGCACGTATGCTTGCATCGAAGTGCAGGATATCCGGGTCATGCAGGCGCTCGGCCCGCACAATCACCAGCTGGAGGGCGATGTCCTGCGCGCCGTCCGCACATGGATGCGCTTGATGGTTTTGAAAAATCGAGCTGGAGCAGAATTTTCGGATGCGTGGAAGGAAAAGGATGTCCTCACCGCAACGCCTGCCGGCGAAGAAAATTTCTGGCTGTATGACATGAGAGCACTGGCGAAGCGAATCCCATCGGGCGCAGGCGATGGATGCGTCATAGCGTTCCTGACGAAATTTGCCACATCCATCGCGATGGATGAAAATCTCCGACAAAAATATGTGCTGGCGGACCCCGCACGCGAAGTACGAGATGAGCGCAGAGAGCTGCGCCGCGTTTGTCCGATCCTCTTGCGAGTGCTCGATGCTGCGGAGGCCGGAAACGGCGAAGCGATGTGGGGGATGTATTACCTTTTCGGCGAACCCTGCGGCGTGTTCACGGAAGATGCGACAATGGCGGAAAAATGGAAAGAGCGCGCACGGGAAGCGGACGTGCAGAAATACCCGACGATTTTGCGGTATCGACGTCCCCCGAAACGGAACGTCATTACGCAGGAGGAAATCGATCGGATTTTAGCGCCTTTGGTTGACGCATGAGGAAGGGAGGTGGCTCTCGATGCTGGACAAGGCATTCGTACAGACGGGTGTAGATGGTTCATGGGTGGAATGCTTGGACAATCGTCTGGCTCACGAAGAACTGGAAAAGCTTGCGTGTGCGATTTTCTTAGCTTGTGATGACGACCAGAATCAACATTGGTTCAAATTTTATCGCTATCGGGAAAACTATGCTGACAATTTCGATGTTGGGACACCGACGGAAAACGGATAATTGCAAGTGCAAATTGAACAGTTGTTTTAATCAAGAACATTTATCAATAGCATAGACTTCATCGAGAAAATGGTCGAAGAGCTCTGCTGGAGTGTGATATCCCAGAATACGGCGCGGACGC
>Ga0256405_10005999_pt1 | contig 20064 bp, 14 predicted proteins | sample RumenRJG_02DNA_FD_189096 | JGI IMG/M metagenome (GOLD analysis project Ga0256405, IMG submission 189096) | Bovine rumen microbial communities from Lethbridge, Alberta, Canada - RJG_02 | ecosystem: Host-associated > Mammals > Digestive system > Stomach > Rumen | place: Canada: Alberta... | reverse complement strand
GGCAAGGCATACCTGAAGATTGCCGCTGCTACGGCTCGCAACCTCGACGTGACGTTCGCTGACGAGGCAACGGGCATCAGCGCTGCGCTAATGAATAAAGAGACCATGAATAATGAGGTCTACAACCTGAAGGGTCAGCGTGTGGCTGCTCCTATGAAGGGTCTCTACATTGTAAACGGTAAGAAAATGGTGATTAAATAAAGAAAAGGAGGACAGAACAATGAAAAAGAAGATATATCAGATTCCTGAAACAACGATTGTGAAGGTGCAGATGGCACAGATGATTGCCGCATCAACTCCCGAGGGCTTCAACGAAAACCTTGGCGACGAGGGCGACGGCGGCGACGGCAACGACGCACTCATCCGTATGCTGGGTGGCGGTACCGTCTGGGATCTCTAAGGTCATCGCCCCAATGAAATAGACAGCTGCACGGCCAGCCCGTGAGGGTTTCGCCGTGCAGTTTTTAAATTGTTAGTTAAAAAAAAGTATGTAAAAAAGGTGGCGGCCCATCCGTGAGGAAGAGCCGCCACCGTCTTGTTTGTCATGTTTACGTCGCATTAAGCAGGCGGCGCGAGAAGTAGCGTACGGGATACCACACGGCGAGGAAGCCGACGATGAATACCGTGAGGAAAATCAGCAGGATGTCTTCGGGATGGACGCTGACAGGGTAGGCATTGATGACGAAGGCGTTCGACGAAGAGCCGAGCTTGACGATGCCGTAGGTCTGCTGGAGCCAGCAGAGCAGCAGTCCGATGCCAATGCCTATGACGGCACCGATGGCCGATATGAGTCGTCCTTCGAAGAGGAAGATGCGCGTAATCTGCTTGTCGCTGGCACCGAGGTTGCGCAAGGTGACGACGTCGTCCTTCTTGTCGATGATGAGCATCGACAGCGACCCGATGATGTTGAAGCAGGCCACGATGAGGATGAACGTCAGGAAGATATAGGCTATGAGCTTCTCTATCTTCATGATCTTGAACGTCTCGTCCTGCTGTTCGAAGCGGTCCTTGACGTAGAAGTCGTCACCGGCAATGCGCTGCATCTCGCGCTTCACGGCGTCGAAGTCGCTGCCGGGCTTCAGACGCAGTTCGAGCGACGACAGCATACCCTGCTGCTCGAAGATGCGGCGGGCAAAGCCCAAGGAGGTGATGATATAGTTCTTGTCGTATTTTGCCTGACGTACGTTGAACAACACGCCGGGAGAATACAGCTCGTCCTCGATGAAGCCGTCCTCGGGAGCCGTCATGTCAAACTGCCCCTCGCGGCGCGGCGCGTAGATTTTCAGCGGCTGTTCGTAGGTAATCCCCGTCCCCAAAGCCTCTGCCAGACGGACGCCGATGATGCCGTAGTGCATGTCGGCAGCATGCAGCTCGAAGTCGCCGTCGCCCATCAGGATTTCGCCGATATGCGTCAGCTTGTCGAAATTGTCGTCGACACCCTTCACCATGACCATCGCCTGATGACCGTCGTAGATGGCCAGTGCCTGGTCCTCTAAGCACTCCGTGGCGACGTCCACCTGCGGCAACTGGCGTATCTCCGTCAGCTTCGGGTCGTCGGCAGCCACGGCCTTGCCCTTGACGGGCGTCACCTTCAGCTGCGGGTCGAACGACGTGAGGAACGATGCCACCAGGTCGTGGAAACCGTTGAAGACGCTGAGTGTCACCACCAGTGCCATCGTGGCTACGGCCACACCGACGACGGAGATGCCGCTGATGACGTTGATGGCGTTGGTCGACTTCTTCGAGAAGAGGTAGCGCCGGGCGATGAAGAAAGAGACCCACCCCCGTCCCCTCCCTATATGGAGGGGAGTAATATGCTTGCTGCCACGATTCTCCATGATAGGCTCTTGGTAATTATTCCCCTCCATTCAGGGAGGGGTTAGGGGTGGGTCGCTTCAGCAGTTCGTCGATGCGGTCGATGTAGTCCAGTGAGTCGTCGATGAAGAAGCGCAGCTCAGGGATGATGCGCAGCTGGTTGCGCACGCGCTGTCCCAAGGCGTAGCGGACCGACTTCTGGTTGCTCTCGATATTCTGCAGCAGCTCCTCGCCCCGCTCCGAGGGGAAAATGCTCAGATAGGCCGTGCAGATGCTCAGGTCGGGCGACACTTTTACACGGGTGACGCTGACCATCGTGCCGTGCATGGCGCGGGTCTGCTCCTGGAAGATCATGCTCAGCTCCTTCTGCAGCAGGCGGGCTATCTTGTTCTGTCTTGTCTCTTGCATAAAACTGTTAAATAATGGTTTGCGGCTGCAAAGTTACGAAAAAAAAGTGTAACTTTGCAGCCGCAAACCATAAAAAGTATTATTCTAAGATGAAAGTAAACGCAAAATTGGCCCTGATGGCCATAGTAGCAGTTCTCCCGATACTGGGAGCCAGCGCTCAGGATAACGATGACAACAATGAAATAGAAACTTACCTCGATGCCGACATCGTCAGCCACTATATGTGGCGTGGCACGGACATGGGCGGCATCTCCATACAGCCAGAGGCTTACATCAGCTGGCGCGGCCTGACGCTGAAGGCCGACGGCAATGCCGGCTTCGACAGCACCGACCCGAAAAAATTCGACCTGACGTTAGGCTATGAGCGCTTCGGGTTCAACATCGGTGTCACTGACTACTGGGCTTCGGGCATCGACAAGAACGACCGCTACTTCCACTATGAGAAGAAAGGGGCTCACCAGTTGGAACTGAACCTCGGCTATTCATGGCAATACGGCTCGCTGCAGGCCTACACCATCTTCTGGGGCAACGACTACAGAATCTCCGGCAAGCAGGCCTACTCTACCTATGTGGAGCTAAGCGTGCCCTTCAAGCTGGGCGACGTAGACTTCACAGCAGCCGTCGGCGGCACACCTTTCGAAAGTGCTGGCTATGACGAGGTGCTCGAGAACCAAGGATTCTTCGGCGACGAGACACATTACATACACCATTATTACTATGCAGAAGGGCCGGCGTGCATCATGGCCTCGCTGCGCGCCACGAAGACGCTCGACCTGGGCATTGCCCATCTGCCCATCTTTGCTGAAGTGCATGCCAACCCCTACCTGCAGACGGCCAACTTCCTTGTGGGCGTCACCATTGCACCGTTCTAGTATTCGATAACAACAACTTAGTTTATTTATTAGACGACAACAAGGACAACAAAGGACAACTTAGCCATTCGGATGGTACCTAGTGTAAAAAAGTTGTTAAAGTTGTCATAGTTGTCGTTAAAATACACAAAAAAGTCCGCTGCAACTCTCGCGAGCTACAGCGGAACAAGCCTATGTTTAACTAAAAATCCTTTTCTCTAAAAGAAATTTTCAGCCCACAAGGGCTAAAAATTTGAAAGTTTAAATGGATGTCTCACGACGGCCACCTGTTATCCCACAGTTGAAAACTTTCTTTTACCAATAACTAAAAACCTAAAACTATAAATACTACTAACCTAAAACAATCTATTAACCTTTTGTCTTTCGACGGTGCAAAGGTACGTCGATTTTCTGACTCCCACAATACTTTTAGTTAGAAAATTGCATAAAAAACCATTGTTCTTGACGTAAATCAACCTTTTGTGTGCGTCCACAGCGAATATTTGGTGTAAAACGATATACTATTCCAATTATTTTGCGTACCTTTGCCAGCAGTTTATATAATAAGGTTTATCTGTCACATGAAGAAATTGTTATCACTCATTGTCCTGCTGCTTGTAGCTATCCTGATGGTGCTCACGCGGCCCACGCTGGAAGAGCATAAGGCCGCCATGCTGGACGTCATTGGCGATTTCGCAGAGGAGGAGACCCGCCAGTCGTTGGGCATCAATCTTTTTGGCCGGGTAGGGCGCGATGTCATGTCCAAGACGATTGGTCTCTTGCTGGACACCCAGCTGAAGGAGCATAACTATTATCTGTTCAATACGACGAGCATCGAGTATCAAGACAAGGACCAGTTGCTGTCTGTCGGCATCTTTGGCCACGTGTTCACCTTCGACAAGGAGATGCTCCGCGAGAAGCTGCCTCCAGAACTGAAGGGGTCATCGCGCGAATAAATACGGACGCAGAACGGTTATGAGGGTACTTATCGTCAATACGAGCGAACGGACGGGGGGCGCTGCCGTGGCTGCCCACCGCCTGATGGACGCACTGAACAACCACGGCGTGAAGACGCGTATGCTGGTGCGCGACAAGGAGACAGACAGCCTGACCGTCGTCGGCCTGCACGGCAAGTGGCGCCAGCAGTGGTGCTTCCTCTGGGAGCGGTTCGTCATTTTCCTGCATCTGCACTTCAAGCGTCGGCGGCTGTTCGAAATCGACATTGCCAATGCCGGTACTGACATCACGCAGCTCCGCGAGTTCCGCGAGGCCGACGTCATCCATCTGCACTGGGTCAATCAGGGCCTGTTGTCGTTAGGCGGCATCGGCAAGATACTCCGTTCAGGGAAACCCGTCGTGTGGACGATGCACGACCTCTGGCCAGCCACGGCCATCTGTCACTACGCCCGGAGCTGCAAGAACTACAAGACGGCGTGCGGCCACTGTCCGCTGCTGCCGGGCGGCGGCGGGGCTAACGACCTGGCCAGCCGCGTGTGGCGCCGCAAGCAGCGTATGCTCGACGGCCACAGCGTCAGTTTCGTGGCCTGTAGCCAGTGGCTCTGCGGCGAGGCGCGTGCCAGTGCCCTGTTGCGCGGCCAGAACGTGAAAAGCATCCCCAATGCCATCGACACCCACGTCTACCGTCCCGCCGACAAGCGGCAGGCGCGTCAGACCGTAGGACTGCCGGCCGACAAGCGCGTCATCCTCTTCGTCTCGCAACGGGTGACCGACGAGCGCAAGGGTATGGACTTCCTGGTTGAGGCCGTCAGCCGACTGGCCGCCCAGTATCCCGACATGCAGCAATCGTCGGTCATCGCCATCCTTGGCGGCCATTCCGAGGAGCTTACCGAACGCCTGTCGTTGCCGGTACACGCCTTAGGCTACGTCAGCGACGAGCAACAGATAGTGAACGTCTACCGTGCGGCTGACGTCTTCGTGACACCGTCGTTGGAAGACAACCTGCCCAACACCATTATGGAGGCAATGGCCTGTGGCGTGCCCTGTGTGGGATTCCGGGTGGGCGGCATCCCCGAGGAGATCGACCACCAGAAGAATGGCTACGTGGCCCAGTATCGCGACGCTGCCGACCTGGCAAGGGGCATCCGGTGGGTGCTTTGCGAAGCCGACTACGACACACTGAGTCGCAATGCCGTTACGAAGGTGGCTCACAGCTACTCGCAGCAGAGCGTCGCCCTGCGCTATACCGAACTGTATAACGAGGCCATCGCCCAAAAACACTACAAGCTATGATTAAGTTTACCGTTGTCACCATCACCTATAACGCGGCTGCGGTGCTTCAGCGGACGCTCGACAGTGTGCTGCAGCAGACTTACGAGGACGTGGAGCACCTCATCATCGACGGTGCGTCGACGGACGCGACGCTCTCTATGGCTGAGGCTTACAAGCAACGCTCCGACCAGTCGGACGGCGACCATCAGGTCATCATCCAGTCGGAACCCGACCACGGCATCTACGACGCCATGAACAAGGGACTGACGCAGGCCTCGGGCGACTACATCGTCTTCATGAACGCCGGCGACAGCTTTCCTCAGGCCGATACCCTCGAACAGATTGTCCACCGCTGCGGACTTGAGTCACTGCCCACGGACGACTTGCCCGGCGTGCTCTACGGGCTGACCGACATCGTCGACAGCGAGGGCCGCTTTCTGCGCCACCGTCGTCTGCAGCCCCCCGCACAACTCACGTGGCGCTCGTTCCGTCAGGGTATGCTGGTCTGTCACCAGGCTTTTTACGCCCGCACCGATATTGCCAAGAACCTGCAGTACGACACCCGTTACCGCTTCTCTGCCGATGTCGACTGGTGCATCCGTGTCATGCACGAGTCGGAGCGCACAGGACTGCCCCTGCAACCCATCGGCTGCGTCGTCGCCCACTATTTAGACGAGGGCGCCACCACCAAAAACCACAAGGCATCGCTCCGTGAGCGATACCTCGTGATGCAGCGCCATTACGGTGTCGTTCAGACCTTCCTACTCCACTGCTGGTTCGTCATCCGTGCCGTCTTTCGCAGATAGCGCGCCAATCATCGGCCGTCCGGACTTCTGCTTCTGTCGCCTTCTGTCTTACGGGTTGACGACGGCCTTGAGACCGTCTTTCGTGTAGTAGCCGCCGTTCTGGAAGGGCAGGTCGCTGGTCTGCGGCGTGCCGTTGTTGCTGAAGATAATCTTGCCGGGCTTGGTCGTCAGACTGCCGCTGTACGTCCACTTATACACCTTATTGCCGCTGTTTGCCGTGCCGAGCAGTGTGCAGGGGACGCCGGGCCACGTGCCGCCGGTGAAGTTGTCGCCGTTGTCTATCCAAGCCCAGCACATGATGTCGGCAGTCCACGTCGTGGGAGCCTCGAAGAAGGCGCAGGTCTCGCCCGCCGTGACGGTGCAGAATGACGGCACCTCCACCGTCTGCTGCTCTTCCTGAGGCAGCACAGGCAGCGTGATGGCACTGGGTTCGATGCCCTGTACGTAGTAGATGTAGTGGTAGCCGCTGAGAACCTTCTTCCACGCACCCTCGGGCGTGTAGTCGGCGGCCTTGGCACCAACCACACAGAGCAGTTGCTTGCCACCGCTGCCGGCTACCTGTACGGCATAGTAGTTCATATTCACAGCCACCTGCGTCGGCACGCTCTCGCTGTTGATACCAACGGCCTTGCGGACAGCCACCATATTGGCAATCTCCTGCTTGTAAGCCTGCCAGTGTTTCAGGAAGACACAGGGCGTACCGGGCATCGCCATCATGTAGGCGTTGGCGGCTAACGTGTCTTTCACGAGCGGGTCCTGGGCAGCATTCGACCGGCGCTCGGTATCGTGGTTCTCAACGAACGTGACAGCATAGCGGCGGTACTTGCCACCATCCAGATTGCTGCTCACCAACGGCCAGCTGCCGTCGTTCTGTTGCGCCAGACGCGAATAGTTGCCGTTGTTCATGGCATTGCGCACCGTGTAGCGGAACTGGAAGTCGAAGGCGGCACTCTGTATCTGCCCATCCTTCTTCGTACCCTCTATCCAGCTTTTGATCTTGGCAGTGCCGTCCCAACACTCACCCACGGAGAACTCGGGCATGGCTGCCGCATTATAGATGCCCGTAAACGAAGCGCTGTAGCCTTTCACCATGTCATAGCGGAAACCGGCATAGCCGAGGTCGTTTTTCAGGAAGTCGAGATAGGCCTTAACGATGGTCTGCACATTCTCGCTCTTATGGTCGAGGTCGCGCATACCGTCCCACCCTTCGCCGGTGTCGTTGTTCGTGCTCAGCGTATAGCCGTTCTGGGTGGCCCAGGTCTTGGTGGCACCATTGTCGTCGTTGGCGCAGATGTCGGTCGACTTCATCTCATACGTCACGCCCTTGTAGGTCTCACGGGGGAAATCCACCCAGTTCGACACGTTGCGACGGTGGTTGATGACCACGTCGGCAATGGTCTTGATGCCCTTCGACTTGAAGGTCGAGATGAGCTGGCGCAGCTGCTGCTCGTTGCCGAAGGAGCTGTTGTAGTTGTTGAACCAGTACAGGTCGTCGTAGCCCATCGACTGGCCTCCGCAGTTACCGCTCTGGGGAATCCACACGAGGTCGAAGGTGCCGGCGAACAGGTCGGCCTGTGCCTGAAGTTCCGACCACTGGGAGTCGTCGAACGAGTCCCAATAGAATGCCTGCAGCATCACGCCGTCGTAGCTGGAGGGCCAGCCCTGGCAGACTTGTGGGGCAGGTTCAGGCTCCGGCTCAGGTGTCGGCGTAGGTGCCGGGGTAGGTGTTGGTTCATCGGCATCGTCGCCGCCACAGGCTGCCAGTCCGCAAGTCAGCGTGACCGCCAGCAGCATCATCAGTTTTAGGATTGCTCGTTTCATCTTATGTTCAGTATTATTGGTTCGCTTTGGCAAAGATACGAAAAAAGGTACATGTTATCGCAACATGTACCTTAATTATTATACGTCAACGATGTGCAATCGTTTGCAAAGCGTACTATCTGATGAACAGCAGTTCACGATACTTGGGCAACGGCCAGAGCGAGTCGTCGACGATGAGTTCGAGCTTGTCTATCTCGTAGCGAATCTTATCCAGATAAGGTTCCACCTTGTCGTGGTAGGCAATGGCCTTGTCGCGTTCGTTCTCAATCTTGTTAGCCAACTTGCGCGCATTGACAAGCTCCTCGACGCCACGCTCGATGGCACTGGTGCGCTCGGCAATCTCCTCGATAATCTTCTTGTTGCGGGCAGACAGCTTGTCGGCAGTGTCGATGGAGAAGACGACAGCCATGTTGTTGACATTGCTGAGCAGCTGCGTCTGGTAGCGGGTGGCCACGGGGATGATGTGGTTCATCGACAGGTCGCCCAGCACGCGGGCCTCAATCTGAATCTTCTTCGTGTAGGTCTCCCACTTCACCTCGTTGCGGGCTTCCAGTTCCTTGCGCGTCATCACACCCAGACTCTCGAACATCTTGACGCTGGCGTCGTCGAGGTAGCGCTCGAAAATCTTCGGACACGCCTTCTCCACGTCGAGGCCGCGCTTCTCAGCTTCAACAACCCATTCGTCGCTGTAACCATTGCCGTCGAAGCGAATGGGCTTGCAGGTCTTGATGTCCTCGCGCAGCACTTCGATGATGGCGTGGAACGTGGCGTTGTGACCTGTGCCATCGAGTTTCTTCTCCAGTTCTGGAACAAGGGCGTCCACACGCTTCTTGAAGTCTACCAGGGCTTCGGCCACGGCGCTGTTCAGAGCAATCATGGCGCTGGCGCAGTTAGCCTCGCTGCCGACGGCACGGAACTCGAAGCGGTTGCCGGTGAAGGCGAAGGGCGACGTGCGGTTGCGGTCGGTATTGTCGATGAAGAGTTCGGGAATCTCGGGGATGTCCATCTTCATGCCCTGTTTGCCAGCCATGGCGAGGATATCGCTGACGTCGGCCTTCTCAATGTGGTCGAGCAGTTCGCTGACCTGCTTGCCGAGGAACGACGAGATAATGGCTGGCGGTGCCTCGTTGGCACCCAGACGGTGGGCGTTGGTGGCCGACATGATGCTGGCTTTCAGCAGTCCGTTGTGCTTGTAGACACCCATGAGTGTCTCCACGATGAAGGTGGCGAAACGCAGGTTCTGCTCAGCCGTCTTGCCGGGAGCGTGGAGCAGTACGCCGTTGTCAGTAGAGAGGCTCCAGTTGTTGTGCTTGCCTGAGCCGTTGATGCCGGCGAAGGGCTTTTCATGGAGCAGAACGCGGAAACCATGTTTGCGGGCAATACGCTTCATGACCGACATCAGCAGCATGTTGTGGTCGACGGCCAGATTGGTCTCCTCGAAGATGGGCGCCAGTTCGAACTGGTTGGGGGCTACCTCGTTGTGACGGGTCTTTACGGGGATGCCTAACTCAAGAGCGGCAAACTCCAAATCCTTCATGAAGGCCTGCACACGCTCGGGGATGGCACCGAAATAATGGTCGTCCATCTGCTGGTTCTTGGCCGAGTCGTGACCCATCAGCGTGCGCCCCGTCAGCAGCAGGTCGGGACGGGCAGCGTACAGTCCCTCGTCCACGAGGAAATACTCCTGCTCCCATCCGAGGTTGGAAGTAACCTTCTTCACGGCGGGGTCGAAATAGTGGCACACCTCAGTAGCAGCCACGTTCACGGCATGCAGGGCGCGCAACAGCGGAGCCTTGTAGTCGAGGGCCTCACCGCTATAAGAAATAAATACGGTGGGAATCACCAGCGTATCGTCAATGATGAACACCGGACTTGTTGGATCCCAAGCCGAGTAGCCACGGGCCTCGAAGGTGCTGCGGATGCCGCCAGAGGGGAACGACGAGGCGTCAGGCTCCTGCTGGACGAGCAGCTTGCCGGTGAACTCCTCGACCATGCCGCCCTTGCCGTCGTGCTCGATAAACGAGTCGTGCTTCTCGGCAGTACCTTCGGTCAGCGGCTGGAACCAGTGGGTGTAGTGCGTCACACCATTCTCAATGGCCCACTGCTTCATGCCAGCGGCCACACTATCGGCAACTGCTCTGTCCAGACGTGCGCCATTATCCATGACATCAATCATCTTCTCGTACACGTCCTTGGGCAGATACTTGTACATCTTCTCACGATTGAAGACCTTCTTACCAAAATACTCATAAGGTCTTTCACTTGGTGCTTTTACATCGAGAGGCTTCTTCTTGAATGCCTCACCGACAACCTGAAATCTTAATGCTTCCATAACTTTCTTTTCTAATTCAGTTATACTCTTTTGCTTACTATTTGTTTACAAATCCGCTGCAAAGGTACTCAAAATGACAGCAACATCAAAGCTTCTGCAACAAATTGTTCGCAGAAAACTTACAAATTATATCACTTTGTAAAGTCCAAGACGCAAAAGGCGTCAAATTGCTTTCTTCTTGGTTCAAAAACCCGTTTCTTCGTTGCAAAGTGTCAAAAGGCAGAAACACCGTATCATTTGCCCCTCCTGTCTCTCCATACATAGCTTATATAAGGTGGGTAACCTTTATCTTCTGCCAGTGCTTGCCAATTCCGAGAGCCATATTGGCAGCATCCTTTGTTATCAGTTCGCCTTTCTGTAAAGCAGCAATGGCCAGCTTTATTTCCTGTAGCGCAGCCCCTGACACTCCAAACAGATCCTTAATGACAGTATCGTTCTGTTGCTGCTGTTTCATAATGAGCGGATACTGAGCGTTGGCATAGAAGTCAAAATGCCTGCTCTTGAAACTCTCCATATTCTGAGTGGCTAAGATAACACTCATCCCCTTGTTACGCCCAACGGCAATCAGGTTCTGCAAAGGCTTGTTCTCAAAGTTCAACATATAGTGTGCCTCATCGATGATTGTGAAATGCCGTATTTCCACCCGCTCATCATTTGTTGCCTGTTTGGGCAGTTTCTCATAAATCGTATTGAGCTTCGAAATGACAAAATAGACAATGGCCTTTGCCATAATACCATCCTTCTCAAATCCACCGAGATTGATGATGTAACAGTTCTTTACCAAGTCTATCTTATCCGCATCGGCAAAGATTTTGTTTCGTACCAACTGACTCAGTACAGAAATGACGCTATCAGTATCATCCTGCTTCTTCTGAGACAGCAATCCGATGTAATTCTCCAGCACCTGTTCAAAAGTTACTGGCTTCAGGTTGTTATTCTTATACGCATTGATAATGGCTTCGCTCAGTCTGTTGTCCATGTTGGCACTAATCCTTGCAGTAGAAATGGAACTCAGGGCTGAAGCCAGAGTCGTGGCATAAAGGTTTACCTCGTTGATGGGTCGTCCTGTGAAGTCCTTGAATGGCGTAAAGGGCAGCGGTTCCTTGATGGGATCGAGTATGGCCGACCTGTCCGTATCGAAGTGCTGCAGCCATGATGCATTGGCAGGGTCGGAGAATTCACCCTTATAGTCAAACAGCAGGAAGTTGACGGGATAGTGAGTGTCTGACGATGCGCTGCGAATCTGGTTTATCAGCAATGAAATCAGGTTTGACTTTCCCGATCCTGTTGTGCCGGCAATCAGTATCTGCGTGTTGGCAATTTCGCGACTGTTGATGTCAAGACAGGCATCCATGCCATTCTCATATTCCCCAATCCTTAGATTCAGTTCCGGAATATCCGTCAGCAAACGGCCTGCACGCAGTGGCACGTATGTCAGCCACTCGTCAATGCCTCCTTCCCTCAGCAATATGTCTCTGCCGCGAAGTATTTCACGTCCTATCACCCTGCTGACGAGGTTTGCTGAAGTCCAGTCAGCCTCCACTTCGTGATAGCGTAACTTCAGCAGAATCTCAAACAGCGTCCCGACATCCGACTTTGTAAAGAACGTCGTTGCGTATGGTGTGTTCGACTTGACCAGGTTATACTCGTTCAGGTCATCAATCCTCCTTGGCGATTTGTCACTCAGTCCTGCTAAAAGGCATATTCGCAGGGCCACGCTGTGATTCAGTGTTACCGGACGGATATTATCCGAGTATTCATCGAGATTGATGCGCTGTTCCAATGCCGTCTTTACGTCAGCAATACGTTCATGCATTCCGGCGATAGCTGTAACGCCTCTAACGGTCAGTAAATTGATGTTGCTCATAGGTCACTTGCTTTTTTCCCGAAGTAGTCTTCGGATATGGTTGTACACTGGTTCTCCTTGTCTCTGTGCAGCGTATATGTTTTGGCCACATACGCCTCTATCTTCTCAAAGTCCCGCTCTATGGTAATCTCTGTGTCTGTGCTGAGCAAGATGGTCTGGTGGGCCAAGTCCGGGAAATATCTCTCCAGTATGACCTCACGACTTTCCTTGTCAAGCACCCCCATCACGGTATCGATCATCACTGGCGGCTCATAGTCGCCCAGGTTATAGAGCACCTTCAGCAGCACTTGCATGACCGTCTGCTTGGCACCGGCATTCAGTTGACTCAGGAATATCTCATTGCCATTCTTGTGGAATATCTTAAAGGAGATGTCGTCACTGTCATTCGCCGACAGTTCCACTCTGCCCACCATGCCCGCATAGACCACCAGGTTGATGTTCAGCTGGTCGCGCATCATCCGTTCTATGCTGGCTTTCTTGGCCCTGAGCAGTTTCGCGGCGAGACTCTTGAAGAAGTCCGGCAGTATGCAAAGCATATCATATTGCGGGTCCGGAACCTGCGGAATGTCATAGTCGTAGGTCTGTATCTTCTTCTTCATTTCCTCGGCCTCGCCTTTCTTTCTCTCAATGCTTTCTTTCAGTTCCCCAATCCTCGCCTTGTTCCTCTCGTAAAGTTCCAGGAAAGTATAGTCATTGCCGTTCAGAGTCTTCTGATACTCTTTCAGCTTCTCTTTCTGCTTAGGCATCAGTCCTATTTCCTCATTCAGCCGGCTGCGCTTCTCGTCCAAGGCTACAAAGGGATTGTCAACAGCCGTGGCGACGAGCTTGTCAAGGACTTCCACTTCCGATGCTGTCAGATACGAGTATTTGTCCTCCACCGTATTGGCCCTCTCCTGCTGGAGTTTCAGCTCATTGACTAAGGCGCACACGTCAATAGTTCCCGTCTTGACATATCGCTCTTCTATCAAGTGAACCAGCTGCTTCGTGACGCCCTCAATCTGGTTGTCTGTCAACATATTCACACGGGCAGCCTTCACGTCCTGCTTGGCTTGCAGTATAACGTCGGTCTCTGTCTTGATGATGCCCGCCAGCTTGGGATAGACCACCTTCGTCTCAAGGTCTTTTACCAGCGCGTCAATATCCTGACTGTACCTGCTTTCTCCCTCGATGGTGCTCTTGATGCTCTGTTCCAGTCTGCCCATCATCTCGCGGGTCACCTCGTCGGCATCTTTCCCTGCTTTCACCTGGTCATACTGCTCCTTGTTGTCGTTGGCATAGTTGAGTGCTGCGGCATAATCGTCATTCAGCCTGCCTATCTCGTCTTCAAGGTCTTGTCTGGCCTTCGTCAGATTGGAATACTCCCTGCGCATCTTGTCATTCTCCATGCGCTCGGCTTTCTTCTCTGCCAGCAGACTCTCTGAGACCTTGCGAAGCTGGGCATACTTATTGAATCCCATCACTGAATTGATGTTCTTCATGATGAGTTTGTTAATCTGCTCCTCCTTCACCAAGTCAGAGGTTTTCATAGCGTCAAAGAGGAAGTAGTTGCTCAGTTCGGCTGGCAGGTTGGCTGCAATAATCTTGTTGACGATATCTTCGTTGCTTGCCCGTTGCGACGCCGGCGTACCGCTGCCATACGTAAACTGGTTGCCACCCATAAACAGCGTTACCGACTCCAGTACCCTTTTGTCCTCCAGCATATACGCCCTCCTCAGCCGGTATTGCTGTTCCTGGTTGAGCACCATTCCTGAAAAGAGGATTTCCAATACTATCTGCTTGCGCTCCATGCCCTGCTCGTTCTTCACGCCCGCGTTGAACAGCTCTTCGAAGTGGCGCGCGTTCTCAATCTTCAGTCCGTACAGCGCATGATAGATGGCGTCAAACAGCGTTGTCTTTCCACAACCGTTGCCACCGCCAATCAGTATGATGGGTCTGTCGTCTGTCACCTCCAGATTCAGGTCAAGACTCTTGTAGGTCTTGTAGTTCTCGGCATATATCTTCTTGATTTTCATACACTATAGGTTTTTGAGGGCCTTCCTTACTATCTTGGCCAGCTTCTTCTCTTCCACAACATTCTGGTTGTTACGCTCTTCGTTGTATGGCTTCAGCAGATTCTCCTTCAGCCATTCCGGCTCAACACCACTTTCCTGGCACGATTGCTCTATCAGGGCCATGTCTTCCCTTCTCACACCATAGTGCAGAAACGTACTGTCTATTCCTTTTCTCATGTCCTGTCATCACGTTTGGTTAAACATATTGGTCTGGGAAGAACGAATCCCAGCCCACAACATCTTCAGTTGTCTCAATGTGGAAGCGTGAGTAGTACCACACGCCGTTCCTTTCCACAATCACCCCACCCAGCAACTGCTTGTCGGCCATATAGTCTATCAGGGCGTTGTGCTTGCTGGGGGCTTCCGAGTCGCTGTTCTCCGTCTTGGTGTCAAAGAGGAACACCTGTCCGTTCTTCATCCTCACCACAAAATCGACATAGAACAGAGCTTTCTCCTTTTGCGAGTTCTCGTAGGGGATGCTGTAGTGCTGCTTGCCCTCGTCGCCGTTCTTATACCACCAGTCGATATATGCCTTGTTGTTCTCCAAGAATTCTGAGAAACGTCGCTCTGGTGTCGATACGGTGTTTAACTCAATAAACGGCAACAATGCATGCTCTTCCACCTTGGGCATTACATGGTGAGTGCTCTCTTTGTAGAGACGCTCCGCAGGCACCTCCCACGTATATTTCTCAAAGGCACGCTCCTTTGCCTGACGCTGCCGCTCCTGCAGCTTACGTTCGTAGTTGGCCAAAGCCTTTTGGATGATGTCCGTGAACTTAGGCTTGTTGGCATAATAGAGAATGACCTTCATGGCGTCTGTCTCAAACAGCTCGAAGAGTTCTTCCATTGCCTGCAACAGATAGCCTGCCAGCACATCCGTGCTGTGTGCCTTCTCAAAGCTGCCCAACAGCGAACGGCAATAGTCAATATAGATGCGGCGCACCTCGCCAGCACTTCTGGCAAACTCGTGTTTGTTCTTTTCTACGTCAATGATACCCAATTCGTTTTGGAAGACGATATTCTCAGGCACCTCGACACCCAGCCTCAGCACGTCAAACTTGATATGCAGGTTCTTTTCTACTTGCTCTCTGTTTTCCTGAGCAGGAGACTGATTACTCACCTCTCCCGTTGACGAGGGGTCGGTGGCGAGACTGAAGCTGAACATCAACTGCTGCCACTTTACCAGCCAGTTACGGCTGAAGCAGTCTATCAGTTCTTTCTTGAAGTCAGGCCCCAGTCGGTTACGGTCTGAACTCTTATAGACGCTGTAGTACGACTGCAAGGCCACGTTCTGCAGATTCTCCCTACGGATAGCTTGCAAGGCATCCTTATTCAGGTAGTCCATATCCTCAGCTACAATCTGTATCTGGTCTTTGCTAATGTCTGTATAGACATAACCCACATTCAGCAGGTCGTTCTTATAGAACTTCTGCTCAGGCATTCTGAGGATACGCCCTACCGTCTGAATGGTAAACTGGTTGCTCTGCAGCTTACGGAATATCAGCAGTACGGCAGCTCGCGGACAGTCCCAACCTAAGGCAATGGCCTGCTTGAACAACAGCACCTCGGTCATGTTGTCCGGCTGCTCCAATCCGTCCAAGTTCTCCTTTTCACCAGACAACCACACGGCGAGTTTCTTGTTGTCTGTGGTGATGTCCTTAATCTCGCGCAGATAGGTCTTTACCTGGTCGGCAATAGCAAGGTCCTCAGAGGACATGCTCTCGCTGGTATCGTTAGGCAACTGTATCAGCAACAGCGGATTGATGTTCGTACCCTCTTTCTTATAAGCCTCTGCCAACAGCTTACGCTTCTGCAGGGCACATTGTATCAGGTGGATGTTCAGCTCGTTCTCGTCGTTATAGCCCTTCGTAATGTCAGGATTCAGCACCACCAGCTTCTTAATCATCTCCTCTCGCACCACCTCTTCGCGGCTCACCGTCACCTTGTGATCAGAGTTGGTCTTGGGCGTTGCCGATATGCGAATCTCCACCTTGGGATTGATTCTTTGCAGCACCTTCGCACTCTTGTCTGCCGACTTCGACCAGAACAGGTGTTCCTCGTCAATCACCACGACAATGGGCAGCCCCGCTTCTTCCTGTGTTCTGCGAGTTATCTCATAGAGCGAGGCATCTTGTTCTGAGTCGCGCACCATCACGTTCTTCTCCTTGTTGATACTCTCCCAGTTCACAAACAGTATTTCGCCCGCCTTTATCGTGCCCTCGCTCTGGTCTATCTCGTCGTACATCACAGGCTTCAGCAGGCGGGTCTCCGTGAAGTAGTTCTTCATCTTGAAGTAACTCTGCTGGTGCAGCTTGTTGGGTGCTATCCAGATGAATGCCACCTGCTGGTAAGGGCTGTCGCCACGACTCTGCAACTCCTCCGTCAGGTCAGCCAGCATCTGCGAGGCCATCACCGTTTTACCAGAGCCTGTCGGTGCTTTGAATATCAAAGTCTTTCTGTAGCCTGTCAGTCGCAACAGGTCGATGGTTATATCCACCAACTGGCGCACATACTTTTGTTGATACTTTATTTCTTTCATCGTTTTCTTTGTTTATTCAGAATAAAATGTTAAATTTGCACCCGAAATTAGTAAATAGACAATCATTATGGAGACAAAGACATCTACTTATACGCAAAGAACGCCCGAGGAAATCAGGGCGTGGTTCTATCGTGCAAAAGCTCGAATCGCTGCTCGTGAGGAAGAGATTAGAGCTATGTACGAAGAAGAGTTGCGCATGAAAGAGGTTGTTTAGTTCAACACAATGAAGTCCTGATCTGTTCATATCGATTACATGATTATACCCCCTGCCCCTCGAACAGATCGGCAGGGACTTTTGTTTCTTGCTTTCTCTCCTCATCAAATAGCTTTTCTCTACGCTTGGGCAACACCTTCTGATAGGCATCGTAGATAGCGGCAGGCAAAGCCACTAACTCCACCTTGTCCTCCACCTCACTGAAGTTATCCGTAAAGGCATAGCGGCCAGGAGAGAACACATAGATTTTTAGGCGCATTGTGCCAAAGTCCAATGTCTTGATTTCTGCTGCTATCTCGTCTATCAATTCCTCGCAATAGATAATCAGCATGTGTTTCCGTCCATTATTGAAGTAACGAGCTAATTGTGGTTTCAGCTTAAACCGCCCAAAAGTCTTTTGTTCCTCATACAAGTCTTCCTTGATGCAGAGCAAGTCAGTAGCCGCAGCCACCAAGTCACGCATATTCTTCTGAGTCCTGTCTCGAGAGATATAGTCTGTCTTGTAATAGCGTAGCGTGTTGGCTTTCAAGCCTGCCACCTCCACACCCTTTGGAGTTGTATAGCCATTAATCACTCGCTTGTTCCGTTCATAAGTTACTTCCTCACAGATATTATTCTCGTTGTTCGTCACAAGAATGCATTGCCTGTGACCTCCGTCCTCGGCATTCAGTTGCATGGTGGCGTGGAGGGTGGTTCCTGAGCCTGCGAAGAAGTCGAGGATAATAGATGAATCTCGACTGTACAAACCTATGCATCGCTTGATTAAACGCATTGATTTAGGATATGTAAAACGAGATTCTCCACCAAAAATATCTTTGACTTCTTTTGCGGCATCTTGAGAATGACCAACCTCAGTATATTTCCATATAGTCATTGGAGTTATACCTTGTTTGACCTCTGACAAGAATTTCTTAACAGCTGGAACACTATCCCCATTTGTTCCAAACCATATACGATTTTCTGATACCATCTCTTCAAAGCGTTCTTTCGTATATAACCAACAACGTCCAGAGGGCGGTCTTACAATACGCCCTGAAGGTAGAATTATCTCATAAATTTTATCGGCCACAGCTGGTCCAACGGTACAATCTGTAGATTTCCACGCGCCTCTCATATCATTATCTGGATTTGAATAACGTTCATTAGCTTCATTAGAACGTGGTAATCCGTTATTAATGGCAGCTTCTATCCTTTTAGCGTATACTATAATGTAATCATGGCTCTCCGAGAAATGTTTTTTAAGGTTAACTGGCGAATACGCTCTTTCCCAAATAACTTGAGAAATAAAATTCATTCTTCCAAATACTTCATCGCACAGCAACTTCAAGTTCGCCTGCTCATTATCATCAATCGAGATAAAGATAACACCTCTGTCACTTAGCAACTTTTTGGCAATCTTCAGGCGCTTATTCATAAACGAGAGCCATTTACTGTGACGATACGAATCTTCTGAATCGACAAACGAGTCGTTATAGACGAAATCCTTATTGCCTGTATTGTACGGCGGATCGATGTAGATGACATCAATCTTTCCCTCATGGGTATAGCTGAGGGCAGTAAGTGCCTCAAGGTTGTCACCCTCAATCAGAATATGATTGGGGGCATCTGGTTCGTCACTCAATATCGCCTTGTCCTTCACTTCTCGCAGAACGGGCAATGACTCTCGTAGCCGTTCTTCAACGTCCTCTGGTTTATCCTCCCACACCAGCCCATACTTCTTATGCTCACGCAACAGCCCGATGAGGCTGCTACGCTCGTCGTCGCTAAGACCCTCTAAGGTCTGCAACTTGCTGATGAGTTCAGATTTGTCTATTAGATTCTTCATGCTTGGTAGGAGCTTTAAATCTGTTAGCAATCTGGTTTTTAGTCTCTCGATGTCACACCCGGGCACAAAAAGAAGGCGTAACATCTTTCCAATGTATTCGAAGTATAGGCCGCTCCTACCACAGATAGCCCAAGAACCAAACACAAATGGAAAGAGCACGCCTATACAGACGTGACCCTTTCGAATTGTTTGGTTCTTTTAGTACAATTTGCTTTGGTAGGAGCCTTTATACTTCAAACGTCATTCGACAAGAGAACACGAGTTCTTTGTTGATACCCACGATGTCGTGCAAAGCAGCCTTTCATGACACCCGTTAGTCACTACTACACGGGCGGCAGCTACTATGCATTTGCAAAGATACAAAAGATTTCTGTTATTCTATTATAATTGAGAAACAATTTAAGAAAATTTAGTCACTGAGGGAAAAGCCCGTGATTGCCACCGTCCCATACGCGACCAGAATATTTTGCAAAAAAAACATCATTTTCATCACGACTTTACCTAAACAACTAATATACAGACGTTTAAGTGGTGATTGATAGATGACGAAAGGTGATGGACATCTCGTATCGTAGGCAAGTCGGCTCGCTCGTACAGGATTTTTCGCAAAAAAGGGTGCCACGGTGCCCAAACGCCGATGTACAGGGCGTTTGCACCCTTTTTTGAGGGTGCCACGGGTGCCACAAGGGTGCCACATACTGGCATGTACTGGCACGCACATACGTCATAGGCGTGAAGGGGTTGGTTTGTCCGTGCCTTAGGCTAACAAATCTGTGTTGGCAAGGCGAAAGGAAGCGTTCCCCGTCGTTAGATTCTCGAGAGAATTGAAGACAAACTTAGTGAGTCTGTAGCACAAACAGGCGGGAAAACTCCGAATTCTCGAGAGAATTCAGTACTGTGACGGCGGATGCTTGTTGACAGGAGGCAGACGCAGGATAAGCAACGCCCCGCCTGAAGCAGTAAGGACTTTCCGGTCACCCTCGTGGCACCCTCGTGGCACCCTCGTGGCACCCGTGTCACCCTCAAAAACAGGGTGCACCCCCTGTGTTTATGCGGGTTGTGACACCGTGGCACCCTTAAACACAAAATTCTTAGTATGGCGCAACAACAGCATGAAAGAGACCCTGGTTGGCATTGTCCATATCATTAGTTCCGTTGTACTCAGATATTCTTGTTAGGTGGCATAAGGGCTATCCACGGACATTTCCCCCTGCGCCGCACTTTTCGAAAAACAATCTCTATTGCACACCCCGCTGCCACTTCTCGATACGCTGTAGCGCTTCCCCAGTGCGCTCGTGACTACCGC
>Ga0256405_10005998_pt1 | contig 20067 bp, 26 predicted proteins | sample RumenRJG_02DNA_FD_189096 | JGI IMG/M metagenome (GOLD analysis project Ga0256405, IMG submission 189096) | Bovine rumen microbial communities from Lethbridge, Alberta, Canada - RJG_02 | ecosystem: Host-associated > Mammals > Digestive system > Stomach > Rumen | place: Canada: Alberta... | reverse complement strand
TTCGAATATGGGTTCGCTCTACAGCGAATGGAAAGGTAGCATCTCTATTCTGGAAATTGTACCGCCTCAAATCTGTGCTTTTGGAATTGGTTCGCTGCAAAAACGGCCTGTCGTGAACAAAGACAACGAGATTGCTTCGGCTGACATTTTACCGATCACTATCGCGTTTGATCATCGGGCACTGGACTTTGAACCTGTTGCAGCATTCATGAAAGATCTGAATGAGTTCTTCAGAAATGAGGAGAGAATCCAATCCTGGATGGGCAACCGACAAGATAAATTGCCGCAATGAAATGATGTCGGTGAGCTTCGATTTAATCCCCAGATTGTAAGCGGCCATGATAAACAGAAATTCAAGAAGGAGAGAATCTGTTGAGTAAACCTGTGAAAATCATTTTCATTGCCATGGCCGTCTTGCTCCTTGCAGGATGTGGCACCATGTTGTCTAGGCTTTTTAGCGAAAGGAATCAAATTATGGATGGTCCTGGAATGATAAAGGAAGATACATTCGATTTCACGGAAAAGTATCTCAGCAGAGTCTATTACTACCGTGGAGGCGGAGAACTGGGAGATTCCTATTCTGTGGAGCTGACCATGAAGGAAGCGGAGGACGGCACTCCAGCGGTGAAAGTCGAATACTATAATCAACCGACACACAGCGACAAAGCCAGGACAAAAACAGTCCGATTGAATTCTTCTGTGATTACCGGAGTTCAGGAGATCATTGACCGGCATCACATGACTGAGTGGACAGATCTTCCTCCAGCGGAGTATGTTCTGCTGGATGCACCAACCTCAAGTTTTACCTATGAGTACAGCGATGGGACGGTTTATAGCATAGATAGCGGCGATGAATGGCCGGACGGTGCCTATGATGCAATCCAGGAGATCCTGGACTATATGCTGACCTGTGCAGGAATCACAGAAGATTAGCAATTGGCAATGTATTTCTCATCGACAAACTGGAATTTGAATCGGAGGTCTGGAGATCGATATGAACGAAAAAGTTGCGGAATGCATAAACACGCTTGCCGATTTTTGTGGAATAAGAGACCTGGTTGAGCTGACAGTTCCAGCGTTACAAAACACATATGGGCTTGAGGTGGCCGATGTTATGGTTCTCTTCGGTGGAAGTGTTTTGTCAGGTGGCGATGTTTTCGCAGAAGCAATGCAAAATCGGGTTGCGAAAACTTATGTCATTGTCGGTGGAGCGGGTCATACCACAGAAACCCTCCGACAGCGAGTTCACGCCGAGTATCCGAAAATTGAAACTGCAGGTCTTTCTGAAGCTGAAATTTTTCAGAGCTATCTGAAGGAAGTTTACGGCTGCAAAGCTGACTATCTGGAAACGAAGTCCACGAACTGCGGAAACAACATTACAAACATGCTGCAATTGCTGAGGGAGAACAGTATTTCATGGAAAAGCATCATTCTCTGCCAGGATGCTACTATGCAGAATTGAATGGATGCGGGCCTCAGAAAATACGTTCCGGAGGAAACGCTAATCATCAATTACGCATCCTATCGAGCACATGTAACCTGGAATGACGCAAAACTTGATTACAAGGAAAAAATACATGGCATGTGGGATGTGGAGCGTTATGTAAATTTGCTAATGGGTGAGATTCCAAGGTTAACGGATGACAGCAATGGATATGGTCCTGCAGGAAAGGGCTTTATCGCTCATGTGGATGTTCCGGATAAGGTCAGGTTAGCTTTTGACTATCTTCGCACAAACTTTGGATTCGCTGTTAGAGAAGCAGATCCATTATATGCATCCAGAAGATAATTCCAGTTTGCAATACTCTGTGCAATTACATTATTATTGAGCACATTACCAGATAATCAGTAGAAGGGGGCAAAAGATTCATGTATCTGTTAATCCCATTATGCCTGGTTCTTGCCGGGGTGTTCCTGAAGGTTGAAAAGCAGGGTAATTATGTTGCAGCAGTAGTTTTAAAGGGCCTGGCTTCTCTTTGCTTTGTCATCCTTGGCCTGATCGCAAGTCCAGGGACTCATACGGCAAACCTGATTGTTACCGGACTGGTGCTCGGGTGCATCGCCGATGTAATGCTGAATCTCCGGTGGGTGTTCAAGGAGAAGGGACAGCTGATCTTCCTGATTGGGATTCTTGTCTTCCTCAGCGGGCATATCTTTTACCTTGCTGCCGTGCTCCCGATCTGTACCTCAAAGCTTGTCTGTGTTCTGATCGGGATAGTACTGACAGCTCTTCTGATGATATGGATTTTCAAAAGAATCACAGCGAAGATGGCTTTCAAAGTATTCGGAGTGTTCTATATTGGTGCGATCATGATCTTAAACTGCGTGGCGATCGGTAATCTGATTGCTTCACCATCTGCGTTCACAGGAATCTTCGCTGCAGGAGCTGTCTTGTTCCTTGTCAGCGACATCGTGCTGATCCTGAATACGTTTGGATCAGAAACAAAGATGAGCTTGAGAATAACGAATATCGGCCTCTATTACATCGGACAGCTTCTGATTGCCCTGAGCCTGTTGTACATCTGAACCGATGGAATATGTCACAGTCAGGGCTACCGACTTCCATCAGATTGCAGAGATCTACAAAACCCGCATGAAACAGGATTTCGCCCGTAATGAACTCAAGCCGCTGGCAGCTATTCAGCATCCCTGGGAAAGACAGGCCTACGACGTGTATTTTCTGACCTGTGGAGAGGCAACCCTTGGCTATGCAGGCTTCGTCCGAAAGGGAAATGATCTCCTGTTCGACTATCTGGCGGTCTCTGAAGGGCACCGGGATCAGGGCCTGGGGTCTATATTTCTGAAGCAGTTGGCAGAATGTCTCACCGGAGCGGATTGCGTCGTGGGTGAAGTGGAAGACCCGGATGCTGCTGAGAATGAAGCGGACAGAAACCTACGGGAACGTAGATTGAAGTTTTATCTTCGCAACGGCTACAGGAAGACGGAAGTGAAATCGAAAGTCTTTGGAGTCGATTACAGGATTCTGGAAGTGCCCGTTGGAGTCGATCATTCAACCGAGGAAATCAGGAAGATCTATTCTGATCTGTACAGAAGCATCCTGCCGTCTGCGTTTTACAGGACGCAGTTCAAAGTTGATGGAGGCGAAAGAAACGAGATGAATCCCCTCGATAAACATGTATTCTATAAGCCGTGCAAGAAGCTTTTGATCAGTGAGCTCGGAATTCTGGAGGCCTGTCAGGTCTGGGAGGAAGCCAGCGAAGAACTTGAGAGAATAACTGAAGCCAGCCCTGAACTGAAAAAGCATAACGGCGCGATGGTTTTGCCTGCGGTCGCGCTTTACAGGACACTCTCGCGTCACGGCAAAGATGCGGAGAAGCTCCTGAACGCCTTCGGCGATGAGATGGGCGAACGGTTTGCGAAGGTTGTTCATGGAATTACTTCCATACCCAGAATGGATAAGCTAATCTGGAAGAACGTGGACAAAATCATGCATGTCATGTCTGGCCCAAAGCTCGGCTATGAAAGACGCATTGTCAGCGATCCGCCGCAGATGTTTGGCGTGGACATCCTGTCCTGCCCCTATCATGAGCTGGCAAAGGTACTTGGAGAAGAGAAGGCAGTTCTTTGTATCTGCCATATGGACAAGAAATATATGCAGGGATTCCATCACATCCGGTATGAGAGAAGCACCGCGGTCTCCGAGGGCGCGGAATGCTGTGATTACAGGTTGAGATTTGATAAAGCGAAAAAATAAAAGGGGCCGGTCGGCCCCTTTTAACAGTCAGCGCATTTTTCTATCTATTTTTCTGACAAGCAAATCCATTGTTTCTGTGTAAATCCGATATATATCATCAACACTCTCTTTCTTCCCGTGCCTGACCCAGACCATGAGAATACTGCTAAGAAGCGCGGTGGCACTGGCGAGCACGTAATCCATTTCCTGTTCCGGAATGCGCTCCAAGGCAAAAGGCGGAATCAGAAAGTCAGCATATTTCAGCATGGCACCCTGTAAAATATCTGCTCGATTGCTGGCGAAAATAGCTCCCAGAGAAAGATGGTGCTCAAGCCAATAAGAAAGTGAAAACTGTATGAAATCCGGGATGTCGGACTGCTCTCGATAGGATTCCACCAGCTTTTCGGCCAGCAGATCACATTCATAATAAAGTACATCGCTGATGTTGTCGAACAGGCGATAGAAGGTCGTTCTGCCTACGCCAGCTTCCTCGATCAACTCGGAAACAGTCAGGTCTGCGAAGGATTTGTTTTGAAGACAGCGTACCAGCCCCGCTCGAATCAGCTGGGCTGACTTTTTTGCCCGGAGATCATTCTTGATATGAACCATATTTGCCCCCTGCTGTTTCACATTTTAAGGAACTATTGTTTCTCATCTTTGAGAATGATACAATGATCCCACAAAAAAATCAAGGGGGAACATCTATGCTTAATCATAATCTGATGACCAATAACGCAGTTGGAGACCGCAGGGGTTCTACAATGTGTATGGTTGATCTGAAGAAAGATCTGATCACGAAGCCGGCATATAACAACAATTCCTGGTTTGCTTTTGGACGCTATGAGACAGAAGGACACACCATCAATCTTTTGTTTCATCTCATGGGAATGAAGATGCCTGTGATCGGGACAATGTATCAGTCCGTGGTCACGGTCTACAATGAAACTACCGGTGAATACTTCGCCAAGGATCACCTGTTTATAAAGGGGAAGTGCGAAGTTCATGAGCATGATTTCTTTGTGAAAACGCCAAGCGGGGTTATGACCGGCGACTTTGACCATATGACGATCCATATTACCGAGGGGAAAATCAAGGCCGACCTGGAACTGGAAGCAATCCACTATCCGATCTTAATCGGGGGAAACTCTATTCTGGATATGTGCGAGATGTGTATTCACGAATATTCGGTCCCCAGGATGAACACAAAGGGCAGCCTGACCTTCAAGGGACGCACTTACGATCTGACAGGAAATGGCTATAGCTGGTTTGACCGGCAATGGCAGAACATTGATTATGCCCACAGCACCATGAAGTGGAGTTGGATGGCGATTTCTCTGGACAATGGAGATATTATCAGCGTCTTTGATACCAACCTCCCCGGCTGGGAAGATAATATCCTGTCTGTCTTGCATCCTGACGGAAGTCAGACGAATCTCCGTCCAATTCCGCCCTTCGTGGAAGGAGAAAAGGAATACTGGGTAAGCGCGGAATCCAAACGGAAATATCCTGTTCAATGGGAGCTGAAGATTCCGGAGCTGGATGCGGTTCTTGAAGTGACTCCCTTCAAAAAGGAGCAGGAGATCAAGTCTGTCATGGCAGAATTGCATAAGTATGAAGGAAGCTGCAAAGTCACGGGTACTTATAAAGGGCAACCTGTAAGTGGGCATGCCCTGGTAGAAATGATCGGACATTGGTACAACAAGTAAATTCTGCAGCGAGGGCTCCATGAAAAGAAGCTTCTATGTCGGGGATTATGTCACGGAAGAAAATGTAACTGCCAAATTCGAAGACGGTGTATTGAGACTGGAGTTCCCGAAAGAGGAGACCATCAAGATGCCCGAGAAAAAGACGATTATGATTCAAGGATAACGGTCAAACAGACAACGGAACGCCTCGGAAACGAGGCGTTTCTTTTTTGGGGAAAGGTAAGAGCAAACTAACCTCTCGAGCTGCGAAAGGGCTGCAACAGACTGATGCAGCCCGAGGCGCTTCCTCTCACTCTGGCGAGGGACAGCCCATTTTCGTGAGTGCTTTGGATAACTGATTCTGCCGCGCAGGTGGTGCTAATCTTCTGAATACATCCCGCAATATTCACAGGTATCTCCAACCATGGGAGCGCCACAGTGCGGACATGGACGGCGTCTCTGCTTTTGAACATGTGCTTTTGCGAGAGTCACAGGAGTTTCTGAAGCTGCAGTCTCCTGATATGCATTCTGTTTATATCTGAAGAATGGAAACCAGGCCCAGAACAGAAAGACAGCTCCAAGAAGCAGGCTGATCAGCAGGGAGGAGGTGTCGTCCATGCTGAACGCCATGATGATAAACAGGGAAGCAACGGTAACTTTGACTATCGCCGCACCGATACCGGGTTTTCCGGCGGAGATCATCCTGCCTTCGGCTATCTCCCTCTGTTCATCCTTATATCTTTTGTAGGGAAACAGAGCCCAGGCAAGAAAGGCAAGACCGATGACAATAGTCACGGCAATTGTATCTCCCTCCATATCGAAAGCCATGATAAAGAAGAGAAGAGCTACAAAGACTTTGACTGCGGACCCAACCAGAGAAGGCTTTTTCATGCGTCAACACCATCCTTTGACTTCGCTTTCAAACAGCCAATTGTGGAATAAACCATGCCGCTCTTTCCACGATCTGAGCGGTACAACATAATTCTGTCCGCCATCATGGAAACCGGCTCCAGGCTTATGGGAGGGATCTTGTCCGCACTGGCTTTGCGCAGAATTGTGATGTGAGGAGAGAATCTCTTCTGATCGAATGGGATATCATTCTGCGCGAGTGCTCGACGGATCCTTCTGCAGACAGCATCAAGAGCAGAAGAACCGGATATTCCAGCCCACCAGAGATTTCCAAAGGAACCAAGACTATCGAGAGATATCGGGATAGGGAAGAAAGTAACGGATGAAATGGCGTCCATGACAGCATCCGGATCGGGATACTCACCTATGAAGGCAAGTGTGAGGTGCAGATTCTCCTCAGAGCTGAAATTCCCGCGAATGCCCCGATTGAAAAGCTCGTTCTGGCACGCAATTAAGCAGTTGCGGATATCCTGAGACATGGGAATAGCAAGAAAAAGTCTCATATCATGTTCCTTTATCGGATTCCGTTTTTCTCTTGAAGGCGTCTGGATCCGCAATGATTTCTCCGCATAGTTTAACGCACTCGTCGCAGATGTAAGTCTTGTTCCCAGCAATCATTCGCTCAGCCTGATCCAAAGGCTTGCCGCAGAAGCTGCAGTGAATCTGCTCTCCGTGAAGGCTGGGGTCATTCTTCCTCTGCTCTACAGTCCATTCGGTACGTTTAACCCACTCAGCCTGATTGTATATTCTGAGATCTGCTCTCTGGACGGTCAGGAGATTATAAATGAATCGTGTAGCTTTGCCTTTGTTTTCCTGAGTAAGCTTGTCGTACTGAATTAACAGCTCATCGTGATTGTATGGTTTGGCCATCATGACACCTTCTTTATCTGATCCGTTTCTCGGCTGAAATCAGGCATTTACAGCCAGGTCAGCTGGCAAAATAGCTGATCAGAATATCTTTGATATAGTGATACCGACGGGCATACGTGTTCTCTACCCGGATCAGCTCAAAATTGTGATCCTTGCAGATCTGATTCTTCTGCCGGTCGCGCTCTTTCACAACATCATCGGAGAAGTGCTCTTTACCATCCAGTTCTATAGCAAGGACGGGGAATTCCTGCCTGCCGGAGCGCTCATATACGACAAAATCGAACCGTCCGGTATAGAAAAGCCCTTCATAGGATCGGTTATCCGAGAAAACCTGAGAGACCGGAACTTCTTTGTATACCCGGTATTTCTCGCCGGAGGGCTGGAGAATATCGATCGCGTGGTTAAGCGTCTCCATAAACGCGGCTTCCGTTTCCGTGCTGTATGGCTTAATACCCAGAGCACGCGAAGCGGCAGTCCTCTCCGTGACCTGGGATTCTCCGTTCGCTTTGATATAAGTTATGATGCAAAAGAGAAGCATGTACAGGAGCTGAAGGGGACTTTTCAAAGAGCCGCAGGCCAGTTGGATGCCGCCTGTCAGAAGAAACACGCACAGTGCGCAGATCCCCGTCCACCGGAGAATGCTGCCGGCGCGGTTTCCCGCCTTTTCTATGAGATCGGATTTCGGGAGAACAAACTCCTGATAATCAGGCAGGTAAGGATCGTCAGGGGCATATTGCGGATCGAGGATTTCCCTCAACTTCCGCTCCGCTTTTATTTCCGTCCGGCCGTATACAGCCCAGAGAAGACCGTAAAGCAGGGAAAAGCCCCCGGTGATTATCGCGAGAATGCAAAAAGTGCAGCCTGCTTCCGGATTCTTCAACAGGACAGAGATTCCGGCTGCAATCAGAAAGATCAGGGTCAGGATCAGGAATAACAGGCAGAGAAACCTGTTGGTCTTTTTCCCTTTGTAAATTCGGAATACCACGGACAGGACTCCTTTTTCCGCTTTTCACCCAATATAGCAGAGCGGAACCCCGCTGTCAAAGAGATGTGTACGGCTCCCCGCGGAGCAGCCGTTTGTCTTCAACGTTAAACTCCCGTTCCCATTCGGAAATCAGACCGTGCTCATCGACTGAAAGATGGCGTAAAACTCTTCATAAAACTGTCAACAACAAAATAACAGCAGGGGCCGCGTCGCCAACTCCGGTGATGCAGCCCCTGCTAATCGTTATCTGTGCTTTTGAGTCCGGTCATCCGCGTCTCAGCCTCTGCCTTCACGGTAGACAACATAGTACTCTTCCAGCAGTTTCATCATTTTCTTCATTTCGATATCCTTCTTTCTTTTAATTTTGTCCTGTCCCTCAGGACGATTGTAGGATACCACAGGTTTTAAGAATATGGAAATACTTGTTAGTAAGGCATTATGATATCTTTCGCATATGACAGAGGAGCGGGCTCGGCAGCGGCCTGCTCCCGTCTCTTCCCTCATGATTTCTTCCTCATCCTTCTCTTGTACTTCAGCCCGTTGCGCAGGGCGCACACCAGCATTTCAAATGTCAGCGCGGGAAACACAATCTCCTCCACCGGAGTGGGGCCCTCAACGCTGATGCCGTCCTTCAAATACCGCTTGTGTATTACGCTTTGTTATGATAAAATACATCTAACATTGGAAGTATTTTTCCGCTTCATGTACACTTGCACGAAGAGATCTTTCCCGTAAAAGGCGGTTAAAATGGAATCAGAATGGATGGGGAGATACCGGCCCCTCGTCGCAGCGCTAATCAGACAAACGAATATAGCAATCAGTGATCTTTCCGTGAAACACGATATCGGCAACGGTATTTATCTGAACAACAATGAATGGCAGATCCTTGAGTATATTGTTGAGCATCGCAACGATGATGACCGGATGATCTACATCTCCCAGCGGCTCGCCATTCCCCAGAGCACATTCTCAAAAGTTGTGAAGAAGCTGGTAGCGGCAAAACTTGTGGAACGGTATCAGATGGCCAACAACCGGAAGAACATTATCCTGAAACCGACAGAGCTTGGCATTGATCTTTATAATGAGAATGTGAAAAAGATTGTTGCCCAGCGATTTGCTGTTTTTTTCAAGCCGCTGGAATCCTTAAGCGATGAAGTGCTGGCGGCTTTTACCCAGGCACTGGATGCTCTCAGTGATGAAATCGAAAGCTCTGAAGGGCTCGATGACCCTGAGAAACGGATCGAACTGATTAAACTGGATTAAAAAACCCCAGAAGGCTTTGTAAGCCTCCTGGGGTTGCTTATTACCTGCTAAGCAATAGACCTGCTTATGTGTGCTTATGCACCGAAAATGACGGAGATGATGTTCTGCCCGTAATACTTATCGGCGATACCGGCAGAGCATACCAGCGTCCAGGCGAGGAACAGAGAGTTGATGGTAGCTCCGAGCCATACGCTTCTGGTGACCTTATACATTTTGCGGGTGATATAAACCGTAACCGGTACGAACAGGAGCATGGAATAGGAGAGGGTGAAGTCGCTGATGGCGGCGCCTTTCCAGTTGATGAACCACATGGCATAGCAGAACAGGCACAGGACCCAGACGCCGAGAGAGTTGATGACGATGGTCTTGATCATGTCCTTGCCGGCGGAGAGGTTCCCGTCAATGCCGTAGTTCATTGCGCAGCCGATGGCGAGGTAGCAGGGGAGGAAGAGAATGAAATACGGCAGGGCCACAAGCCAGTGCTCCGCCTTCATCTCACTGAACATCATCTGCCAGAAGCGGAAGTCCTGGTTGAAGGCATACATGATAACGATCAACTGCAGATAGGCGAAAGCGATCAGAATCAGGCCGAGCAGCAGAGTCTTGAGAACATTGCCGAAGCCAAGGCCGAGGCCGACAGAGTCGAAGTTGGTCTTCTCGCCCGCTTTCCGGACCAGGATAATCTTGATAACCAGAATCACAAGGGATGCGACTGCCAGCCAGATGACAAACCAGACTGCAATAGCGCTGGTGGTAACCAGACGGAGCAGATTCGGGAACCAGCGGGTGCCGAAGGGGTTCGCCCATACCGGCCCGCCGCTGTTTGCCTTCAGCAGAGCAAGGATGGTAAACACCACGGTAATGACCGCCAGGCAGAGGTCACCGCCCTTGCTGATTCCCTTTGCGGGGGCAGCGCCCTTGCCAATGCAGGTTGAGAAGAACGGAGTCTGAAGCAGAATCAGAGCCAGCACGACGACGCTGGCAAGCATCGCCATCATCGCAATGCAGTTGAGAACGGCACGAAGCCACCAGATATTGCTCTGAACAGCAACGCTGCTCCGGTTGTCCAGGGCTTCCTGCAGGATCGCCGCGACGTCAGAGTTGGTTGCGGAGGAGAAGTAGTTCTTGGAGTGGGATTCCGCGTTGTAGCAGACGATACGGGCAGTCCGGTTCTCCAGGGCGGACTTCAGCGCCTCGCTGTTCTCTGTTGTGGTTTCACCCAGGGGACCGATCCCTTCATAGGTAGTCCCGCCGTCAACGGAATTGTACCAGTAGTCAATCAGTTTCGCCTCACCCAGAATGGTTTGCAGACCGTCCGCCGTCCACATGGCGCCGGCTCCCAGAGAGTCGTACATACCATCGACAAAGGTGATGTTCACCTGGCATTCACGCTGCACTTCATGTCCGCCGACGGTTACTGTGGCGGGGGCGGGGCCGGAGGTTGCACCGGTCAGGACAAGGGTGCTCAGAGAGTTTTTATACTTTGTTTCCGCTTCCGCAGCAAGAGATTTGTAGTACGCAAGCTGATCCGCATTGAGTTTCGCATTTGCAATGTCATCCGCATTCTGCAGGATTTCATCCTCCGTGAAGCTGAGACCGAAGGTGTCGGCAAGAATGTTGATCTTCAGATCATTAACAGTGAAATAGCCGCTGTCGGTGGCAGCCGCGATAGAAGCACGGGAGCTGCCGTAGGAGTGGCCAAACATGGCGAGGCGGGTGCTGTCCACATACTTCAGGGTTCGTGCGAAATTTAGCGCGTCCACCATACCGTAAGAGCTGACCCCGAAGGTGAAGTGATCGGCACCGTCGCCGCCGTCATCGCTGACAGGCTGCTCACTCATGCCCATGCCGTAAGCGTTGACATTCAGTACCACATATCCGCGTCTTGCCAGTTCTTCCGCCAGACCGCGAACAACATTCTTTGTTGCTCCGCGGCCATGCGCAAGGAGAACACAGGGCAGTTTGTCCGAGTCAGATACGCCGGCAGGAACATAAAGGTCCATGTCCAGTTCGCCGCCCCGAGCGTCGATGGTAAGGGCGCTCACTTTTACCTTACCGAAATCGGAAGAGACAAGCTGTGCGCAGAAGCTGCTCAGCAATACAATGCAAAGCAGCACGGCAAGCAGTTTCTTATACTTGCCAGAGTATTTTGCAAGTTCTTTTGCCATTTTGATTCCTCCCTAAAAATATATTCTTGAAGAATGTATTTTCATTATAGTAGAATTAATTCAAAAATTCAATGTTCTTTATTGACAAAAAAGCAGCTAAAAAAATGTTGATTATGCCGAAGCAGTCGATCAGAACATTTGCAAAATTTACAAACTCCCGAAGTAGAGGACACCGGTCAGCACTCGCTGGCCGGTGTTCGACTGTGTATATTGATCCGCTGCTTCGTAGCCTTTTTATCATAGTCGTTAAGCCAGAATAGCCTTGGCTCCTCAGCTAAGGGGCATTTGGAAATAAAAACTCCGGCAAAACTGGCGGGATACAAAGTGACAGTTACATTTGCCTGCGATGCCAAAACGGCGGCGACGTCTGCGCCGGCGGGAAGAAAAATACGTCATGCACTCACATAAATGGAAAAAAGCAAGGAAGTCCTGCCATGACGGCAGCAATTATAAGTATTGTTGACATTTTGAAAAGAAAAAACGGAACTATCGAAGCGAAACGAAGCAAAAAGCCATATATAAAATATCAGGAAAATCAGAAATAACACATAGACTATGAGCAAAACGCACAAAAATCGCCCATAAAAACTGTAAAAATCGCAGAATTCTTCTAACTGCCGTTTTGGAGCGATTAATCGCTTTTTTGCCCCACAATGCTGCCAAAACGTGTGGTAGAATGAGTACAAATCAAGATCTGATGACGCAAATTTAGACAATTTAAAATTTCTGACTATTAAACTCAGCGAATGAGCATTCCAAAATGATTCGCCTCAATCTCTAAGTCAAATCGGGGGTGGGATCCCCCTCAAAAATAAATAAAGGAGAGAAAGGTAATGAAAAACGAGAAGATCAAAAAATGGGTTTATTTGATCCTGATCTTTGGGGGCTTCTTTATTCTCAGGAACTTTGTCCCCAGTGGTTTGGATCAGCCCGGCTGGGATGGCTTCTTAGTCCTCTTTGTCACAGTTCTTCTGTGGTTAACAGAGGCCGTTCCAATGGCGGTCACAGCAATATTCGCTCTTTTCTTTGGCGCTTGGGTCGGCTTTGAAAAAGAGGCCACGATCCTTGCAAACTTTGCATCCACAGGTCCGTTCTTCCTGCTGGCGGCAATGATCATCGGTCAGATTTTTACAAAGGTTGGTCTCGGCAAAAGAATCTCTCTTTATGTTCTCCCTGCATTTGGCAATAAAGCAAAAGCAGTTTTACTGGCGATCATGCTTGGAACCTGCATTGTTTCCATGTTCCTTGCGGATATCCCCACTGCACTGGTCTTCTTCGGCCTCTGCATGCCGATTCTCGAGCAGAACGGCTGTGAGCCTGGAAAATCGAAATTTGGCAAAGCGGTAATGCTGGGAATTCCTGTTGGCGCTGCGATCGGCGGCATCGGAACCCCTGCAGGCAGCGGCATGAATGCTGTTACGATGTCAATGCTCAAGAACATCTGTAATGTCGAAGTCAGCTTCACTCAGTGGTCGGTAGTCGGTGTTCCTGTTGCAATTATCAGCACAGTCCTTGCCTGGCTGATTCTCTGCGCACTGTATAAACCCGAAATTGGTGTTGTCAAAGGTCTGGATTCCCTGAAGGAAGACAGAAAGAACATCGGGCCTCTGAAGGGAGACGAACTGAAGTTTACAATCGTCTTTGCGATCATGGTTGTTCTTTGGTTTATCCCGAAGAGAACGGGTATCGATATGTACATGACCGCGTGGGGTGGAATCTTTGTCATGTCCCTGCCCGGCATGAATCTGGTTGACTGGAAAGACGCCAGCAAGAAGATTGACTGGTCTGCGTTCCTGATCTGTGGCGCAGCGACTGCGCTGGCTACCGTTGTAGCAAACCTCGGAACTGGAGAATGGCTGAGCGGGATCCTTGCAAACCTGTTCCTCACCAAGGTGGCCGGTATGGGTATGCTTTTCCTCCTCTTCGTGATCAATGTGATGATGGCTGTCGGCCACTATCCCATGCCCCAGGGTGTTTCCCTTGCTGGTTTGTGCCTGCCGGTTGTCGGTGCCCTTGCCCTGAACCTCGGCCTGAATCCGATTGTTGTCTGCCTCCCGGTGTGCATGTCTACCAGTATGCTCCTCCTTGTTCCCATTGACCCGACCTGCTTTACCACGTATTCCGGCGGGTATTGGAAGATTAAGGATATGATGAGCTCCGGTGTCCTGATTACCATTGCATATATTGTTGTTGCATCCATCTGGACTGCGCTGATTGCGGTAACAGGTATTCTTGGATAAGAAAGTGGAGTTTCGGCTGCAGAAAGGAGTAATTGATGGTACTTGATGCAACTGATTACCAAATTTTAGAAATCTTGCAGACTGACGGCAGAATAACTTACTCAAACCTTGCGGAGATGGTGAACCTGTCCAGGGCTGCGGTAAGAGATCGAATCAATAGCATGCTGGAAGCTGGTGTAATCCATGGCTTTACGGCAATCATCGATGCAAAAGCCTACGAAAAATTTGCCAGCGTCTTTATGGACATAGAGACGGAACCGAACAAATTGGATTCTGTGGCAAAACAGCTGATGCTGCTACCTGAAGTTGCTATTGTGTCGCAGCATACCGGGCAGGTTGGCCTGCATGTACATGCGTACCTCGACAGTGTGGATAAGGTGTCCAAGTATCTTGAACAGCACATTTATCCGATTGAAGGGGTTAAGGGCGTACACTTTGAGCTCTTGGTGCACCAGTACAAGACAACAGCTTACCTCGCAAGGTACTCAGAATAACAGGAGGATTGATAGAAATGTGGGAATTCAGATTCTATTCCCGTGGCGGACAGGGGGCGGTGACTGCCGCCAAGATTCTTACAAATGCCGCCATCATTGAAGGTAAATTTGCTCAGGCAATTCCCTCATACGGACAGGAGCGCAAAGGTGCGCCCATCTACACTTATGGCAGAATTGCAGATGAGCCGATTGAAGTGAAAAGCTATGTGTATCGTCCAAACTGCGTGATTTGCTTTGACACCAGCCTAAAAGAGGTGGGGATCGATATCACAGAAGGGATCCAGCCGGGGTCCACTTTGATTGTGAATTCCCCCGTGCCGGTTTATGAGGATGTGTTTGAAAAAGTTACCTATTTGGATGCGGATGCTCTGACTCATGAGATTCTGGGCGAAGTCCCGCCCAATGTTGCGATGCTCGGGGCACTGGTGAAGGGCACAGGCTGTGTGAAAATTGAAAGCCTTTTAGAGGCGATAAAGATTAAAATTCCGGGGAAGGCAGGTGAGCGGAATGCAGAAGCTTGTAGAGCAGCGTTTGAAAGATCTTAAGTCCTGGCCGAGACTGGTTGGCCCGATGTCGGTAAAGATTTCGGATGTACCGACTGGAACCTGGCGTTATCGCCGTCCGGTTATTCGCCACGATGACTGCGTCCGTTGCGGCATTTGTGCGGAATACTGCCCCTGTGGCGTTATTGAGAAAGTTGACGGGAAAATGCAGATAGACTATGTCTATTGCAAAGGCTGTGGAATCTGCACTGCAGAGTGTCCGAAAAAAGCAATTGATTTCGTTCTTGAGTCCGAATGCGGGAAGGAGGCTGAATAAACATGGGCGTGATTAAAGCGTTGGACGGCAATGCCGCGATAGCGCATGGTGTTATGCGCTCAAAGGTTCAGCTGGTTGCGGCATATCCTATTACTCCGCAGACCCCGATTGTTGAGACGATTGCCTCACTGATCGACCGTAAAGAATACGCAGCCACTTATATTACTGCCGAGTCTGAGCACTCCGCACTGAGTGCCATTATCGGGGCCTCTTCAACGGGAGTTCGTACTTTCACGGCCAGTGCATCCCACGGTCTTGCCCTGATGCATGAGTTAACGGGAACCTGCTCTGCATCCCGTCTGCCGGCGGTGATGGCAGTGGTCAGCCGTGCGATCCCCGGCCCGATGGCGTTATGGTGCGATCACTCGGACATTATGACCCAGCGTGACCAGGGGTGGATTCAGGTTTTTGCCAAGAGCCCCCAGGAGGCACTTGATTTCACCATGATTGCGTACCGTGTCAGCGAGGACGAGCGTGTGCTTGTTCCCACTATGGTGGATATCGACGGCTTCTTCTGCTCACACCTGACAGAACCGGTGAATGTGCCGACAGAGGAAGAGGCGGAGAAATTTATTCAGGATTTCAAGCTGGTCAATGCGCATCTGGATACAGATATGCCATATGCAATGAATAACCTGACTTCGCCAGGCATCTTCACGGAAATCAAAAAGTCTCAGGACATCGGTATGCGCAGCGCGGCAAAGGTCCTTGATGAGCGCTTTGAAGAGTTTGCGCAGATCTTCGGCCGAAAGTATGGCCGCATTATGTGTGACGGTGTCGAAGACGCTGAAACTGTGCTGTTGTGCATGGGCTCCATGGCAGGTACAGCAAAGCACGTGGTTAAACTCCTTCGTGAAGCGGGAAAGAAAGTCGGTATCTGCAGAGTTGTCGCTTTCAGACCGTTCCCGACAAAAGAGGTTGCGGCTGCGCTTCAGAATGCGAAGAACATTGCGGTGATTGACCGTGTTTCGGCAATGGGTTCCTTTGGCCCCCTCTTTGAGGAAGTTCTGGCTTCCATGAATTATGGCGGCATCCGCGCCAATGCCTACAACTTCGTTGCCGGGCTGGGCGGCAGAGATATCTGGGAACAGACCATTGAAAATGTGTTCACTTGTACGGAGCAGCTTGCCGCAGAAGGAAAACCGTGCGAAGAGCCGATCTGGATTGACCTGAAGGAAGAGGAGGTTGTGTACAATGCCTGAACTGGATCTCGTAAGCAAAGGCATGACTACATGCCAGGGCTGCGCAATGGAACTGATTGCCCGCGCGGCATTGGAAGTCTTAGGTCCAAAGACCATCACAATGACTCCGCCGAGCTGCTCAGCCATCATCACCGGCAACGGAGATGAAACAGGCTGGGGAATCCCCTGTGTGCAGACGGTTCTGATGAGCCTTCCCGCTTTTGCATCGGGCGTGTCGGAAGCCCTGAAAATTCAGGGGAAAAATGATGTGAAGGTAATGGGCTATGCTGGTGACGGCGGTACCTTTGACATCGGCCTTCAGGCCCTCTCCGGCGCTATTGAGCGCGGCCACAGAGCAATTTATATCTGCTGCAACAATGAGGCCTATATGAATACCGGCGGACAGCGTTCAAGTGCTACCACCCTTGGTGCCAGCACAAAAACGACCCCCACAGGCAAAAAAGAAGTCAGCAAGAACATAGACTTTATGCTCCTGCATACGCCGCTTGCTTATCAGGCGACTGCGTCTGTCGGTGACATCAAAGACCTGAAGAGGAAAGTGGCAAAGGCGGCAGAGAAAGATGGTCCGTGCTTCATCCATGTGATGAGTCCATGCCCCTCCGGATGGAAGTTCCCGACCGACCAGACGATTCAGATTGCGAAAAAGGCAATCCGCAGCGGAATGTGGTTGCTCTGGGAACGGGAAGATGGTAAGATCACTATTAACAGGAAACCGGTAGACTTTAATGAGATTCCGGAGTACCTCCACAGCCAGAAACGCTTTGACCGGGTTAATGATGAAATTATCAGCCGGATTATTGCGGACGCTAAAAGCCGTTATGAGACTCTCTTGCGCTTAGCAGAACTGGAAATTGTCTGATAATAAAGCTCCAGCGCAGGTCATCCAGCAGTGTGACCTGCGCTGGTTTAAAAGGAGCAACTTATGGCAAAGATTATTAGTGCAACGGAAGCAGCAGCCTTGATTAAGGACGGGATGACCGTAGGCATCAGTGGCTTCGGTGCGTTTGCATCGCCGGATTCCGTTTTGGAAGCTGTGCGTGAGAGCTTTGTTGAAAAGAACACACCGAGGGACCTGACGATTGTTTCAGGTGTTGCGCCTGGGGATTTTATTGAGGATGGCTGCGGCCTCTCCAAAATACGCGACGAAGGCATTATTAAGACCCTGATCGCCTCCCATCTTAGAATGTCTCCTGCCATTGGCCGGGCATGCAGTGAAAACAAAATTGCGGCGTATTCTATGCCTCTGGGTGTTTACGGCCAGTTAATGGCAGCAATCGGCGGGAAGAGACCTGGAATTGTTACCCATGTCGGCCTGAACACCTATGCGGACCCAAGGCAGGACGGCTGCAAAATGAATGAGGCAGCCAGGGCTGAAGGGCGGACTATTGTAGAACTGCTTCAGCTGGACGGGAAGGATTATCTTTTTTACAAGGCCTTTCCGATTGACATGTGCATCCTGCACGCCAGCTACGCTGATACAGACGGGAACATCTCTCTCCAGAATGAGCCGGTACATGGTGACCTTGTGGAGCTCGCTCTTGCGGTCCATAACAATGGCGGCATTGTAATTGTTGAGGTCAATGAGATCGCTGAAGCCAATTCTCTGGACCCCCGTCATGTCCTGCTGCACAAATCTATTGTGGATTATATTGTGAAGGCCGCCCCGCAGAAAAATGTCGCGTTGGCTTACCATCCTGAAATGGTCGGTGATCTCCGGGGAATTGCCGGTGAAGTAGCGCCTCTCCCGTTCAATTATAAAAAAGTGATCGCTCGCAGAGTTGCTATGGAACTGAAGCAGGGCGCGTTGGTCAATCTGGGCATCGGCATTCCGGCCAGCGTTGCCAATGTTGCGAATGAAGAAGGCCTCAGCAGCAAGCTGACTCTTTCACTTGAGACCGGTGTATATGGCGGCGTGCCGCTGGATGGCCCGTTATTTGGCGCTTCTGTCAATCCGGATGCGATCTACAGGTCAGCGGACACTTTTAACCACTATGATGGCGGTGGACTGGATATGACAGTCCTGGGATGTGCTGAGATTGATGCGACCGGGAATGTGAATGTTTCGAATTTTGCAGGCCGGTGTGTCGGTCCCGGCGGCTTTGTAAATATTTCCCAGAATACGCCGAAGATTTGTTTCGCATTTGCCTTTACATCCGGGAAATGCCAGATCGCGATTGAAGACGGAAAACTGAATATCATTCAGGACGGGAAGCCCGGGAAGTTCATACCCGAGTGCCATCATATTACATTTTCTTCCAAGTATGCCCAGGATACAAATCAGGAAGTCTGGTTCATCACGGAGCGCGCAGTGTTTCAGCTGAAAGAGCGCAGAATGATTCTAGCTGAGATCGCACCCGGCGTGGATCTGGAAAAAGATGTCCTGGATAAGATGAGCTTCCTGCCGGAGATTTCACCCGATCTGAAACTGATGGATGAGCGGCTGTTCCAGCCAGAGAAGATGGGGCTGGAGTTCTCGTAACAAGGTGAGAGCATCATGAAAACAGTAAAAGAACTCATAAGCTCTTTTATCGTTGGCGGTCTGTTCGCCGTGATCGGGGAGTTGATCTTCAAGCTGATTTTGAGCTTGCTTGGCCCGAATTTCCCTTTGCTCGGCCCTATGACATTGTCAGGCCTTGCTCTGGTCTGTGCGATACTCTGGATTTGCGGGATACTCCAGAAAATTGAAAAAATAGGGGAATACGGGGCAATTCTTCACTTGGGCTCCTGCGCGTCTGCGGTGGCACATCTTTTTCAGGAGAGTAAGCGTTCGGGAAAATCAACACGGGAGGCCCTCATCAATGCGACTACCCCTGTGACCTTTGTTTGCGGAATCGGCACACTTGCCGCCGGCGTCATTGGGGTTATTATGGCCCTTGCAGAATAAAGGAGAAAGCCTGTGGTAAGGGTATTTATTCTGGGCGGCCTCCTTTGCGTGGCATTCCAGTTGCTGCGCAGATTTTTAGGAACGGTCGGCCCTCCTAAACTGAATGTTCTGGGCTTCGTGATCGGCGGTATTATGACGCCGTTTGCCCTGTATGATGCCTTGGCAAGATGGGGAGACTGGGGGATTGGTGTAACCGTGATCTCAGGGGGAAACGCCTGTGCAAAAGCGTTTTACTCCCTGATGAAGGGAAACGTTCTCCCGATCATTGAGACGCTTTGCCTCTATCTGGTAATTTATGTCATTGGCGCTGTGGCAGGAGTCATCCGCCAGAGAATTGAAGATCGCAGAAAATGAGAAAAACGCAGAACTGATCCGCTGCCTTGCAGCCCTTCAGCTTCTGCGTTTTTCTTTTAGTCTTTTTCGCCCATTTTCTCCCGGAGATCATGAAGACTCTTATCGTGCTGCGCCTTTGTAATAGCCCCGTGAGTCAGGAAGGTATCCAGCGTCTCCTTCTGCTGCAGGTACAGCTGGTGCTGCTTCTCTTCAAGAGACAGCTCCTCCCAGTGGATTATCTTCGTATTGCTTTTATAGTCCATGGTGCCACGCTCCCCGTGCAGTGATCATACGATTGGAGAGTATACAGGAGTGAAGAGGGGAATGCAAGCCTTGACTTTTCGTACCGTGTTTGCTCCGGCTCGACCGCAAAAAAGTAGCTATATCCAGTAGCCATAATCAGATGTAAACCAATGGATCTGATAGCAGGAGTGCAGCACAAGAAAGGCTAGATGTTACTGCTCTCATGAAATGTCATCAGATTGCTCAGATTAAATGACGCCGGTTTGCCCAAATATCAG
>Ga0256405_10005997_pt1 | contig 20076 bp, 17 predicted proteins | sample RumenRJG_02DNA_FD_189096 | JGI IMG/M metagenome (GOLD analysis project Ga0256405, IMG submission 189096) | Bovine rumen microbial communities from Lethbridge, Alberta, Canada - RJG_02 | ecosystem: Host-associated > Mammals > Digestive system > Stomach > Rumen | place: Canada: Alberta... | reverse complement strand
CCGTCACTAAGTGCCCAGGACTCTACTATCCCCATCTGTGAATAAGGTCCCCAGTGCATCATCAGCGCAAGCTTCTGATCCTTGAACCATTCAAGCTTTTTTAAAACTTCCGGATCTTTAGGTTTTACATATTTTTCTTCTGTACTGTAATTATGAGTACCTTCTACTACCATCTCATCTGCCATAACCGCTTTCCTCCACGCTGCGTGCGCCTTTAAAGTAAAACAGGCGCGAAGATGAACTCCGCGCCTGCAAACCTCACCTTATATTTCTAAGGATCGTTTTATCATTTTTTGTTTAATGCATTCTGTCTGATCTCAACATACTTCTCAAGTCCAAGAGAATTAAGCTGATCCTTGTAAGAATCCCACTCTTTATTGATATCGCCCTGACCTGAAATCCATTCAGCAGCCTTCTGGTCGATGAAATCCTTTAAAGGAGCCTGAAGATCTGCGATTGTCTCTGCATCTTCTTCACTTGCCCAGTAAGGAGGAACGATACCGTCTGTAAGAGAATCCTTATAAACTACTGAAACATTAGCCTTTTCATCGTAAATAGGATTATCCTCTATAAACTTGAAATCTGTAGGAACATACTTTGGTAAAGACTGTGGCCAAAGGTTGTCCCAGCTGTACTTCTTCTGATCTTCTTCACTTAAAGTTGAAAGATCGATCGCACGATATCCGTTATCTTCCTTGAAAAGTGTGATATCAAGAGGTCCCTTCTGTGTCTGGATAGAATTCTCAAGTGAGAAAAGGTTATCCCACCACTTGCAGATCATTGCAGGGTCCTTTGCGTTATCTGTGATAACAACCTGGTTCTTGTAAACCGTTGTACCATAAGAACTCTTGAGCCATACAGGCTTCTCGCCGTTGCCGCCGTCAAGGATCGGAAGTGGCTCCCAATCTGGCTTTGTACCTGCATCATAAGGCATGATATCTGCACTTGAATACATCATACAAACGCCATAGATATCCTGACCGCCTCTTGCCTTCCATGTAGCCTTATCCTGTGTAAATGTTTCAGGATCGATAAGACCTTCGCCGTAAAGCTTGTTGAGCCATGTAAGTGCCTGCTTATATTCATCATTTGTAGCACCAAATACAAGCTTGTCGCCATCTACGCCAAAACCATTGACATCGATAGGCTTTCCGAAATATCCTGCAAGATATCCGATGTGCTTGTTATCAGGGTCAAATGACATTGGGATCTCATCATTGGCATCTCCATTGCCGTTTGCATCCTTCTCCTTGAATGCCTTTAAAACAGCTTCAAGTTCGTCAGTTGTCTTTGGCATCTCCATGCCGACATTCTTAAGCCATCTTGTGTTGATGTAAAGGTTGAAATCAACCTCAGGAGTTGAAACAACATAAGGGATTGAATAAATGTGTCCGTCTGGAGCGGTCATTGCATCCCTTACACCTTCAAGGTCAAGAATAGCAGAGATATTAGGGCAATCCTTGAAGTAATCCTCAAGAGGAACAAAAGTCTTCATGCCGACACCATACTTAAGGATATCGGTATCTGTAAGGCACCATCCACCTATACAGTCAGCATATTCACCTGAGCTGAGTGCAAGTGAATATTTCTCTTTTGCAAGGTCATAGTTGTAATTTACAACATCAACCTTGATACCTGTCTGTTTCTCAAGAATAGGCATCATAACGTAATCGCCAGTCTGGCTTGCGTCATCTACAAAGAGTGAAAACTCCTTTACGCCTGAACTTGCTTCCTTTGTAGAAGATGCAGCTGTGCTGCCTGATGCAGCATTCGATGCTGATGCGTTTGATGCATTACTTCCTGATGCTGCATTTCCACCGCCGCAGCCTGCTAATGCGCTTGTTGCCATAGCTGCGAGTAAAACGCTTGCTACTACTTTTCTTTTCATTTCTTATCCTCCTATATCTTAATACCATTCCTCGGTATTAGATCACTTAAGTTGTTGTCCTGCAACGGGTAATCTCAACCCTTTACAGATCCTATCATGACACCTTTTACAAAGTGCTTCTGCACTAAAGGATAAATGATAAGAACAGGTAAACTTGAAACAATGATCAAAGAGTATTTCATAAGTTCAACAAGCTGTCGCTTTTCTTCGAGAGCCCGCTGCTGTGCAATCGAAGTTACAGTCTGTGCCGACTGTGACTGGTTCTGCACAAGAATAGAACGAAGGACTAACTGAAGAGGGAATTTAGTATCCGTCTTCATATAAAGCAGTGCGTTGAAATATTCATTCCAGTGACCTACACCATAGTAGAGAACCATGATGGCAATAATAGCACCAGAAAGAGGAAGAGCTATGCTGAAGAAGAATCTTCCATGTCCGCATCCGTCAATCTCGGCAGCTTCATAAAGCTCCTCAGAGATATTGGACTTGAAGAAGGTTCTGCAGACGATCATGTTGTAGACTCCAAGAGAGCCCGGAAGGATTAAAGACCACATGGTATCAAGAAGATTAAGATCCTTTACAACCAGGTATGTAGGAATCATACCACCACTGATAAACATGGTGATAAGGTAAAATACTGTAACAATTTTCCTGCCTGCAAATTTACTCCTTGAAAGAGCATATCCTGTAGGAAGAGTAACCACAAGGTTAAGCAAAGTTCCCACAACCGAGTAAACGATCGAGTTAATGAAACCTGTAAGAATCTGACTGTTCTTAAACACCTCTGCATAACCCTTGAAATTGATACCTACCGGATAAAGAACAACCTTGCCGCCGGCAACTGCATCCGGAGAACTTATAGAAGAAATCACTATAAAGTAAAGCGGATAGGCAGCAATTATGAAGAAAAAGGTAAGTATTATGAAGACGATAACATCATAAATAATATCTGATGTCGATCTTTTCATCTTCTTTCTGGGTGCTGCAACGTAACCATTATTATCTTTCGCCATTACATTCACCCCTTTACCACAGACTTATTCCGGACAGTTTATCGGAAATCTTATTCACTATTATAAGAAGGATTGCATTTACAAGTGAATTAAAAAGACCGATCGCTGTTGAATAAGAAACATTATTATTTACAAGACCCACCTGATATACGTAGGTTGAAATAACCTGCGAAACATTGAGGTTAAGGTCATTCTGAAGAAGGAATACCTTCTCAAAACCAACTGAAAGAACGCTTCCGCAGTTCATGATAAGAAGTATCGTAGCTGTTGGAAGAATACTTGGAAAATCAATGTATCTTACCAGCTGGAACTTACTCGCACCATCCATAACTGCGGCTTCATGAAGCTCCGGACTGACACCTGAAAGTGCTGCGAAGTAGATAACTGAACTCCAGCCTACACTCTGCCATACACCGGACCACACATAAATGTGACGCCAAAGACTCTTCTCTGCCATGAAGTTTATGGCATTTCCACCAAAGAATTCGATAATATGGTTGATGATACCAACACTTGGCGAAAGGAAGAGGATCAACATACCACACATTACAACGGTAGAAATAAAGTTCGGTGCATAGGTTACTGTCTGTATAACTTTTCCGTACTTTTTGTGGCGGAAAGAATTAAGTAACAGCGCCAGTATGATCGGAAGCGGGAAGCCCGCTGCAATCGAATAAATACTCAAGATAAACGTATTTCTCAGAGTAAGCATGAAATACGGTGAATTAAAGTATCTTATAAAGTGCTTCATTCCAACCCATGGACTCCCGAAAAAGCCCATCTTCGCATTATAGTTTCTGAAGGCTATCTGTACACCATAAATCGGGATATAACTGAATATAAAAGTCAGAATGATTCCCGGTAATACAAAAAGCCAGAGCATATAATCCCTGCGAAGAGCCTTCATAAAGCGCCCAGATTTCTTTTTTTTCTCCTTTTTCATTTTACCACACCCTTTTTTCCATCTGGAACAGTTTATCGTAAACGAGATAAGTAATTTCGTTTACGATAAACGTCGCTCGGAAATACTGCTGGATAGAGCAAGCTCTATCCGCATTTACTTTCTTCGCTTACTATAAATCAGTTTAATTTCATAAGATCATGGTCTTTTGCGTATGAAACAAGCTCATCGACTGTTGTAAAAGCCATGCCCGTAACAGTATCTGCACAGCCATAATATATTGTTATCCTGCCTGTTGCAGCATCTGAAAGAGTTGCGCAAGGGAATACAACATTCGGAACATCTCCTGTAAGTTCATACTGTTCACGTGGTGCAAGGATATAGTATCTTGAACGATGTAAAACCTTCCAAGGCTCATCCCTGTCAAGTATCGCACAGCCCATACGGTAAACAAACCCATTACATGTATTCAGTACGCCATGATAGATAAGAAGCCATCCCTCATCTGTTTCTATCGGGCAAGGTCCAGGACCGATCTTGGTCGCCTGCCATGCAGAAGCATCCCCATGGAATGTGCCCATTACATACCTGTGATGTCCCCAGTACTCCATATCAGGACTTTCACTGTAGAAAATATCACCAAATGGAGTATGACCGGTATCACTTGGTCTTGAAAGCATTGCATACTTTCCATTTATCTTTCTTGGGAAAAGCACTCCGTTTCTGTTATAAGGAAGAAATGCATTTTCAATCTGTGTAAATGTCTTGAAATCGTAAGTATATGCAAGACCGATCGTAGGTCCGTGGTAGCCATTGCACCATGAAACATAATATTTGTCCTCAATCTTTACAACACGAGGATCATATCTGTATTCTCTCTTGCCGATCTCAGGATCTGCACATTCAAAAGAGATAGGGTCCGGATCGATATCCCAGTGAATGGCATCCTTGCTGAAACCAACATGGATATCCATGCTTATACCAAGATCATCACATCTGAACACTCCTGCATATCCATCTTTAAACGGAACAACAGCACTGTTAAAAATACTGTTTGATGTAGGAATATCATTTCTGCCTATTATAGGATTTTTTGAATATCTCCAGACAGGTCCTTTTTCATTTGCCGGCTTTTCTTCCCATGGGATACCCGGAAGATTTTCTCCAATTATCCTGCTCATAATCTTCTCCTTACCGGGGAGATGAATTCACATCCCCGCCTGTTTTTAAACCGGATTACATAACAACTTTAAATGTCTTTATTTCATAAGGCTTTATTTCAAAATTGAATGTCCTGCCGTCTGCCTTTACCTGTGAGCCACAAAGTTCCTTTTCCATAAGGTCGGTCTCAACAACAGACTTAATATTTCCACATGCAGTAAGAGTAACATGGCTTCTCTTATTTTCTACTTCATAAAGTCTTACGATCACGCCGCTATTATCTTCTGCTTCCTTAACAGTCTCAAGTACAACATTCTTCTTGTCAACTGACATGAACGAGAATGTTTCTCCAGCCTTGCCGCCCTTAAATGCTCTTACAGGGACATTAAGGTTGAAACTTTCATTTTCAGTACCGCGTTCTTCCCAGGAACCGATATGAGGGAAGAGTGAATATGTAAAGAAATGCTTTTCAATATCAGCTTTCTCATTAGGCTCTGTGCCCGCCTTAAGAAGAGTAATGCTAAGGTTGTGGTTTATCACCGAATAGCCGTACTTGCAGTCATTCATAAGTGATACACCGTATCCTCCTTCTGAAACATCTGCCCACTTATGAGCACAGGACTCGAATCTTGCTTCATCCCAACTTGTGTTCATGTGAATCTTACGCTTCAGATTACCGAACTGGATATCGAATGTTGCTTCATCTGTATGCACGTCCACAGGGAAATGAACCTTTAAAAGGTGCTGCGAAAGCTTCCAATCTACAAAAGTTTCGAAATCAATTCTTCTTGTATCTGCGTAGAAATGAATAAGCTGAACAAATTCATTTGAAAGCATCTTCTTTGTAACCTTGAGAGTTGCACGAACAGGACCTCTTTCTGTCCATTCAAGCTTTACATCATCCTCTACTCTCCAGGACTTCTCCTGATAGTAGACATCAACATTCCAGTTATCAAACTGACGAGGCTTATCTTCGTAAACGCGAAGCTCATTTCCAACATGACCAGGAAGAAGAACCTCTCTTTGGGCCTCAAGATCATAAATGCTTGTAAACTGACCAAGCTCATCTATCTTTATATCATAGAATGGGGTCTTGATTCCGCTTTCACTGATGGCAAGCTTATTTTCAACCTTATCGTCTTTGTAAAAGCCAAGTCCAAGATACCCCTTTGAAGGAATACCCTTAACAAAGGCAACCCCTCCTTTTTCTGTCTTCTGTACAGGGAAGGTCTTACTTCCGGTTGAAATGGCATTCACGCCATCTTTAAGTTCATCTGCTGTAAACTCTACAATATCGTCTCTTGTAAAACCAAGAGTATTGAATACTGTCACACCGTCATTTTCCTTTGGAAGAACTGCATCAAATCTTTCATCAAGAAGTGCTGCACTCTTCTCATCTATTTCCTTGTACTCTTCCTTTGTAACTTCGTAAGCTTCATAAATAGCTGAACCAGGAAGAATATCGTGGAACTGATTGCGGAGGATCAACTTCCACATATCATTAAGGTCCTTCCAAGGATATGCCTTCTTTCCAAGGGCAAGTACAGAAAGAAGTTCAAGCTCCATCATTCTGTATTCTGCTTTTCTGTTTGAACGCTTATTTCTTGCCATTGAAGTATAAGTACCTCTGTGGAACTCGAAATAAAGTTCGCCTACCCAGCTTGGAAGCCTTCTGTTGTCCTTTACTCTATCGTAAAGTTCATCAAAATACTTCTTTGAAAATTCCTGTCTTACCTTAGGAATTCCCTTGATGCCCTTCTGCATACGGACTGAAGTCTCAAGCATCTGTCTGGTTGGACCGCCGCCGCCATCGCCATATCCAAAGGAAACAAGGATATCATTATTTATATCTTTATTCTGATATCTTTCCCAGCCACCCATGATCGAATCAGGATGAAGCATACCATTGTATGTTGTAAAGAAATCAGAGATAGGCTGCTTAACACCAAGAGTTGTGATAAGGTGAGTGAATATCCTGCTTCCGTCGATACCTTCCCACATGAAAGTATCCATAGGAACCTTGTTATATTCATTCCATGCAAGTTTTGTTGTCATGAAATATTTGATACCACTCTTTGCCATTATCTGAGGAAGTGCTGCGCTGTATCCGAATACATCCGGAAGCCAGAGCTCCTCATTTTCCTTCCCGAACTCTTCACGAAAAAATCTCTTTCCGAAAAGGAACTGTCTTACAAGTGACTCGCCTGATGTAAGGTTGCAGTCTGCCTCAACCCACATGCCGCCTTCAGGCTCCCATCTGCCTTCTGCCACGCGCTGCTTTATCCTGTCATACATGTCAGGGTGACGTTCTTTTACAAATTCATAAAGCTGCGGCTGACTGGACATAAACTTGTAATCAGGATATTCTTCCATAAGTTTAAGTACAGTAGCAAAACTTCTGCATGACTTCTGACGAACCTGTGCCACAGTCCACAGCCATGCAACATCGATGTGTGTATGGCCTATACAGGTTGCAATAACTTCATCAAAGCCCGACATCTCTGGATTTTCATAGAGATTCTTTTTAATGAAAGCCCTTGCTTCCTCTACTGACTTGTAAAAAGCTTCGCTTTTTACTTCGCGAAGATCAATAAGATTTATCGTATCATTCAGAACGTTGAGGATATCGCTGTAGTTCTTGCTGTCCTCTTTCATTCTGTCAAGTCCCCAGAGAGGTACCTGAATATCGTAGTAAAGGTCTTTTATCAATTCGCTTCTCTCTTCAAGATCTGCAAGAAGCTTGAACTCGCTGTGAAGAGTTCCTGTATAAGACTGAAGGTCTATGGTTATCTCCTCGCCAGCCTTCGCGTTCTTTGTAAGGAGGATTTCTCTGTGGTTTATGTCAAGTCCCTGGACGGGCTTGCCATTTATAAAGACAAGAAACTGAGGATTTCTTCCATCATCCCATTCCTCAAGCTGTGTCCTTATATGAAGCCACATGTTCTTTCCTTCAAATGACTCCGGAACCTTTGTTGCCTTTCTGAACCAATAGTGAGAATCCTTGCCATACCAGCGCATATTCTCAGCATCAAAGTTCTCCCACTTTGCTTCGGATGCATCTGCCTCCGAAGGGTCAAGATAGCAGCCATCTTTCTTCTGCCAGTCATACAGATGAATCTGCTGAAGTGTGATAGCATCCTTCAGCTGACGACAGATCACTTCGATCCTTCCTTTGATAAATCTCATAAGAATCTCCTGTTATAATTCTTCTTTTTAAGTTAACAAGTTGACTTAACTTTTTGTTGTCTTGATTATATTATTAAATGCCACTAATGTCAACACATTTTTTATGTTTTTTTGAATGTATTGTCAAGTTTTCAACAAATTTGCATTAGTATAATTGTCTATTTTGTACAATTTGTCTAAATTACCGATTTAATAACTATAAAAAGTATTATTAACTTTTTGTTGCTATAAATTTTCTCATGTGTTATAATAAATGTAACAAGTAATACCGGAGTCAAAAGTATCTGTTTCCGACTAAACAGCACTTATATCATCAGAATTAAATAAACAAGGCAGGTCAGTTCTCCCGCCATGAAAGGAATATATGGAAAAGGTCACTATGCAGGATATTGCCGATAAGATCGGCGTATCAAGAATCTCTGTCTGGAAAGCTTTTAACCGTCCCGATTCAGTTTCAGACTCACTTCGTGACAAGGTCATGTCAGCCGCAACAGAATTAGGCTATCCAAAAGCCTATTCGACGGACAATGTAATTCCCAGTGAAAATCACGGAGTTATTTCCGTAATAGTATCCAGACCTAATTCAAGTCTGTTTTGGACAAATATAATCCATCAGGTAGCAAAGGAATTTGCCAAAAAAGGTATCGATGTCCTTTACTCCTACGCTCCGTCTGTATACAAACCAGAATTTGAGCCTTCACTTAGCCGTATCCAGCGTGATGCCGATGGGCTTATCGTTTTAAATATCTATGACGAGGTCCTTCTCGAGCATATAAACAAACTCGAGGTTCCAAAGGTATTTCTTGATGCCACCTGTAAGACAGACCTCACGAGTCTCACCGGCGATGTACTTCTTATAGAAGGAATAGATACAGAGGATGCCATCACACAGTCAGTCATAGATAAAGGCTGTAAAAGGATAGGGTTTGCCGGAGATATCGATTATGCCCACACAAACTATGACAGGTACTTAGGTTTTCTTCAGGCAATGGATAGAAACGGTCTTGAAGTATCAAAAGAAGACTGCCTGACACATTTCACCGATATCTATTCCTACCAGAAGGATATTTCAAAATATATTTCTTCATTCAGCACCTTGCCGGATGCGATAATATGCGCCAGCGACCATGTTGCCCATATAATATGCGAATGTTGTGCAGAAAGAAATATATCTCCAGACGATCTTATCCTTACAGGATACGACAACTCTGTAGAATACGACAATACCGCAGGAAGGATAACTACAGCCGATGTAGATACGCACTCGCTCGGCAGCAAACTTGCATCGGAGCTTCAGTTCCGCATCAGCAGGCCTACCGCACCTATGTCAAAAATATATTTCTATCCTGAGATCATATTCAAATAGAAGTCGTCTACGTTCCTCCTTACGTATTTATATAAAGGGAAGAAAATCGCTTAATACCGGTTTTCTTCCCTTTTCGTGTTTTTATACTATTATTATCTCAAAAGTTTCCCTTAAAGATTGTTAATTTTTCTCTTGCGCAATCAACGCAAAAATATTATCATAGGTGTATCTTTTAAACATTTTAAGTTTGGAGCGGTTTGCCTATGAAAAAAAGATATATTATATGCACTAATATCTTCATGATTGCACTACTCATAGCAGGTTTTATATACACCCAGAAGTATCAGGGAGCACAGTTTGAAAACATGGCTAAAAAAGAAGCCTTGAACTATGTCTCCATGGCAAATTCCAAAGTTGTCGCGCAGATTGATTCTTATACTGATAAAATGCAAGTATCGGGTCAAATGATGGCAAATGATATCTTTTTTTAAACAATGGATCCAAAATTTCAAAAATAATGAAGAAGATGGCGAGGCTATTTATAACTATCTCCGTAGATACCGTGACCTGGGAGGATACGACATGGTATTCTTTGTTTGCGACGGTACAAAGACAGGCTACTACAGTGATGGTCACAATTTAAAAGTGTCGGAGGATGGAGAGGGAAAATGGTATTCCGACTTTATAAAAAGCGGTAATGAAGTAGGCTTTGATTTCGGATACGATAAAGACCCGAACGGGAAATATATTCCAGCTCTTTTTGTAGACTGCTGTGTGTATGGCAAAAACGGTGAAATCCTTGGTGTGATCGGCGAAGGGCTTTACCTTGAAAAGAGTCTCACTCTCAAGGAACAGTATGAAAAGGATTTTGATTCAGATATATATGTAGTCAACCTTGATATAAATGACGAAAAAGACAAAAACATATATGTTAAAAGTCCCGAAGAAGCAGCGCGCCTTTTTGACATTAATATAACAGAGATCACAGAGCATAAAAAAGATACCAATGGACACTATGTGTTTAAAAATGATAAATGCATATACATGCGTTATCTTGAAAAACTTAATATCTGTGTCATAGTGAGCGGTAACTTTAAAAATCTTGTTGCAACGCTTTCAAGTGGTGCACAAAAAAGCGTAATGATCCTTACTCTCTCAATGATACCTGTCCTTATAATTTTCATTCTTATGCTAAGATCTGTTGAGAGTAAAATTGTAGAATATCAGAATACCGATGAACTTACAAATCTTTCGAACAATCGTCTTTTCAAGCAGCAATATGACAGGTTAATGAGAAGAAACCATTCAAAAACAAAAGCCTTTGCAATGCTTGATATCGACAATTTCAAACATTACAACGACACAATGGGGCATTTATACGGAAACACTGTTTTACAGTTCATTTCAACAGAGTTAAAGCAAAGAATCGGAGCAACAGGATATGTCGGCAGATGGGGCGGCGACGAATTTGTAATAATTGCGGTTAAAACCCCAGAAGAACTAAAGAATCTTTTGGACGAGTGCAACCTTTTCTTTCAAAATAATGATGCCTCGATCAAGGCCTCTATGAGTATAGGTATTGTTGAAGCCGCAAACAGGACATCGCTTGAAAAAATAATTAAAAAAGCAGACCAGGCTCTTTACAAATCAAAAGAGAACGGCAAGGCGCAAAGTACGATCCTCTGAAAAAGGAGTACCCTGCAAAACAGGGTACTCCTTTTAACTTTAGCATTCAAAACCTGTAATAATTCCCCCTCTTTCAGCATAATAGGCAACAAGCCCTCTTGAAGGGTATATTTCAACCTGTGCATTCGGAAAAGAAGCAAGAATAAGTTCCTTAAGCGCATTTGCAAGCTTCTCATTCAAAACATGTGTAATGTTTACCTTACCGCCGCTATAGCCGGCTTCTTTCATCTGTTCAAACAGAGTCTTTAACACTTTCTGCTCTCCTCTTGCTTTTGAAACAGGCTTTACTTTGCCTTCTTCGCTTGCCGTACCGATTATAGATAATCCGGCAAGTTCGATTGCCTTAGCAAGCAGCTTTGGCACTCTGCCATTCTGAGAAAAATTGTGCAGAGACTTGAATGCATAGAAAAGTCTTGTTCTCTTAGCGTATTCTGTAACCAGCCTACAGACCTTATCAAAATCTGCCCCGCTTTCCTTCAGTTCATATATCTTCTCGGTAATAAGCAGAAGTTCAGATGAAGTAGACAGTGAATCAATCACAAAAATCTTTGCTTTTTGATGCTCTTCAAGGTATATTTCCCTAGCATTCATAGCAGAATTATATGTTCCCGAAAGACCGCTTGTAAGCGTTGTAACATATATTTCTTCACTGTCGCCAAAAGCGTTCAGCCATTCCTCAATGCCAGGACAAGCCGTATAAGACCTGCCTTTATATGATGAAAGATAATCAACCATTTCACTTACATTCATGGTATAATATGCGCATAAGTAAGCGCATATTATATCTGCCTGAGGCAGACGTCTCCCAAATGGGAGCCGCCAAAGCACGTCCCAAGAATGTCTGATACATTCTCGGGACTATGGTATAATATGCGCATAAGTAAGCGCATATTATATCTGCCTGAGGCAGACGTCTCCCAAATGGGAGCCGCCAAAGCACGTCCCAAGAATGTCTGATACATTCTCGGGACTATGGTCTCATCATCTTTGAAAGTTCTCTCGTCGGTTGAAATAGTAAGCGCTGCTGTTTTAAAATCTGCATTCCCTAACTTCCAGATATCACATGACGAATCTGCTACAATCCTGTACCCCATAGGTCTTTCTCCTTTTGAACGATATTTAGTTCAATTTCTTTAACTTTTCTGTGATTATACCATGTAATCAGATATATTTCAAGATATTTATTTCATCATGATTTTTTATTGGTCATTGAAAGATCGCTAAAGCAGGCATCCCCTTTTTCTGCAAACATGCCAAGCCATGTTCCCGTAAATGTCATACTCATAGTTCCTTCTGTACAAAAACCTGCCGTCGAAGCTCTGGCAATCTCTCTTTTCTTTCCGCCATTGATCTTATAAGAAGCATGATAAAATGTCTGATCGGCAGAGATAATAAATCTTACCACGTCACTGCTGACAAGCGGGCTTATGTTCTCATGGTAAACTTCCACAAAAAGATCATGAATATGCCTTGCAGCACCAATGTATACCCCATTTGCATCCCTTCCAATGTAAATTTCAAAATGATAACTCTCATTATAAAAAGCAGTTATACCTGCTCTGCCGCCCACTTCAACGCTTATCTTTCTTAAATTCACCTTGAACTTGGTGCAATGCTCTGTCTGGCGGAGTCCAATAAAGGTTGGAGAAGCTATATCATTTAAGGTCACAAGACTTCCATGCAGCAAAAGTCCCCCTGGCGTAAGCTCATAGTTTTCAGGTTCAGGGTCCCTTAAATAACCATAATTCAGATTAAGTTTTTCATCCTTAAAATCATCAGTAAATTCATTTTGTGGACCGACAGGCTCTTCGCCCGGAAGTTCGCCTTCCATCTCCTCAAAAATAAAGCCGTCTTCTCCTACTACAGGCCAGCCTTCGTCAGTCCAAACAACAGAAGAAAGCATAGTCTCCCTGCCGAGATTATGCAGTAATACAAAAGGTTCGGTGAGATTTCTGACACCAAGATTTACCATCCACCATCTTCCGCGTCTATCCTCTACCATATCCGCGTGACCGCAGGCTCTTATGCTGCTGTGAGTATTATCTCTCTGCCTTATGATAGGATTATGCGGATCTCCTTCATACGGTCCATAAGGAGAATCACTTCTAAAAATAGTCTCCATGTGTCCAAACTCGGTCCCACCCTCTGCGAGCATAAGATAATACTTGTCTTTTATCTTATATAAATGCGGTCCTTCCGGATTTTTACCACTCATTCCGGTTGAAATGATAACCGGCTCCTTAAGTATCTCTCCTGTTACCGGATTTATCTCCGTCATTACTATACAATCATTTTCATCCGGAGTTCTGCCGGTGCATGTAAAATATACAGTGTCATCTGCAAATGTGATAGAAGGGTCTATCCCCGGCAACTCTACCTTTACAGGCTTGCTCCATGGTCCCCTCGGATTTTTTGCGTGGACGATAATGTGCCCTTCTCCCGAAACATTTGTTGTTACTATATAATAAGTACCTTCATGATACCTTATGGTTGGAGCGTAAAGGCCGCCTGATGACCAGCAATTTCCCAGCTTAAAGCCATTCTCACGGGTCAGTGCATAGCTTATCAGCTCCCAGTCTACCAGATTTGTGCTGCGGTAAACAGGTGCGCCAGGATAAAATTCAAATGTGGATGTTACCAGATAATAAAACCTTCCAGACCTGCATATGGATGGGTCTGGATTAAATCCTCTTATTATCGGATTGCTGTACTTCATTTCAATAAACTCCTATCTGACAGCTTTTCATTGTTTCAAGTGCGGCGGCATGTTTTTCCGGTGTTACTCCGGCACAGCAGGACGCATCTACAGTTATTTCTACCTCAGGTAAAAATGCCTTTATCAAAAGAGCATTTGAAACAACGCAGATATCAGTGCAAAGACCTACAAGTTCTATGCTATCTATCTTTTCTTTTTTACTAAGTTCCAAAAGGTTCTCTGCAAGTTCCTTGCTGCCAAAGGTCGGCTTCTTATAAACATCGGCTTGCTTTTCTCTTTTAAGCTCCTCAAGATTCTTAGGAAGTTCCCAGCCTTCTGTTCCTTCAATGCAGTGACAAACGGGAAGATTTCTCCCCTCCTGCGTATTAAGATATTCCTTCTGATGTGTATCGTATGTAAAAATAACTTTTCCACGAAAATCGCGAATCTTCTTTTCAACAGCCGGCACAATTGCCACCGCCTCTTTTGTCCCGAGTGCTCCATCAATAAAATCATTCTGCATATCAATAACAATGAGTACCTTCATCTCTCCCTCCACATATAAAGATCTTTGTTATCTCTTCATTTCAACTTAATTGCAGTATCGACTCTGCCAACCAACGCAAGAGCGCTTATCATGGTCGGCTAGTCCCATTATACATTTACTTGTTTAAATTCCACAACAGAAAAATTAAACACAAAATCATAGAGCAACTTTCTTTTTATACCCTGCAATTTTGTCATAATTCACACCTGCTTTGGGAACATATTTTGCAGCATATATTTCTTGACTTCTTTCAGTTCGTCACACTTACGCTGTTGAAGGGTGATAAGGTTGTCGAGATTATAGAAAAACTCTCCCAAACATCGTTGTTCTTCTATTTGTGGAACCAGATAATTAGTTTCTGCAATCGTTGGCCAGTTGACATATATCTGAGTATTCCCTTGACTCTGTTTTATTATTTTATCCCTGACGTTCGGAGCATTAAGCATCTCATATATAAACAGAGAATCGAATTTTTCACGGTCTACCTCAATTCTTTCTGTTCGCTGGTTATATACATAAACCCCTGATTTTTCAATAAGTAAAGCTCTTCCAATAATATTTCCGGAGGCAGTTTTATCATTTAATATCATCGTCAAATCACCTTCATTAAGAACTCTATTCTTTGTTTTTTCTGATTCAATAGCTCTGATTCCTTGGTCACGATAAACACTGTCTTCTGAATAGCTACCAATGCTGATAACTTTATATTTTCCATCTTCCGAAAACTCTGATTCGATGGATGTACCACCTGTAGCTTTACCAAAGTCTTTTAGCTTACGCTGTTCCCAATCGTCAGTAAATCCCTCAAATCGAATCTCTGGATTTTTTTCGCCATTTTTCGGGAACATTTTTTGAAGCATATATTTTTTTAGTTCTTTTATCTCTTCGCACTTACGCTGATGAAGGGTGATAAGGTTATCAATATAATCTAGGTAGTCGGAAATCTTCTTCTGCTCATCCACTTTAGGCAAACAGATATCTAGGTCTTTTATAATTTCGGCATTATAACTCTGTTGCTTTGTACCCTGTGTAAATCTAATGCCATAATCTTCACCAACCTTACGATACCATTGGAATAGGAATTCGCTTGTAAGCATATCTTTCTTAGGAAACAGAGCCATACACGACTGATTCAATGTTGTCTCAAAGTCAAGAATGGCGCAGTTTCCGCGTGTCCCGGGAGCTTCTAATCCAGTTATTGCCATGACAAAAGTACCTCTAGGAATTAGACGTAAATGTGCTGACTCTTGGCCAGCTTTTGTAATGTTTTCGATGCTATGATTAACATGTCCTCTGTTTAATTCTCCGCTAGATAACCAACTAATATCACCATTCCAATATTCTTCTTTAAATCGAGAAGGAGTTTGCCCATTATACAAATCAGCTATAACATCGCCCAACTTACGCTGTTCCCAATCCCCATTAAATCCCTTGAACCTTATATTAGGTATATTAGCCATTATACACCTCTCTACGCATCTTCATAAATTCCTCCACAACATTCTCAATTATTCGAACATTTCAATTATATCCCGTGAACATGTTTCCTTCAAGATTCATACTTTCTATTTCACCTACATTTTTTAGCCTTCAATACGCTTAAAATGCCCGCCACAGCCCGTATGGATATATCTTTCCGGATACTTAACAAGTGCACTTATTCTCTCCCTGTAAATAATTGCGCCACATTTTTCACAGATAATTTTATATCTGTATTTTTTAGGATCTTTATTCATATATTTCCAAGGTACACCAAGTTCTTCAGCGGAAACTGTTGTTTTTATAATCACTCCGTATTTTTTCCGCACCAGATAAGCATAGCCTTTCCACCTGCAGCCATGACCTATACATCCCTTTGCTGTATGCAAAAGCTCATGGCAGATAACACTTGCTCTTGCCGATTCAGGAACATCTTTGTGAAAAAGTCTTTCAGAAAAATTCAGTGAAAATGTGCCATCAGGCATTTTAACGCACTGACCCCATCTTTTTCTTGCCCGTTTATTTATAGAAATATCCCGTACATTGCCAACAGGTATTCCGATTTCTTTTATTTTTTCCGACCACTCTGACACTTCCTTCAATAATAATCCCTGCCACAAAAACTGCTCTGACATTTTTATCCCTTATCGCAGACAAAATACGATGCCGGTCTCGCGTCTGCATCAACACCGGCAAGATCTATAATCCTTTACAGACTTATTTTCGGCATCACACACTTACTTTCTATGCAGTTTATAAATAAAATCAATAAAAGTCAATAAATTTTTGCTTTATTTATTTTTAGCACTTGAAAATTTATGAAAAGAATTGTAATATTGTAGAAGAAAAAAAGTTTAATTGATTCAGGAGAAATCTAATGCCAAGAAAAAAGAAGAATTTCAAAAAAATTGAAGAACAGAATGTCACAAGCAACGAAGTAGCTGTTGAAAAAGCAGAAACTCCTGTTGAAGCAGTAACCGTTGAGGAGACTGCTGTTGAAAAGGTTGAGCCTAAGAAGCCAGGCAGAAGAGGCAGAAAAAAGGCCGATCCTAACGCCCCAAAGACAGTAAGAAAAACAAATACTCCTGTGAGGATGAAAGCTGACTATAAAGAAGAAGTATATTTCCAGAGCAACGGCAACGAATATTTCACAAAGGATATAGTTGAAAAGGTTCAGGCTGCCTACAAGGCACAGGGACACAACGTAGGTTCTATCCATTCTCTTCAGGTTTATATAAACGCCGAAGAGCAGAAAGCATACTTTGTTGTAAATGGCAAGCCAAACAGTGAAGCTATCGATATCTGACAAAAACACCCCAGACACCATTAATGTCTGGGGTATTTTCATAAGCATTCTTTTATAATTTTTCCATATACTGAATATACTCAAAGCTCTCTATCTTCTCAAGCATTTCTTCCCTTCCCTTTATATCCGGCAATTCTATTGTAACCGTTGCAGTATACACATTTTCTCTTATCGCTTTTTTTGAAGGGATAAAATTATGACACTTCACTCCCAAGCCTGCAAGATCTTTTCTGAAACAGATAAGCCCTTCATTTCCCGAAAATTCAATATAAAGATCAAAATATCTTGCATGATTATAGATAGTCCGATCAACATAATTCAATACTTTAAGCGTAAACATGATCATAAGAGTTGCGATTATGCCGCCTTCCACAAATCCGATTCCGATTGCAAGCCCTACAGAAGCACATGCCCAAAGTCCGGCTGCTGTAGTTAAGCCTCTAACTTGATTTTTACCGGTAACCATGATCGTTCCAACTCCAAGGAAACCCACACCACTTATTACCTGCGCCCCGATTCTCGTCATATCATTCTTTACATAAGGAAAATTAACTGCAACATACTGACTTGTCATCATGGCAAGAGCTGAACCAAGACATACAAGAACATGTGTCTTTACACCAGCCCCACGATTTTTTCTTTCTCTGTCTATGCCTATCATTGTTCCGACAAGTATTGCCACTACAAACCTTAAGATGAAAGTTCCTACTCCCCAGCCATGCGATATATCAATAAAACTTTCCCATACTTTCATAAGCTCCCCCTGAAAAATTATAGCAAAATACACCACTATCGTAAAAGAAATAAGCAATTTCGTTTACGATATATCACTTAAGCCATTTTAACATAAGTGTCAAAAATTCTCCACAAATTATCGTAAACGAAATAAAAAAAGAGCCGCACAATATTTTGCACAACTCTTTATTCTTGTTCTTCTTATCGTAAACGAAATAATTGAGGATAGAGCAAGCTCTATCCTCAATTATTTTCTTCGTTTACTATAAATTAAAATGAATACTTATAAAAAGGTCCTTCTTCCTCATTTGCATCAAGAAAAATACCATATTTCTTAAGAACTTCCAGCGTATTAGTAAACTTTGCATATACAGGAAATCCCGTTTCATAAATAGGACTTTCCGGATCGATCTTTATTTTTTTACTCTTTATTACAAATTTTCCTACCTGCATGGTTTTTGACGCAAAATCGTAATCCCAGCCCTCAAGATCCTTCATATATGCATCCTTTAATTCAGGATATATCTTTTCGGCATCTGCAGACATCGCACCATTACTGTTACTATAAAAAATCACAAATTTATCAGTCTTTTTATCAAGTATACCATCCCCCGCTATCTGGAAGAAACTCTTCTTGAACTCCGCCGTATTGCTTATCGGCTCAAAATATTTTTTGAAATCTTCCTCTGGCACAGTATACTTTCTGGTAACCTCCTTGCCATTTTTCAGCCTGAAAATTATCTCAATGCTTTCCGATGAATAATAACCATCATTATCAAGTGCCTTTATACCAGCTCTTGCAAGGTTAAGCACATCTTCAGTATCCTTAAGCTTCATGGTATCTCTGTAATAATCTTCATTATACGGATAATCTACCCCGTCATCCCTTATATAATGCAAATAATACGTAACTACTGCCGAACTCTCAACTTCATTTGCAGCTGGAAGCCATGCATCATAATTTCTTGCGTAAACCTCAGTTCCACCAAAAATTGCAAAGGCAACCACACATATACATACATCCTCAATAAGATTCTTCTTCCACGCTCTTACATCGAAGCTGTAAATACACTCCATTGCAGCGCAGGAAATAGCTCCAAGCACAAAACACATGATAATGCTGTTGAAAGGTCCGTTCATTTCATAACCGATAAGAGCAAAAGCAAGTGCAATATTTAAACAAACAAAAATCTTGGCAATGTGTCTTACAGGTTGAAATACAACAGACTCCCCTGCCGACTCGCTTCTCCTTACCTTATAAACTATAAAAGCAAGAACGAGCGCCAATACTCCAATAATAAGACAATGAAACAAAGTTATCAAAAGCCCTGAATTTCGTTCCACGTGGTCCCAGACAACGATAGGAGGAAAAACAAGGTATGGGAGTCTCGTCATATTTAAGCTTTTCGTTCTTATCAATTCTCCTGCAAATTCTCTGGTCAATACTCTTATAAAAGATTCTGCAAAATAAAATACCATCACAGCAAGCCCTGCAACAAAGGTATTGCCTGTAAGAAGCATGGCAAGCGCAGAAATTGAAAAGCAGGAAAAAAACACTGCTGTCATTATAAGCCATGGTTTAATAAGACAATTTACAAAACTCAGGCACTGACCACTTTTTGCAGATGCAATGACAAATCCTATAAGAGAAAAGGCTACAATAAGAACCACGAAAATAGCAAGACTGTTCACAGTTATGCTTATAAATCTGTGTTTTCTGGTATAAGGTTTGCTTTCATAAAAATCAACCTGATCTTTTTTATGCAAAAATGCAAATCCATCAAAAGCAGCACCAGTTCCCGCCGCAGTCGCTATTACAAGCAATACCGGATCCTCAATTGAAAAAAGAGAGCTAAAATAGTGCGCCGATTCAGCCCTTGTTTCAAAACTCGATAGGACGATCGCAAAAACATACAGCATAAACAAAACCAGCGCTAATAAAGCTATGAACCACTTTCTCCTTTTAAGCATTTCAACCTGGGAAATGCGCACTTTACCCAAGTATAAGTTTTCTGATGTCATATCCTGCAGCCTCCGTTTCTGAAATAAAAATCTCCTCCAGAGTAAGCGGAAGAACTTCAAAAAATACCATAGGTGCATTCTTGAAATATTCTTTCACCATCTCCGCTTCACCTCTCACCACAAGAGTATGAAGTCTTCCTCTCTTATTATG
>Ga0256405_10005996_pt1 | contig 20076 bp, 22 predicted proteins | sample RumenRJG_02DNA_FD_189096 | JGI IMG/M metagenome (GOLD analysis project Ga0256405, IMG submission 189096) | Bovine rumen microbial communities from Lethbridge, Alberta, Canada - RJG_02 | ecosystem: Host-associated > Mammals > Digestive system > Stomach > Rumen | place: Canada: Alberta... | reverse complement strand
AACATTTATTCATATTTTATATTTACATTAAAGTTTATTGATGATATACTTTATATAGGAACATTTAATAGTTGGGTGCTACTTCATTCAAATGAATGGAGGTGATGCATATGAGTAAAAAAGATTTTTTAATCTTTATTTTACTTACTATCATCCTTTTACTTATTGCATTACTTTTTGTAATACTTAAATAAAAGATGCACCTAACATTTGTTAGGTGCCTACACAAAGAAATTTGGGTAGCACTCAACAAGCAATATTGAATGTTCCCTTTTTTTATTTTATGAAGTTTTCTTCATCTACATACATAATAACATATTTTAATTTATTTTTCAATATTCTTTTTTATCATACATTTAATTATATTATTAACACTTTCTTTACTTATATCATCAATTTCATTATCTAAAAGAAAATCAATATATTTAAGTACTCTTTGTTGATTAACTTGATTTAGTTTACTGATTCTGTCATAAAAATTTAAATTCATTTTTTTAGAATTTTTATTATTTACAGCAATAGTATCAACCATAACATAATCAGGATAAACTCTATGTACTATTTCTGAAGGAATATTAAAATATTTACATAATTTTACCATTAAATTATGAGATGCCTTACGTTTATGATTTAATACTCTACATACTTCAGCACATGTATAACCTGTTATCTCACCAAGATCTCTTTGAGATAAATCTTCTTTTTCAATTAGAATTTTTACATATTCAATAAGTTCATAATCATTTGTTATCTCATCCATATAATTTCACCCAGTTAACTATATTACCATAATTATAAATTTTATTCAACCTAAATATTTTCTCCAGCAAGTATTCCTGATAAAGTCGCAATTGTTATATTATAACCACCACATAAACCATCTATATCAAGTAATTCACCTATAACATATAAATTAGGTATTTTAGTTTCCATTGTATGTAAATTAATTTCATTTAAATCTAAGCCACCACTACATACTTGTGAAAAATCATAACCTTTTATATCATTAATATTTAATTTAAAATCAACTAAATTATTATATAAATCTTGCTTATTTTTTATATTATTAAAATAAATATCCTCTTTAATATTTGACTGTTTAAGTATAACTTTAACTAATTTATAATTAATTAATCCTTCTAATAATTCTATTACTGTTCTATTTTTTAATTTATTATTTCTTTCTATTAAAAAAGATTCTATATTATCAACAAATGGTAAGAAATTAATATGAATTACTTCTTTTTTACCTTTATTTATACCTCTTGATACTATTCCACTTAAATTAAATACACATATACCACTTATACCATAATTAGTAAGTTGTAATTCTCCTACTTCTTTTTTAATAAAATTATCATTTTCATATAATGATACTTCAGCATCTACTCTAATACCATTCCAATCATTAAAATATTTTTCACTACCTATTAAAGGAGTTAATGATGGAACAACATTTATTATATTTAATTTAAAATCTTCTAATAATTTATATCCAATACCATCTGATCCTGTTTTAGGATATGCTTTAGAACCAGTACTAAGTACTACTTTATCATATAATTCATTATTAATTAAAAATTTATCTTCTACTTTAGTTATATTTTCTACTAAAGTATCTGTTATTACTTTTACTTTATTATTATTTAATTCTTTTATTAATGCTTCTTTAATAGAAAGTGCTGTATTAGAATAAGGATAATAATATCCATTTTTTATTTTAGGTATTATTCCTATACTATCATAAAAAGTTAATACTTTATTAATATTTTCTTCTGTAATAAAATCAGATAAATTTCCATTTGAATTAAAATTACTAATATCCATATTACTATTAAAATAATTACATCTACCATTACCTGTTAGTAATAATTTTTTAAGTAATGTATTATTTCTTTCTATTATTGTAACATCATTATTTTTAGATGCTTTAATCGCACAAATTACACCACTTATTCCACCACCAATTATACATACTTTCATATAATCATCTCCATTAATATTGTATCAAAAAAAGACCCTAAGGTCTATTTAAAAAATTCATTAAATACTTTTTCTTCATCTTTTAACATTTCTTTAGTTAATTTTTCTCTAGCATCAGTTTGTTTTTCTGATTTACCATTAGTTAATCTAATTCCTTTTCCTTTTTCAAAATATACAAAGTTAGGAGCATATATTCTTTTTTCTCCAACTTCAATTGTACTACCATCTGAATTTGTAATTACATAATCTCTAAGTAAATTTTGATCAATAGAATTAAGGATTTTTTTATACTCTTTTGCTCCTTTAAATGTTTGTTTTAACTCTTTATCAATAACTTCATATTTATCTCTAAAAATTTCAACACCTTGATCATCCCATACATCTACATAATATATTTTAGATATTTTTTTATTTCTAGATATTTCATCAGCTTTTTCAATTACACTTCTACACCAAGGACAAAGTCTTGATCCAAAGTATACATAAAATGTTTCTTTATTTTCTATTTTTTTAAGAATTTCTGAAGGTTTTACTTCAACAAATTTATTATCTTTTGAAATAGTAATAGTTCTATGTTCAACTCCTCTAGAATTAGTTGTTCCATTCAACTCTTCATAATCTTCTTTAAATTCTAGAGCTTTTTTATTATCTTTTTTACATCCTGTCATTACTAAAGATAAAGCTATTAATGATACAAATAATATTTTTTTCATATTTTTCCTCCTAAAATAATTTTAAATTATATCTATTTATAAATCAATAAAATAGAGGTTGATTTTTCTAAACTTATATTTTAGTTACATTTATCATCTAATTTTAAAGGTATTTTGTGTACATTAGTACCATTACCTTCGTCAGTTTCAATTTCTAAATATAAACTCTTAGTATTAAATTTAGTACACATTCTTTTATAATTATCTACATTTATTTTAACATCTTTTAAATATTCTTCTAATGTAGTATTAGATTTTGAATCACAACTTTTAATTTTAATAGTTTTATCATCTAATTTTTCATATAGATTACATGATATTTTTTTATATTTAGTTTCATCTTTCTTACCACAATAATTTACATTAGAAATATAAATAGATGTTTTACTTTTATTATAAGCTACTACTCCATTTATATCATAAGTACTACAAGTACTTTTTATTTCAGTCATTTTAAAATTATTATCTTTTTTTCTAAATATAACTATACAAACAATTGAAATAATTACTAATACACTAATTAATATTATTAATAATTTCTTATTAGATTTTTTCTTAATAGATTCACTACCTAACAATTCATTAATATCTAAATTAAATAATTTACTTATTTCCGTTAATATAGCAATATCAGGTATATTTTTTCCATTTTCCCATTTAGAAACTGCTTGATATGTTATACCTAATTTATCAGCTAATTCTGCTTGAGTTAAATTATTTTTAATTCTATTTTCTTTTATTATTTTACCAATTCTATCTTGATCCATATTATCACTCATATCTATCTAAAAAATTATATTTTTTATTTTCTAATTTGTATTCCAAAATACAATTTAAATTAACATTACTCATACTTGTAAATATATTATCATCTATATTAGGATTAGTCTTTTTTAATTCTTTAATTAAATTTTTTATTTCTTTTCTTTTACTTAATGATTCATCATATGATGATTCTTCTGTAAATCTACATGCACAATTTAAAAATTTTAATTCATTACTTTTAGCCCAATTAATAATATTATCTTCTTTTATTAAATACATTGGTCTAATAAGTTCTAAACCAGGAAAATTATCACTATGAAGTTTTGGCATCATTGTTTTACATTCAGATCCATAAAACATAGAAAGTAAAGTTGTTTCTATAACATCATTGAAATGATGACCTAAAGCTATTTTATTGCATCCTAATTCTTGAGCTTTACTATATAAATATCCTCTTCTCATTCTTGCACATAAATAACAAGGATTTTGATCTATATTATATACTGTATCAAATATTTTAGATTCAAATATTTCTAAAGGAATATTAAGTTTTTCAGCATTTTTTTTGATTAATTTCAAATTTTCTTTATTATAACCTGGATTCATTGAAACAAAATGGGCTTTAAATGGAAATTTACCATGATTAATTAATTCTTGTATTAATTTAGCAAGTAAAAATGAATCTTTACCACCTGATATACATACCATAATATTATCATTTTCTTCAATTAGTTTATATTCACTAACTGCTTTAACAAATCTAGACCATATTTCTTTACGATATGTTGTAATTATACTTCTTTCTATTTCTTTATATTTTTCCATAACAAACACCTAACTTATTATAACATAAATAAGAAAAAAATCACATATGTGATTTATAATTCTTTATTTATTCTAGGAGTTAATATTTCATAACCATCTTTAGTAACTAATACAGTATGTTCATAATGTGCAGCAGGTTTTCCATCATCTGTATTAATAGTCCAATCATCATCCATGATATAAATATATCTTTCTCCACTTGTAAGCATTGGTTCAATACAAATAACCATACCTTCTTTTAACTTAGGACCAGTTCCGGGTTTACCAAAATTAGGAACATCTGGATCTTCATGCATATCAGTTCCAATTCCATGTCCACATAATTCTCTTACTACTCCTAAATGATGAGCTTTTGCATATTCTTCTACAGCATGTGAAATATCTCCTATATGATTACCAGGTTTAACTTGTTCTATACCTTTAAATAAGGCTTTTTTAGTATGTTCCATTAGATATTTTTTAGATTCAGATATATCTCCAATAGCATATGTCCATGCTGCATCTGCATTATATCCTTTAACTTTAACTACTATATCTAAAGTAATAATATCACCATTTTTTAATTTATATTTACCTGGTATACCATGTACTACAGTATCATTAACACTTGTACAAATACTTGCAGGATATCCTTCAAAACCTAAACATGTAGGATAACCACCATTTTTTGTAATAAAATCATACGCTAATTTATCTATTTCTTCAGTAGTTATTCCTGGTCTTAACTCTTTTTCTAAATATTCAAATGTTTTAGACATTAATTTACCTGCTTCACGCATTAATTCTATTTCTCTATCTGATTTAATACTTATCATAAATACCTCTTTCTAAATATATTTTAACATTTATTAATAAATTTTTCAATAAACAAAAGAACTCATAATTATTTATGAATTCTTTTAACTTTTATACCATTTTTATAATTACTATATTCACTTAAATATTTTTGAAATAATTTGATTCTCTCTTTTTTAAATATAGGATGTACTTCTGGATCTAATACACCCCTTGATTGATCCTCATACATACAACCTGAACCTAAAAGTGAAACAGTATAATCATTTAAACTGATTCTATCTAATCTTTCTTTTTTATTAGAAATCATATGAAAACTTTCAATAAGTAAACCTCTATGTACACTTATACCATAACCAACTGAAATCAAATCATCTTTACTTAATGATTCAATATTATATACATATTCAAATGATGGTAAAAAATTACTAAATGAATTTAAAAAATTATAGTAATAATATGATAATGTAGAATCAGTTTTATCAAAATAATCTGAAAAATAATCTTTATTATTATAACTAGCATTATTACATGTTTTTTGTACCTGATTTATTATTTTATTGGCAACATTTTGTTCCTTATACATTGAACCTAAAGTTGCGGTTCTTCTTTCAGTTTTTGTTGTTTCCATTTCAATCACCCGCGGAGTATTTTATCAAATAAATAAGTATAAGTCAATAAAAAAAACTCATAAGAGTTTATATACAAAATGGTGGACCTGAATGGACTTGAACCATCGACCTCACGCTTATCAGGCGTGCGCTCTAACCAGCTGAGCTACAGGTCCAGTAAATATTCGACTATTAAAGTATACATTATTTTTTATGTTTTTGCAATACTTTTTAGTACAAAAAAAGAAAATTCTACAATTTTCTTTTACTAATTGATACTCCATCCCCTATTTCATAGAATATTGTATCAAATTCCTCATTGTTTTTTAAAAAATCAATATAATTATTTAATTTTCTTACAATACCTCTAACATTTCTGCTTTCTATATATTCAGTTGTATGAGTTAATCCATGAAAATTTAAATTATCTGATACTATTACACCATCTTCTTTTAAATTTAATTTAAACTTTTCAAAAAATTTAATATATTGACTTTTAGCTGCATCAATAAAAACCAAATCATACATGTCATCTAATTCTACATTAAATGCATCATCTAAAATAATATTTATTCTATCTTCTAAATTAAAATCTTTAATATTTTTAACAGCTTCATTATATCTTTTTTCATCTCTTTCAATAGTTGTTACTGTAATTGATTCATCAACTAAGCACATACGAATAGCAGAATAACCAATTGCAGAACCTATTTCTAAGATATTTTTTACATTATTATTTTTAATATAATCAAGTAAAAATTCTATTCCATCATGTTCCATAATAGGAATATTATTATCTTTAGCATATTTTTCTAATTGTTGTATGTGTACCATAATCCCTTACTCTTTAAATTTTGAATAGTTGCTAAATGTTCATTATAAGTTTTTGTAAAATAAACTTTTTTATTTTTATCTGCTACAAAATAGAAATAATCACTCTTTGTAGGATTTAATACTGCTTCTATAGATAATACTGATGGATTACAAATAGGACCTATTGGAAGTTTTCCTGCCATAGAACTTACTCTTGTATTATATCCATTAATTGCTGCTAATTCTGCTTGATATAAATCTCTTTCACTCATATCTATTTTAGCACCATAATATGTTGTAACATCACTACCTAATGGTTGTTTAGCATTTAATCTATTAAAGAATACTCCTGCTACACCTGCTCTATCATTTCCAACTGATTCTAGTTCAACAATAGACGCTAATGTTATTATTTCATGAATACTATAATTATTATTTAATAAATTTGATTCATATTTTTTTAGTTTTTTATCTGTATTATTAAGCATTGTTTCAATTATTTCTTCTATACTTGCATCTTTTTTAAATTCATATGTATCTGGATATAAATATCCTTCTAATGAATAATATAAATTAGGATTTTTAATATCAGCTTTTAAGAACCAATATTTAGTTATTAATTTATCTAAGTATGCTGTATCTTTTAATTTAGCAATAATATCTTCTTCTTTAATACCTGTTTTTTCAGCAATTAGTTTAATATAAGTACGCATATTTTTACCTTCTTTAAAAGTAATTCTATTTGTTTCTACATATTTAGAACCATTACCTAAAACTTTAACTATATTTTTAACATCCATGTTTTTATTTAATTTATATGTACCTTTTTGTAAACCATTAGGTTTATTTAATTTAACATATATTTTATAAAATAATTCTGATTTAATTAAATCACTTTTTTTAAGATCATCAGCTAAAGTAGAAAAAGTCTCATTTTCATTTACTACAAATGTAACTTCAACTGATTTTTTACTAACAGCTTTAATACCATTAAAATACATCATGACTACTACAATAATTGCAATAATAACAATCATAAATAATGACGCTATTATTGTTGGAATAATTTTAACTTTTCTCTTTTTCATAAAAGTAAGAAGAAGATTATTCTTCTTCTCCAATATTTCCGTTTTTAACTTCTTCTTGTAGTTCGTCAAGTATTTTTTCAATAATTGCCCATTCATGATCAGATTCAATTGGACTTAATTTAGTTTCATCTTCATCTGGATTATAAATAGCAGCATATACTTTTGTATTTCCTTCTTCATCTTTTGTATTATCTGTATAAACCATATAATTCTTTTTAGTTTCTTCTGATTCAAACGTAAATAATACTTCACATTCTATTTCTTTACCATTATCATCAAATACTTTAAATGTCATTCTTTCTTCCATAATTAATCTCCTTTTCTATCTAAATATGTTTGTAATATTATATTGGCAGCTAAACTATCTTTTTTTGCTTTTCTTTTTTTTCTAGATATATCAGCAGCTAACATATAGTTATTTGCTTCTATTGTAGATAATCTCTCATCTTGAAGTATTACTTCCATATTTAAATATTTTTCTAATTTTTCTTTAAATTCTATAGTTTCTTCTGCTCTGAAGCCTAATGAATTATTCATATTTTTAGGCAAACCTAAAACAATTTTTGATACTTCTTCTTTTTCTACTATCTCTTTAAGAGGAACAAGTAATGAATCATAATCTCCATCGTTAAATCTAAGTGTATCATATACAGAGGCAATGGTACCCGTTCTATCACTTATTGAAAGTCCTAAAGTTCTAGTACCTAAGTCTAATCCTAAATATCTCATTCAACAGCTTCTTTTACGATTACTTCTAATATTTTAGATGGACTAATACTTGTTATTTTTGCTCTAGCATCTTTATATGAAGTAATATAACCTGGATCTCCACTCATCAAATAACCAACTATTTGATTAATTGGATTATATCCTCTTTCTTTTAAAATATCATATACTTCTTTTAAAATAGCTAGTGCAACAGCATCTTTAAATTCTTTCGCATCATAAATCATTGTTTTTTCCATATTTATCACCTACTTATGAATACAATATTATTGTATCAAATTTTATTTATATTTTCAATCTAAATTACTATTTTTATTTTCTTTTTCAATTTCCTTTATTGATTTATTTGGCGTTGATAAATTTTCAGGCATTATTCCATTAAGTTTTTCTATAGTATTTCTAATTTCTTTACCTACTATATAATGAACTGAATTTGCTGTATATTCATTGTCAACTTTATCATTTTTTAATTTATTATCTGTTTGTGTTATTCTAAATAAATTTGCTCCTAATTCTACACTTCCCATATTGTCTAATATATCTTCTCGATATCTTAATTTCTTTCTTTTAAATATATCATCTGCAGTTTCGCCATTATATAAACCTTTATATCCCGCATTATGAAATTCAGCCAAATTTTTTACACCACTATTTATAGCTGTTCTACTTAATCCTAAGTTGCTTTTTTTTACTTTATTTCTCATTATTAATCTTTTTTTATCTTCAGATAAATCTTCTAATAATTCTTGTTTCCTTGTTTGAATAGCAAAATAAGTTTGAGCTAAAGCTATTACTTCTTTTCTAGGATCGCAATTTTGAACTATTAAATAACAGGCATATCTAGATAATATATAATCAATAATTTTTCTTTTACCGCCTTTTGCAAGATTTATCATTTTGTCGGCGCCGACAAAATGGTCTAGCACTTGATTTTTACTACCTTCACAAGCATTCATAGCTTTTAAAACTACTCCTTCAAATTTTCTCCATTCTTTATATTCCAATACCTTTTGTAATTCTCTAGCATACCAATATTCGTTACCATATTTATCAATATGCTTAATACTTTCAAATAAAGATTGATTATTTTCCATAATTATTCCTCCATTCAATAGAAGAGTAAAAGAAAAAAATATATAAGTCAAATGACATATTTACTAAATTTTAATCAAAAATAAAACAGATTTTTAAAATCTGCATATACAAAAATTAGAAATCTGTTTAGTTTATTTATCATATAAATTATTTTTATAATTCTATAAAATATTTTTTATACCATATTAAGAATGAATAAATTGTATATATTTTTCTTCCATTATTCATCTTATTATTATGATGATCATCTAATAATTTATTAATCTTTTCTTTATCAAAGAATTCAGATACAAATTCTTCATTAAACATTTCTTTAACATAATTATAGTATTTATCTTCTCTAATCCAGATGGAAAATGGTACTGGAAAACCTTTCTTAGGTCTTTTAGCCCACTCTTCTGGAACTGCTTTTTCACTAGCACGTCTTAAAATATATTTAGTAGTTGTATCATTTACTTTATATTCACTTGGTATAGATAAACTTTGTTTAAATAATTCTTTATCTAAAAATGGTACTCTAAGTTCTAATGAATTAGCCATAGTCATTTTATCTGCTTTAAGTAATATATCATTAGGTAACCATAAATTCATATCAATATATTGTTTTTTAATTAATTCAGATTTACCTTTTACTTCATCATAATAAGGCTTTGTTATATCTTTAAAGCTTAATTTAGATTGATATTTAGAAGATAATACATCATTAGCTTCTTTATCATTCATAATAAATGCTTCTCCAACATAATATTCTTCTAATCTTTGTCCACCTTTTATTAAAAATCCTTGTCCTTTAAAATAAGGAAAAATTGATACAAATCCTTTTATACCTTTTCTAATAAAGAATGGTATTTTTTTATATCTTTTAAAGGCTTTAGTTTCAAAATATGATTCATATCCACCATATATTTCATCAGCACCTTCTCCAGATAATACTGCTTTAACATCTTGTCTAGCCAGATTAGATAAAAAATATAAAGGTACAGCAGATAGATTTGCATGTGGTTCATCTGAATAATATTGTACTTTATCTAGTGCATCAAAAAATTCATCAGCATTTATTAATTTTCTTTTATTTTGAATACCTAATATGTCAGATAATCCTTTAGAATAATTTGTTTCATTAAATTTTTCTCCATAATCAAATCCTACAGAGAATGTTAAATCAGGTTTAAATACAGATACTACATAAGAAGAATCAATACCACCTGATAAAAAAGCTCCTACTTTTACAGTGTCATCACTTATTCTATGAATATCTACTGAATGTTCAATATTTTTATGTATACTATCTACTAATTTATCAAATTCTTGTTTTTGTTCATTATATTCATAATTAAAATATTTTTTTATTTCAATCTTACCATCTTTATATTTTAAATAATGACCTTGTTTTAATCTTTTAACATTTTTAAAGAATGTTTCTTCTAATACTGAATATTGAAATGTTAAATAAGGTTTTAATGCTTCTTTATTTAATTCTTTTTTAAAATCAGGATTTTTTAAGAAACTTTTTATTTCTGAAGAAAACATAAATGTATCATTTTGATATGTATAATATAATGGTTTAATACCAAACATATCACGAGCTATAAATAATTCTTGTGTTTTTGTATCCCATATAGCAAAAGCAAACATACCTCTTAATTTATTTACTACTTCTTCTTTATATTCCATATAACCATGAAGAATTACTTCAGTATCAGAATTATTAGTAAATTTATGTCCTAATTTAATTAAATCTTCTTTAAGTTCTTTAAAATTATATACTTCTCCATTATAAACAATAACTAATGATTTATCCTCATTATACATAGGTTGTGATCCATTTTTAACATCTTGAAAACTTAATCTTCTAAAACCTACATGATAAGTATCATCTGTATAAATTCCTTCATCATCAGGTCCTCTATGAATAATAGTTTTAGTCATTTCTTTTATAATATTTTTATCTTTTTTCTTATTATTTACATAACCTGTAAAACCACACATAGTTGTTCACCTTCCTAATTATCATTTGGTGGATATAATTTATATAATTTATAATCTTTAAAATATATTCTATTAATCCAGAAAAATCTATATAAACTAAAATCCTTTTTATATTTAAGTGTAAATGAATATTTTTTATTTTTAATTAAATCTAATACTTCTTTTTTTAATTCTTCATTTTTAACATATTTTTTTATCATACTCTTAGGAGTAGCTAACCAAATATGTTTATTATAGTTATATACTGTATCTAAATCCTTATTATAAATATAGTCATCTACCAAATATCTTGATAAATTACATCCACAAGCTGTTGTAAAAAAACTACTTCTACCTTGTCTTATATTTATTTCAAATAGTTTAAATTTATTATCTCTTATATCATATTTAATATCAAAATTAGCAAATCCAACATATTTAATATCTTCTAAAAATTTTTGTATTTTATCATATAATTCTTTATTACCATCAGACATTAACACTTTATAATTACCTATTCCATATGGTGTATGTTCTTCTAATATACAATGCCCTAAACACATCATTTTAACTTTATGGTTTTTATTAACATAACAATTCATAACATACATCGCATCATCATTACCAGGAATAAAATCTTGTACTATAATATTTGAACGATATTTTGAACTATAAATACTATTTATTATTTTATTAAATTCATCTTGTGTATTTGCTTTATAGCTTTTTTCTTTACCAACAAAATCTACTTTAGAATAATCTGTTGAACTAGCAGGTTTAACTGCGACTGGGAAAGGAAATGGTAATTTAATATTTTTATAATTATCATAAGTAACAATATATGTTTTAGGATAATCCAAATTATATTCTTCACATATATTATAAAAAGATTCTTTATTCTCAAGTTTATCTTTTATTTTTTTATCCATAAATGGTAATACAAAATATTTTTCTAATATTTTTCGATTATCAACTACTAAATTTGTATACCATTCAACACATGAAAGTAATATTAATTTTTCATATTTTTTACCATACTCTTCTCCAATTTCAGTCATAGCTTTAACAAATACATCATTATCTGTTAGATTATCATATAATTTTACATCTACTATTTTACTATTTTTAGTTTCTAATAATTGTTTCTTAGCGACTGCTAAAGATTTAATTCCATATTCTTCATGAAAAGAACGAGCTAAACCATATGCATTCGCATCTGATCCTAATATAACTGGAAGAAATTTTTCCATATAATCACCATATACATTATATAACAAATACGTAAATATAGCAAACAAATTAGCTAAAAAGAATTGAAGAAAAGTACATTATATGTTATAATTAATATTGTAAAAAAATAGAAAGGATTTGTGTATGAAAAAACTTTCAACTATATTATTGATTTTATTTGTATTGGTAACTGCAGTTCTTACTGATGTAAAAGTTAAAGCTAAAACATTAGGAGATTTAAAAGTAGAATTAGAAAAAACTAAACAAGATTATATAAATACTAAACAAGAACAAAAAAATACTGAGAATAAAATGGTTAATGTTAATTCAAATATTAAACAAGCTCAAAATGATATGGAAAAAGCTGGTAATGATATTGAATCATTAAATAAAGATATTGATAGATTAAATATTGAAATTGAAGAAAAAGAAAAAGAAATTAAAACAATTGTTAATTTTTATCAAGTATCTAGTGGTGATTCAGCATATCTAGAATATGTATTTGGAGCAAGTGATTTTACAGATATGATATATCGTGGAGCAGTTGTAGAAGAAATGTCAAAATATAATGACACAATGATTAAACAATTTAATGATAAAATTAATGAAAATAAAAAGAAACAAGAAGAATTAAAACAAAAACAAGAAGAATTAAAAGAAAAACAAAAAAATCTTGAAAAAGAATATAGTGAACTTGGTAGCAAATTAAAAGATATCGTTGATATTAAAGTAGATGAAGAAGAAGCTATTAAAGTACAAGAAGAAATTATTAAAATGTATCAATCAAAAGGATGTAAAGACAATGAAGATATAAAAACATGTGGTAAAAAAATATTACCATATGATACAAAAATGTGGAGGCCTCTAGATTCAGGATATATTTCATCTAATTTTGGAAATAGATGTTTCAATGGTGGTTGTGATTACCATACAGGTATTGATATTGGTAAACCAAGCGGTTCTCCTGTATACGCTACCGCAAACGGTACAGTAGCTGCCCTAACTTATAAATATCACTGTGGTGGTAATATGATTTTTATTCATCATAATGTTAGTGGAAAACATTATACCAGTGTATATATGCATTTAAAAAGTATAAACGTATCTAAAGGTGATACAGTTACTAAAAATACTGTTATTGGTTATGTTGGTGGAGATTCCTCTACTCCATGGGATAGTTGTACAACTGGAGCACATTTACATTTTACATTACTTAATGGATTAGTTGGAACAGATTATAGAGCATGGTCTTCAACATTCTATGCTAAATTATTAAATCCTAGAAATTATGTTAATTTCCCTAAATTAGGAAAAAGATTTGAAGATCGTTTAACTGCATATTAAAAAGAGTATCTACTCTTTTTTCTTTTTTTATGTTATAATTTTAGTATGGTGATTAAATGAAAAGGGAATTAATGAAAAACACATTTATTATTGCGATTGGAAAATTTTCAACTCAAGTAATATCATATTTATTATTACCTTTATACACATCAATATTAACTACTAGTGAATATGGTATATTTGATTTTCTAGTCACAGCTTGTATATTTGTAATACCATTTATTACTCTACTTATGGAAGAATCTATGTTTAGATTCTTAATTGATGAAGATAATGATGATGGTAAGAAAAAAGTAATGAGTAATGCATGTATTTATAGTATTATAAGTACTATCATATGGTGTATATTATTATTTATAGTTCTAAGTTTATTTAAATATAGATATACCTTTGTATTTATACTTTATATAATTTCTTGTATATTTATTACATTAACTAATTCAATTACAAGAGGATTATCTAAATTAAAATTATATGCATTATCTAATTTTATATTGAGCGTTATTACAATAGTATTAAATGTCTTATTTATAGCTAAATTCAAATTTGGCGTTAATGGATTATTATACTCTACTATAATTGCTAATGTAATTACAAGTATATTTATATTCTTTAAATTAAAAATATATAAATTTATTAAATTTAAATTAGTTAATAAAAAAGACTTATCTAAAATGGTTAAATATTCTTATCCATTAGTACCAAATAGTATTGGATGGTCAATAATTAATATATCAGATAGAATTATTGTTACATTTGTTTTAGGTTCATCTGAAAATGGTATATATGCGATGGCAAATAAATTTCCTAATATTATGAATACATTTTCAGGATTCTTCTTTACTGCTTTTAAAGAAAATGCTAGTAAAGTTATTAAGAAAAAAGACTATGAAGATTATTATAATAACATATTAAATATTGTACATAATTCATTTATAACAATATCCCTATTTTTAATAACAGTAATACCATTTGTATTTAATATATTTATTAAAAAAGGATACGTTGATGCTTATGACTATATTCCAATATTAGTAATTGCTTTATATTATGGTAATATGTCAGGTTTCTATGGAAGTTTATTTGTAGCATTTAAAGAAACAAAAATAATTGGTACTTCTACAATTGTAGGAGCTATACTAAATATTATTATAAATATAGCATTAATTAAATTTATTGGTTTATATGCAGCTGTTATATCTACTCTACTTTCTAATTATATAGTTACTATTATTAGAAAAGAAAAATTAAAAAAATATATGCATTTAGAAAATATTGATAATTACTATTTTTCTATATTAATGTTAATACTAGTAACATGTATGTATTACATGAAAACAACTTTATTTAATGTAGTAGCATTACTTATAACTATTATTTATAGTTTAATAGCTAATAAAGATTTAATTAAAGATTTTAAAAATTTATTAAATGAAAAAAGAAAAAGATCCTAAGATCTTTTTTTTACATATTCTTTATAAGTTTCTTTATTTTTAAATACATTAACATGATCATATTCACCCATTAAATATACTGTATCATCTAATGGATATTCTTCAATACATGATTTAGGTATAACTATTCTATTAGATTTACCAACGATTATATTATCATATATATGAGAACAAATACAAAATATTTCATGTTTTAATTCATCTGCTAATAAGTGTCTACCTGCTTTTTTAGCATTTACTTGAATTCTTTTTAAATCTTTTATTCTTTTTTCATACAATAAAATATTATATATTGATATAAAATAATCATCTTTATATATTACTAAACGATCTCCTGTTTCAACACCTGTTTTAGTAGGTAAAATGATTCTGTTTTTATTATCTTTTCTAGCCTCACACTGAAATAATAAATTTTCTTCTCCAAACATAGAAAATCCCCCTGACAGGGAGATATTATATTTTATATTAATTATTTTGTCAAATTTTTAACTTTTACAGTATCATATACTTCTTTATTTATATCTTCAATACTTCTTATAGTTTCATTATTAACACATTCAATTGTAGTAAAATCATATAATTTAGCTATTTCTAAATAAGCATTTTCAGCACTATATAAATGATTAAAATCCATTTCATGTTGATCTGCTTTTTCTTCTCGATTATTTCTTAATTGAATTGAATATTTTGTAGGCATATGTAAGAATATTTTAATATCTGGTGTTGGTAATTCTAATAATTCAAATTCTAATTTATCTAACCATTTATATAATGATATTCTATCACTATAAGATTCTATTTTAGCTCCTTGATGAGCCATATTAGAATATATATACCTGTCAAGTATTACATCATATCCAGCATTTAATTTATCAGTTATTTTTTTTATATTATATGCTCTATCAGCAGCATAATATAAACTAGCAACACGGTAATCTACATTAGTTGCGCCTTCATCAAACCACCCATCACAGATATAATCTTTACCAAGATATGGTCCCCCTACTATTTTACCTGTTGGAGTATCATACATAGGAAAGGAAAATCTTTCAACTTTTCTTCCTTCTAATTTTAATTTTTCTACTAATAATTTAGTTTGAGTTTCCTTTCCTGAACAATCAGTTCCTTCTATTACTATTAACATATTTCCTCCTATTGAGCTATTGGCATATAAATAAATGGTGTTGGATGATATTTCTTTAACACAATTTCTTTATTACCAATTGGATTTATATTTAAATAAGGATCATCTTTTTTAGCAAAATCTGTTGAGTATTCAAATATACTATCATGAGAAGCTAATTCTAACTCTGGTGTTTCTCTTGTTATCATGTGTTCAAAACTTATTTTTCTTTCAAATGCTTCATTATAATCTTTAGCTAATTTTTTATCAATCTTATTTAATTCTTTAACTCTTTTAGACATAGAGATTTCTTCTATATTATCTTTTAATAAAATCTTGGCACGTATATGTAATTTATCATATAAATCAGTCATTTTATTATATAATGTTTCTAATTCTTCATCACTAGAATTTTGAATAATATTTGAATATTCTTTCATATATTCATATCTTTCAACTTGCTTTTTAATACCTTTTAATTGATTAACATATATATGAGCATCTGTTATATGCCAACTCAATGTTCCTACTTCTAATCCATTTGCTTTAGCAAACATCGATAAAAGTACAGCATATTGAGATATGTTAAATGGAAGTCCTAAAGGTACATCCGCACTTCTTTGATTAATATGAGCATGTAGTTTTCCATCTGGTGTTACCTTATATTCTGATAAATAAACGCAACTTGGAAGTACCGCATTTATAATATGAGCATCTTGCCATAAATTAATATTCATTCTTCTATCAGTTTGATTATTTTTTAAACACCATTCAACATATTGTGGTCTTCTATATAAGTTATTTATATATCCATATGCTTCACCAATTGTACCAGCATATTTTGTTCCAAACCATGTAGCTTTTTTAATAGTACGTGGATTATCAATGCCATCCATTAAATCCTTTGATTTAACCCAAATTTCATCACCATAATAATCTAACATTGGAACTTCTTCAATAATTCCTTTTTCACGATTAAAAACACGTCTTACCAACATTACTTCTCTTTCAGGATCATAGATAGTGTTTTCTCCTTGTTCATATTCTCTATAAATACCATCTTCATCAACCATCCATAAATCCCATGTATGATTATCTCTATCAGTTAACCATTTAACTTCATTAGATTGTTCTTGATGAATCCATTGTATTTCAGAAGTGAAATTATTTGCTTTAACAAATTTAGTTTCAGAAATAGGAAACCCTTTTGATAAATCAACTATAAAATTATAATTAGCAATCGATAAAGTATCAACACCTGTTCTATTATGAGTTTGATTTTTTACCTTTAATATTTTTTTAACTAAATTAATATATATTTCATCTATTTCTGATACAACTGCATTTGCTCTATTAATTACTATTTGTTTTCCATTTATAACCATATAAACCCTCCTAATTATGTACATATTAATTATACTACAAAATAAAAAGAAACTAAATAGTTTCTCTTATATTTTTAAGATAAATAAACTACTACTAATAGCAGCCAGCATTACCATCATTGGATGCATAGCAAGTAGATACTTGATTTGAAACACTTACATAACCATCGCTATTGGCAGAAGCATACAATGACCCCTCACAACTATTAAAAGTATCACTTGGATCTATATCACAAGTTGGATATATTGTATTTAATGTTGTTATATTAGGATTAGTATATTTTGTAGTATCATTTCCCTCTAAACAGAATGGTTTTTCATTTTCTACACCACAAGCAAATATTCTTTCAATTATTCCTGTATCTTCATTTACTTTTAATCCAATAAAAATTGGACGGTCTAATAAAGTTGTATAATCATCTGTAACAGTTGATGGCACTTCATTAGATCCAACTGTTAGTTCTGTAAATGTAAATATATATTTATTACATCCAGGACAAGTTGCTATTGTTGGTACACTTGATGTATTTGAATCGTTACATTTTCCTTCTACCTTAGCATCTCCATTTATATATTGTACTGCATATCCATTAAAACATAAATCAGTAGCACTTTCTACTTTTCCATCATTAGTTATTGTAACACTTCCACTATCTGGTTTCTTACCTTTCATTTTTACATTTATCTCTGATACATTTTTTGTACCTGTTATTAAGGTATATCCATCCATCTCTGCATTGGCAAATCCATTATTGTATTCTATCGCATCAATATAACCTAATGCGGCAGATCTAGCTGCACTCCTTCTTGCTTGAGTTATCATATTAAGTACTATTGGTACTGCAATTAATGCAATAATTGCAAGTATTACTATTACTGCTAAAAGTTCAATTAATGTAAATCCTTTTTTATTCTTCATATTATTTCTCCTATTATTAACTTTATTATATCACATTTTTATCTATATAACATATAAATTATTTTATTTACAAAAAAATAATGATTAATCTAATAAATCATTATCTTTATATTTTGTATCTATAAATTTACGACTCGCTAAAAAGTCACACATATGGACAAATTTTTGATATTTATTAACTGGTTTTTTAAGTACATCATTTCCTTGATAATCGGTAGTCCAAGGACCCATATGAGTTTCAATACAAGTAGCAATAAATTCTACTTCATTATCTGTTAAAGTTAATTTATCCTTATTATCTCTTATATAATTAGCCATTAATATTGGATGATCAAATCTAGTATATTCTTCTTTTACTAACCCAGATTTTAATCCATCATGTAATAAAAGTGCAAATATCATTAAATCTTTTTCATCTTGATTAAATGTTCCTGTAATTGATTCATCATTATACATTTCATGTGCTAATTTAGCAGCAAACTTACTATGTCTTAAAAGTCCCCCTTTACCAAGTGAAAACTCTGGATGATATTTACCTGTTGAAGATGCTGGTACTTCAAAAAAATAATCAGGAAGTAAATCAACCATTATTTTTAAATTATCAACATATTTTTGTTTTTTAATATAACTATATTCTTTTTTAAAATAATCTTGTTTCATTCTTCACCTATAAAATTAATTAATATATCATTTGATAAATATATATATTCTGGATTAATAAATATATAACCATCTTTTATAATTAATTTCCTTTCTTCTAATAATTTATCAATATTAAATATTTCTTTAATATCTTTATGATATTTTTCTTTAAATGTGTCCAAACTTACACCTTTTAATTTTCTAAGTCCTAATATCATTTCATTTTGCATATTTAAATAATCATTCATTTCTTCTTTTTCATATATAAATTCTTTATTTAAATATTTATCAATACTTTTAGTATTTGTATATCTTACATTATTAATAAAACCGCTTGCTCCTAAACCAAAGCCATAATATTCATCATTATTCCAATATGTTAAATTATGAATTGATTCATAACCTGGTTTAGCAAAGTTACTCGTTTCATAATGAATAAAGCCTTTTTCTTTTAATCTATTACATATATATTTATACATATCATAATCTAAATCTTCATCAATATTTTCTTCATTATTAATATAAAGAACTGTATGTGGTTCTATAATTAAAGAATAAGTTGAAATATGATTAATATCTAGTTTTAAGAAATTATCA
>Ga0256405_10005995_pt1 | contig 20078 bp, 28 predicted proteins | sample RumenRJG_02DNA_FD_189096 | JGI IMG/M metagenome (GOLD analysis project Ga0256405, IMG submission 189096) | Bovine rumen microbial communities from Lethbridge, Alberta, Canada - RJG_02 | ecosystem: Host-associated > Mammals > Digestive system > Stomach > Rumen | place: Canada: Alberta... | reverse complement strand
AGAGAAATAGAAACAGTTGCAGGCGGAGAGCCTAAAACAATAACGGCTTATGATTTTAAAAAAGGTGGAAAGAAAATAACTATGTCTGCCGAAGCTGGTTGGAATACTAATTTAGGTATGTTTGAGTATATTCCTAATTTAGAAAAATATGACAATAAAACCTCTTTTCAAATTGCTAAAACTCTTACTAATTCAAAAGTTTTTGATAATTATTATACTAAATGTCAAGGCTTGGCAACAAAAATAGAAGAAAAAGCTATTAAAGAATTAAGCAAAAATAATTTACCTACAAACAGGGGTAATATAGAAAAATATGCAATAACAGAACTTTTAAGAAAAAAATATTCAAGACCATTAAAAGAATTGGCTTTTGATATTGCAGTTTTAACAAAAGAACAACAAAAACTTTTAAAAACAAAGAAAAAAACTGTTAAATTATCCGTAGAAACATTAGTTAAAGAACAAATAAAACATAATGATTTAAAGATTACTGATTTTAAAGCAATTCCGGAGATTATAACAAACTCTAATGTTTTAATTTTGGAAGATAAAACAGGTCATTTAGTATATTACAAAAATTATGATAAATATGTCGTTTTGGTTGTTAAATCAAATAAAAATAAAACTGCAAACTTTATCACAACTTACCATTATACTGATATTTCAAATATTAAGAATAAACTACAAGAAAAAGATATAACGATTATTTTTGATAATTTAAACATAAAAAAAGAGTAATTTAATTATGAGGACTGGCGTTCCCTCTGTCGCTTATAGCTCTGTAGCCAGATTTACAGTATTAAATTACTCTAACAACATTATGACACATTTAAGAAAGGATTACAAGCCTATGAAAAATAAAATTAAACAATTTTTAAAACAACTGATTTGGTGGCTCTTTTTACCGCTAATCGTAATCATAGCTTTTGTTTATGTTGGTTTTGAAGAAAGGGAATATTATGAGTAAATATTTTACTGTACAGATGAATGCTAAAGAAGTTTTCCAAAAACTTGATGAAATAGCTGATAGTGTTTCTGATTTAAAGCCGTTATTCAAGATTTTAAGACAGTCATTGATGGATTCTATTTATGAAAACTTTGAAACAGAAGGTACTGCATCGGGCGATAAATGGGAAGAATGGTCTGAAAAATGGGCTAAAGAAAGAGAAAAAAGAGAAAAAGTTTCAAAAATCTTGCAGTATGACGGAGATTTAAGAGATAGTTTTGATTACAAAATTACAAGTACTGATTTAACAATAGGTACGGCAAAAGAATATGCAGCAATACATAATTTCGGTTATGAAGACAGAAATATGCCGCAGCGTGAATTTATGAGATTTAGCGATACACAGCTTCAAGATGCAACTTTTGAACTTAATTTGTGGTATTTGAGAAAAATAAATGATGCTGCATCAAAAATTTAAACCAAATTTAAAAACCTGTTAAATGAAAAAGGAGCTTAAAAATGACAGAATATTATATATACAAAACTATAAAAAATGACAGGTGGGATTTAATCGCATCAAAGTTCTACGGCAATCAATATGATTTTGCAGATATTATAAACGCAAACCCTCATGTAAGTATTCAACCTGTTTTGGATGAAAACATTGAATTAAGAATACCAATAAGAGAAAACACAGCAGATAACAAGATAAATTTACCGATTTGGAAACAAAATTAATGACACAGGCAAAACAAATTTTTACAGATTTAAAGTATAACAACCATAATGTTACAAAGGATTTTTCAAAATATCTTCAATCAATTACTTATGATGATTACGAGAAAGAACAGTCTGATGAACTTACTATAACTTTAAAAGATAATGACAAACTTTTTCAAAATGAATGGTATCCAGAAAAAGGTGCAAAAATTTCTTGTAAAGCAGGCTTTATTGATTCAAAAGAAATTCTTGATTGCGGTACGTTTACTATTGATGAAAATTCATTTCATTTTTCAGCTTCAGGAGATAGTTTAGAAATAAAAGCTCTTGCTGCAACAACAAATACACCGTTAAGAACAGCCAATACAAGACCGTTTGAAAAAACTACGCTTATTAAAATAGCTCAAGAATTCGGAAATATTCATGGTTTTAAGGTTGCAGGAAGTCAAGGCAATGTGCCTGTTGAAAGAGTAAATCAAGCAAATGAAACAGATTTAGCCTTTTTAAGAAGAATAGCCAATAATTACGGCTATATATTTAAAATTACGGACGGACTTTTAACATTTACAGCTATTGATACTCTAACAGATGCAGATGTTTTATTTACTCTTACAAAAGAAGATATACAAGACTTAAATATTTCTGATGAAAGTACAAAAATGTATAAAGCGTGTTCTGTTAAGTATTTTAATCCTAAAACAAAAAAACTTTGTACATATACTGCAAAACGAGATAAAGGCACAGACACATTACAGTTAAAAAATATAAAATGTCTTTCAAAAGATGAAGCAAAAAAAGTTGCGGAAGCAAACTTAAAAGCCGGTTCAAAAGAGGTTAAAGGCTCAATAACTCTAAAAAACGCTAATTGTTTATTTGTTGCCGGAGTGAATTTTGCAATAAAAGGGTTTGGAGTTTTTGACGGGAAATATCATATTACTCATTCTACTCATACCGTATCAAGTGAAGAATGGACAGTTACGGGAGATATAGAAAAATGTTAGTATTCGGCACAGTTATAGCAACAAGACCGCATCAGGTCAAATTAAAACTTCATGAGTATGATGATTTTGAAACAAGCTGGTATTTTGTACCGCAGCTTTGCACAGTCAAAGATAAATCTTCAAACTCTTTGGCAGTTAATACGGAAGTCGCTGCTTGTGTTACGGAAGATTTTTCAGACGGCTGTGTTATCGGAGCTTTGTACAACGATAATGATGTTTGTATTCTTGAAGATGAAAATGTAAAACTTTTATCTTTTGAAGACGGCACTATTTTTAAATACGACAAAACAGAGCATAAGCACTCAATAGATGTTAAAGGCGAAATCTATGTAAAGGCTGAAAGTAAGGTTATTTTTGACTGTGAAGTAGAAATGACAAAAAATTTAAAAGTTGCAAAAGATGTATCTGATAAAAAAGGTACCATGCAGCAAATGAGAGATGTTTATAATCCTCACACACACGGAAACGGCAATAACGGTTCACCTACAACAGCACCAAATAACTCAATGAATTAAAAAAACAAGGACAAACAATGGCAAAAACAGCAAATATAAACGAAATATCAACAAATAATTGGCAGCATAAAAGAAATACCATAGGAGAAGTAGTAACAGATTTAGACGATATTGAACAGTGCTACGATACTATTTTTAATGTTTCAAAAGGTTCTATACCTCTCCAACCTAATATTGGAACAAATATTATTGAAGCAATAGGACAAAAACCGGCTAATGCTCTTGTTATTGCAAAAACTATTATTCTTAAAGATTTTACAACACAAGAACCAAGAGGAGAAATAACATCTATTAACTCAAGCTATGATGAAAACGGTTTAATCGTTATTGATGTTACTTTTCAAAGCAAATTAACAAAAGAGGAAAGGAATAAAAAATATTATGTCAGATAATTTACCCGTATTTTTTGAATACAATTCAGAAGCAGAAGAACAAAAACTTGTTAATCTGTTTGAAGAAAAAACAGGTCGTACATTATATCCGGCACAAGATGAAAGACTGTTAATAAGTTTAATCGAATACAAAGCATCTTTACTTGTTAACAAGTTTAATGATGCAGCAAGATTGAATTTAGTACAATACAGTCGTGGCTTAATTCTTGACTGTATCGGAGAAATGTTTGATACTCCGAGATTACAAGGAAGCTCAGGAGCTGATATTTTACAAATTGAGCTTAATACAACATTTGCAAGTGATTTAACAATTAAAAAAGGACTTGAAATATTATCAAAAGATGAAGAATACACCTTTATTACAACTGAGGATTGTATTATTCCTGCAGGCGAAACAATCGGTACAGTTCCGATAAAAGCACAATTAACAGGCGAATTTGCAAATGCTTACGGGATTGATGATGTGAATATACTTGTTAAGCCAATAAGCTACATCAAATCAGTAACAAATATAAACGGAGTAACAGGCGGTGCAGATGTTGAAGATGATGAACCGTATATAAAGCGAATTCTTTTAGCATCTGAGAAATTCAGTTGTGCAGGTTCAAAACAGGCATATATTTATCACACGCTTTCAGCTAATGCAAATATTGTTGATGCACAAGCTGAAAGTCCTATACTACCTGCAACATTAAATATAGAAACAAAAGAAGAAATTACAACAGGTGAAGGTAATGAAGCTGTTACAACAATAAATATTATATCTAATAATTATACGGTTGATGATAACGGAATTATTGATAATGAAACGCTTTATGCAAATGTTAATTATAAAAACGGCACATTTAATTTTTATTTAAAATCAGATGAAAACACCGTTTATACTTTAAGAATACCGCCACAAGAAGGAGTTTATATCTATCCGCTAACAGAAGATGATGTTACTCCTCAAAGTGTTATAGAAGATGTAGAAAATGTTTTAACAGGTGATAGTGTTAATCCTATGACAGATTACGTTAATGTTGTTGCACCTGAAAAAATAGATAAAACAATAAATTTAAATGTTATTTTAAATGAAAATACCGACTTTGAAGTAACAAGTAAACTTGTTAATGATGCAGCTGACGAATACAAAAGAGAAATAAGAAACTCTTTGGGTGCTGAAATTTTACCATCTCAAGTAATCGCTAAAATAAAGAATATAGGTGGAGTTTATGACGTTGATACATTTGATTTAGCAAAAACAACAGCCAATATTAACCAATTCTTTAATATTACATTCAATATAAACATAACTCAAAAAGGTAACTAACAATGGCAGAATTAACATTAGAACAGATATTCAACAGAACTGAAAACCTTGAATATACAAAAGAATATAAATATATTGAACAGCAAGGAATAACAGGCAAACCCTCTATTGTAGCAGGGGCGGAAAATTTAAAATCTTTTCCTTTGAATATCAAATTACATTATTCTTTCTGTAATCCGCAAAATATCATTGATGAAATAGAAGAAAAAGCAGAAAACAGAGAGGTTATAAACTATTTCCAAAATGGAAAATACATAGGGGATTATGTTATAAACAAACTTCATGTAAATTCTGAACAAAAAATTGATGATGTATTGATTTATGCGGAAATAGAAGTTGAACTACTTGAAAATCCTGAAAGTACAACAGAATTTGAACAACAGACAAAAACCGCTCCAAATATCACGCAACAAGCCGTTTCTGCTAATTCAAATAAAATGCAAAAGTTTTTACAAAACGCAAAAACAATTATGGTAAGCGGTGTTTATGACTCCGTTGTTTCTGCGTTGCAGTCAGGTGATATATCAGCATTAGGCGAAACAGGTGTAAAAATATTTAATACTCTGCAAAACAGTATTATATCAGATATAAAAACAGCCGGACTAAACCAAGCAAAACCTATTGTACAAAAATATCTGCAAAACCTTAATGTATCATCAGTTTTGAGCCAAGCTCAAACAGAAATATTAAAAACAGAACTTGAAAAAATACCTGAAAAACTTATAAAATCTGCTCTCCGCAGTTAGTTTTTCACAATTTCGCACATTGACAATTGAATAATCCAAGACAAAGCAAGACATAAATACCTCTAACATAATAAAGCAGGGGTAATAACCCCTGCTTATATTAAACTTGATTATTAAAAATTTTTAAGTAATATATTATTATTTTATATTGTAATAAGGGATATATTATGACTATTGCACCTGAATGTTATGAAAGATTTTTAAAAGAGGCAAGTTCTAAATTTTTTAAATTTGTTGAACAAAAAGAATATAAAAAGGCTTTAAAATTAGAAAAAGAATATTCTTTGTTTAAATTTTTTAGTACATTTTGCAATAATATTTCACGTGGAGATTATTCTGCTTATATGTACGATTCGTTAAAAACAATTAAGCTTATAAATACTAAAGTGCCAAAGGTTTTTAAAAATCTTGATAGTAATATTTTAACTTTAATAAGAAAAGATTTAATGATTGATTATTTTTTTGATAAGAAAGCAAAAAAATATTTTGAAAACCATTACAATACAGAAACAGGAATTAAATATAATTATGAAACTTGCTTATTACTTTATAAACACTTTGTAAATTTGAAAATCAAATTAGAATATAATCATAAGGAAACTATTGCAAATTTTGGCGAAGATTCAACTGTTTATAAAATAGAAAATAATAGTTGCAGTTTTTGCCAAGAATGCAAACATCTTAAAGAATTTTATCCTTATAATAAACTTCCTGAGATTCCTATAGTTGATTGCAAAAACCCAAAGGGCTGTAACTGTACTTACCATTGGCATTAAGATTTATTTCAATAAAATCTTATAACCCTCTGCTTAAATTCTTTATAACTCTACCTTTAATGATTATTTCTATATCTTCATCAGTTTGATGTTTTATTTCTACTTCATATTTATTTTTATTGTCTGAAATAATCTCCAAATCTCCATTTATTTTTTTATTTAATCTCTTACATTTCCAATCATTATTAACAGTTATAACAAATATTCCTGAATTATGGTAATCAGTGCGACCTATATCAACAAGTAGCATATCTCCGTCAAATATTGTTGGTTCCATGCTATCACCAGATGCACGAAAAATTTTTAAATTTTCTGGTTTTGAAGCTTTAAGAATATTTGTAATAAGATTTGTACTTAATTTTATCGGCTCAATTTCAACTTCATCAAGAACAATAGTACCATTACCACAACTTGGATTTATGTGTATTCTCTCGATAATTGTTGTATCATCTATTTGAGAATTTATAGTATTTTTAATTTCTAAATTGTTACCTTCATTGTAAGATTTGTTAAAAATCCCATTTGGGTTTAAATGTTTTATAGCATCTAATTTATAATGTTTACTGCTTGGAATGTGGTATAAATCATCACTATCATAGAAATATTCAAATGTTACATTTAGTATATTACATATTGTTTCAATATTTTTTTGAGAGGGTAAGTTTTTTCCTGTTTCCCAAAAAATTACAGTTTTAATATTTACTCCAAGTTTTTCAGCTATTTCCGCCTGTGTTAAAGATTTTTCTTTTCGAAGATTTTTAAATTTTTGACTAAAATTCATATACACCTATTGACAAATATTACATTTATAATGTAATATAATATTACATTATTACATTTACTTAAAGCGATTTAAACTTTATGTAAGATTTATACCATGAAAGGAAATTATGAACAATAGCATTTTGATGTTGGACGAAATTGAAAAGGATTTACCAATAGGATTAGCACAAATTAGAAATTATCTAAAAGACGGTAGATTAAAAGGGAAAAAAGTGCGTAACAAATGGTATGTTAATCAAAACGATTACGAAGATTTCAAAGAACAATACGGATTTAACATCTGTATAAGAGAAACAGCATAAAAAAAATAACATAAGGATTTCATAACTTGGTGGAAGATTTTAACGATAATAATTTAATATATGTAAAAGTTAAAGATGTTGCCAGTGCTTCTGGGATTACAGCACGTGCATTACGAAAGCGTTGCAAAAATAACAAATACCAAACCAGAACTATTAACGGCAATGGCGGACAACAGTACGAAATTTTATTTTCATCTCTTGAACCTGAAATTCAAGAGAAACTTAAATACAATTATTTTAACACCAATGATTATGAAGTACGTACAAACAAACATAATGTTTGTGCTTTCGGCGGTGCGGAAAACCCAAAATCTAATTACTTATCTTCCGCACCCTTTTCCTTAACTGATGAAGAAAAAAACATTATATCAACATTCGGACTTGATAAATTTAAACAGGAAAAAAGAGTTATTCCGGAAATAGCAAAAAAGAAAGCTTTGTACAAACTTGATTTAATCATTGATTGGCAAGATTTCAGAAAAGATTTTAAATCTAAAAAACAAGCTGATAAAGAATATATCAGATTATATAACTCTAAACTCCGTAAAGAAAGATTATACAATCATTTAGGCAAAACTTCATTACAAACGCTTTATCGTTGGAATAAACTTTGGAATGATTCACACTATGACTGGAAAGAATTGATTGATAATTATTCTTATGGCTCTGAAAATCAATTATTAACCACTTTATCAGATTTAGAAAAATTTATGCTGTTAAAGTTTATGCTTCATCAAAATAAGTACAAATTAGGAAAAGCTTATGAACTTATTACGGTAGAACTTAAACAAAAAGGTGTTGAAGAAATTTCATCTTATTCCGCTTATGCAAGAGTTTGGCAATATGTTGTAAAAAATCATTCAGACAAAGTGGAATATGCAAGAGGTGGTTTAAAAGCTGCTATTGATAAAGAATTACCACATATTACAAGAGATTTCAGCGTTTTAAATGTTGGAGATGTTATAATTGGAGACGGTCATACTCTTGATTTTATGGTTAAAAATCCAAGAACGGGTAAACCTTGCCGTGCTACTTTGGTTGGATTTCTTGATGCTGCAAGTCGTGATTTAGTCGGCTATGACATTATGATAACTGAAAACACACAGGTTATTGCATCAGCATTGCGTAACGCTATTATTTATTTAGGCAAAATGCCTAAAGTCGTTCATTTAGATAACGGCAGAGCATTTAAAGGAAAAACTTTTACAGGTGATGCAGATTTTTCAACTGCCGGTATTCAAGGACTTTATGCTAAATTGGGCATTAAAACAATCTTTTCAAAGCCTTATAATGGTCGTTCAAAGATTATTGAACGATTTTTCAAAGAACTTACTGAAAGCTTTGCTAAATTATTACCGTCATACATCGGAAATAATATTTTTAATCAACCTGCTTGTACTAAAAGAAATGAAAAATTTCATAAACAGCTCGCAAGTGATTATGTTCCTACGATTATGGAAACTAAATTATATATTGACAAATGGCTTAATGAAGTTTACAGACAAAGACCTTGCAACAATGATAAAGCATTAACCATTAACGAATATATTAATAATGGTCGTGGAAACGGTGTAGATATTGATTTGCTTGACGATTTAATGATGACAAGCGAAGAAAGACAAGTTCGTAAAAACGGTATTAAATTATTTGATGATTGGTATTATGCACCTGAATTGGCAGGATTAAACATAAAAGTTATCGCTAAATACGATATGTTCGATTTATCGTATATCAAAATTTATACAACAAAAAACGAATTTATTTGTAAAGCAACTCGTGTAAATGCTGTTCATCCTTATGCAGAGGCTTTAGGCTCTCCAAAAGACCTTGCAGAATTTAAAGAACAGGCTAAGGAAACTGCAAAGCAAAAGAGAAATCTTATAAACCCTATGAATAAGATACTTAAGAGCTTATACAGAACTAATGATAAAAAAATAAAACCTATAAAAGCTCAAGAAATTAGCGTACAAGAAAAACCGCCGGAAAAGGTTTATAAAATAACTTGCTACGAAAATTTACCAAATATTTGTGAAAAATAAGAATGTCAGAGGAGGTATTTATGACAAAAACACTTATCAGCTCAACGGCAGAAAAACTTGAAGATTTTATTAAAAAATCACAACTTACGCAAGTTGAAATTGCCAAAAAATTAAATGTTTCATCAGCACAAATTAATCTTTACCTTAATGGTAAATATACTGGTGATATTGATACGTTAGAAAAGAAAATAGAAAGCTTTTTAGTTGCAGAAAAAGAAAGAGAAGTTTTTATTAACAGAAAAATTCAACTAAAATTTGTTAAAACTTCTGTTGCATCACGATTATTCAATATTGCCAAAATGTGTCAAATGGGCGGTGAAATGGGTATGTGCTTTGGTTTATCAGGATTTGGAAAAACAACAGCAATAAAACAATATGAAAAAGATAATTTTGGAGTTATTGTTATTGACCCAGATGAAGATATTAATAAAAGAATGTTTATTATTAATTTAGCTGAAAAATTGGGTATAAATCCAAATATACCTATATTCAGACTTGAACAACAAATAGTAAGCAAGTTAAAAGATTCTGGCAAATTAATAATAGTTGATGAAAGCGAAAACTTAAAACCTATCGTATTTAGATTTTTAAGAAAAATTCATGACCGTTGCAATTTTACTTTTGGATTGCTTTTTGTAGGTACTCAAAGGCTATATAACAATATAGCAAAAATGAAAGGTGAATTTGAATATTTTACTAACAGAATAGCTATGGTTGAATGTTTAGAACATTTAAAAAGTGAGGATGTAAAAGCTCTTGTTTCTCAAATTTTTCCAAATTCTGATAATGATGTTTTAAAAACATTTGAAGCTGCTTGTAACTACAACGCAAGAGAATTATTTAATATTTTAAAAAGAACTAATGATTTAATACGTTCCGGCAATAATTTAGAACCTGCAACAGTAAAAGCTACTACTAAAATGCTTGTAGGTGGTTCATTATGAATTTAAGTACACCAAAACAGCGTCAACAATTAGGTTATATGCGTAAATTATTAGGAATTGATGAAGATACTTACAGAGAAATTTTATCCGGTTATGGTGTTGATTCTTCCAAAGATTTATCAAAAAAACAAATTGATGAATTAATCAACAATTTACGGGATAAAGCAAAAGAAACAGGAGTATTTAAACCTAAAAAGTCATTCATTAAATATAAATATAATAATCTTGCAGGTCGTAAAAATATGGCAAGTCCGGCACAATTAAGAAAAATTGAAGCAATGTGGCATAACATTAGCCGGCAAAAAACACCAACAGACAGGGCAAAAGCTTTAAAAATAATGATAAAAAAAATAACCGGCAAAGATAGTATTAACTTCTTAACATCAGTAGATGTAAGAAAAATAATTAAAACATTTGAAAATATGTAATCGTTGTAAATATGAAAGGAATAAAAAAATGGCACAACCAATAATGAAAGATAATAACGGAGTATGCTCGGCAAGTTTTAATATTACTAATCTTGCCGTAAGAAATTGCACAACTGAAATATTAGTAAATTTGCATAATCTAATAAATGAACATGAAAAACTTTTATCTATCGCCAATAAAGAATGGGCAGAAGCAGTTTTTGGAGATAATGAGGAATTTAAAGAAAATGTTTGGCATTCAATAATTGAAAATAAAGCTAAATTAAGTATTTTGAGAGATATAACAGATTCTATTACAAATACAATACAGAAAGGAATAAAAAACAATGGCTAAAAAGGTAGAAAGTATATATAAAAACTGGAATGAAGTTGACGAAGCTTTAAAAGAACTTGGAGAATTAAATATTGCCAAAACTCAAATTGAGGGCGAACAGACAGTAAAAATAAATGAAATAAAAGCTGATGCAAGTGCTAAGGCACAGGTAATACAAGCAAGAATTAAAGAAATTGAAAAAAATATTGAAAGATTTACAGATGCAAATAAATCAGAATTTCTTTCTAAACGCACAAAGAAAATGACATATGGCACTATATCTTTCAGATTAGTTAAAAAAGTTTGTTGTAATTGCGTAGAGGAAGCTTTAAAAGGCTTGAAAGTTCTAAATCTTGATTTTTGCATAAGAACAAAATCTGAGCTTGATAAAGACCGTCTGCTTGAATGTGATGAAAAAATGCTATTAAAAGCAGGAATTACGATTAAGACGGAAGATAAAGTAAAGATTGAACCAAATTATGAAAAATTAGCGGCTATATCAGCTAATAAAGAGTAATAAAAACAAGAGGAGATATTCTATGGGCAGAATAATAAAAACCAATTATATGGATATTGATATGGATATTATTACATTTGATGATATGCCAAGCGAAATATTAAAAGAAATGTTCATACTTTGCGGTAAAGAAGTAGCTGTATCAATAATGGAACAATTTGCAGGAACGTTTATAACGATTCCTGCAAGACCATTTGAAAAACTTGAAAGACGACTTGCTATTAAAGAATTTGACGGAACAACCGCATCTTTAAGAAAAATCGCAAGAACATATAATATTGCAGAACCCTCAATAAGAGTTTTACTTAAAAAAAGCGGATTAAAAAATAGTATTCCTGCAGAGGGGCAATTAAATATATTAGATGAACTGGCAAAACAAAATAACGCAGAAAATGAGGATTAGTATATAAATGGCATATAGAGAACGAATTTTTAATTATTTAGGAAGAACAACATCACAGCGTAGATGGTCTGAAAGTGCTGTTATGTGTTATAAAAGAGGCTGTGTATGCAAAGGCTGTTTTTATGATGATTTTTTCAAAAAATCTAAACAAAAATGTTTAATGAAATCAGCCGTAATTGAACTGGTAAGAACAGTAGGATTACATCCGGAAATCTAACAAATTTTTTATGACAAAGAATATTGATACAACAAAACCATATAATTGGCAGCATTTATCAGAGGGGAAAAATGATGAATGCTGGACAAAAAGAGAAATAGTAGAACCATTATTAAATTTTTTACAGCCGTTTAAAGATAAAATAATATGGTGTCCTTTTGATACGGAAGAAAGTGAATTTGTAAAAGTATTTCAAGAAAATAACTATAATGTAATTTACTCTCATATTTGGTACGGTCAAGATTTTTACACTTATGAACCTAAAAAATGGGATTTAATAATAAGCAATCCGCCTTTTACAAATAAAAAACAGATATTTGAAAGAGCTTTAAGCTTTAATAAACCTTTTGCACTGCTCATGACAGTTGCATGGCTGCAAGATGCAGCACCGATAGATTTATTTATGGAAAAACCATTACAGCTTATGTTATTTAACAAACGAGTAACTTTTAAAAATAAAAACGATAAATTTAAGATAAATTTTTCAAGTGCATATTATTGCTATAAATTTTTGCCGGAACAGATAGTAATGTTCGATTTAAAAAATCAAAAGAATAAAAATCAGTTAAGCTTATTTGACACAAATACAGAGGTTTTTAATGGTTAAATGGTGTAAAAACTGTAATGATTTTAGAGAAGATAAAGCGAATTTTTGCGGTTGGTGCGGCGAATTCATAAAAGACTTTAAACAATACCCGCAATTCAAGACATTAGCGGAAAAAGAGCAATTAAAACAACAAATTCAAAAAGAACTTCTTTCTGATGCACGACTAATGGCAGGAACTAATAAGCAATTAAAGTTGTTTTAAAACAAATTTAAACCGCATTTAATAAATAAAATATTTGTATTTTATGCAGAAATTTTTGATAAAGTTTTGTTAAAGGTAGGAACCAATTTAAAGTTCCTACCTTTGTAAGAAGTTCCTACCTTTTAAAATTTCAAAAATCGCTAAAACACAATAATATAAGCGATTATAGTATAAGTTCCTACCTTGTCGCACCTTTACTACCAAAAAAGGTAACACCTTAAAATATAATATCAGCCTATAACTCAACCATATTAACAAAAAACGCAATTACTTTTTATGGAAGTTTTATGTAGAAATTTGGTACTTTTCGGAAGTAATTCTTAAACCTCAAAAACAGGCTTAAATTTATACCACACCTACATCACACCCTCTTTAAAAAATTCTCATACTTCCAGATTAATCACATTTTACCTGAAATTGTCAGGGCGGTTTTATTTTTCAAAATGTCATTTAAAATATCTTTTATATTATTTAAATTTTTGACAGGACGACCTTTTTTATTTCCGGAGAACCCTGGTTTAAAACGACCTTTTTCATCTCTCATAACTTCAGGATGATATTTTTTAATTGCTTCATTTATTAAATCTTCAGGAGCATTACTGTATATATCTTCAAACATATTAAACGTCCTTTCTTTCATCGTAAACATTGCGTATAAATACTGGTTCTTTTCCTGTTAATAGTTGCCATCTGTACAAAATTACATCGGAGTAATGAGGTTCATATTCAATAGCTCTACAACATCTATTTGTATTTTCGCAAGCAAGCAATGTCGAACCAGATCCCGCGAAGCAGTCCAACACTATTTCATTTGGATTGCTAACATCTAAAATAGCATCTTCTAGCATTTTTACAGGTTTGACAGTTGGATGATACTTCAGATCATCCCTATTTTCAGGATTAGAGACTCGAACACCTTTATAATCCCAGACATTGGTTCTATATCTACCATATTTTCCAAGTTGTATATTGTTAGTATGACTATTTGTACCATTTTTAAATATAAATATAAATTCGTGCTGACTGCGATATAGAGTGCCCATGCCGCCTTGCAACTTATTCCATACACAAATATTCAATAATTTATTAAATATTTTACCTGCCTCTAAAATATTTGTGATATGCCGCCAATCCATAAAAAACTCCGCAATGGTACCATCTAAGCAAAACTTTTGGATGTTTTGCATAACTATAGATAGAAATTGTGTGAATTCTTCTGAACTCATTTCTCCGCTTGCCATAGCAAATTCAGGATGTTTAATTTTTCCGTTTCCAACAATACTTTTTACAGACATATTAAAAGGAAAATCAGTTAATACCATATTAACTTTTTCATCGCCCAATAAAAATTTAAAAGATTCTATTTTTGTTGAATCTGCACAAAGGAGTTTATGATTACCTAATTGCCATATATCGCCGGATTTTACCCTTTTAGTAACTAACGTTTCTAATTCGTTTGATATAATTTCATCTTGGTTGTCAGATTTTTCGTTTCTTTCATTTAGCATTACATCAATTTTAGGTATTTCAAAACCTGTTAATTCCAAATCAAATTTTGTATCTACAAAATTCTGAAACTCAAGTTTTAACAGCGGTAAGTTCCAATCAGACTCGAACATAACACTTTGATTTTCCGCTATTTTATATGCTTCTAATTCTTCTGGCGTTAAATGTGAAACTTGAATCACAGGCAAAGTTTTTAAACCTAAAATTTTAGCTGCATTGAAACGAGCAAATCCAGCAACAATTTCATTGTTTGTATCTATGACAATTGGAATAAATATTTTAAAATGCTTTATTTGTTTTGCCAATCTGTCAATTTTCTTTTTCGAATGCTTTCGAAACTGCTTTTTAGAATTTTTAATTGCATCAATTGCCTCCCACCTAATTAATGCATTCTCAAGTTTAAGTGCCGAATTTTTTGTTTCGTTTAAATTTTGCATAAAAACCTCTTTCTGCACTCCCTTAACTATTAACTTTTATTTTTTGGAGTGCAAAATAAATTCAGCAGCACAAAATTTAAAACTGAAATTTAAAAATGCAGTAAAAATAGGCCTTTCAGAATTTTGGAAATTTTTATGTAGCAACGAAAATAAAAAATAGTTGTTATAATCTATTATTCATTTTTCCATCATCATCAATTATTGTAATCTGGTAACTTTCTGATTTCTTATCAGAAGCTTTTCTATCATATTTATAAATCTGTATTTCACTATCATTCTCAAATATTATAGCCATTTTTAAATTATATGAATGAACAACTAAATTTTTTATAGACCTTTGTGGAATTAATTTTATTACAATCTTTTTTTTATTATTTTCTTTTATATAAGGATTAATATTATCTAAGGATGTCTCATCAAAACTTATTTTTGTTTCTTTACTTTCTATTAAATTATACAATGTGTTAAAAAATCGTTCTGCACTATATGTTCTTTTTGCTATTATGTAAGGGTTTTGAAAAGATCTTCCACAATTTTTACACAGATAACGTTGTTTCCCCTTTTGTTTTCCATTTTTTTTAGTATTTGTTTCTTCGCAATATGGACATTGTATACTCATATTTAACCTCCTGAAAAATTTCATGATTAACCTATAATGGACCTGTTAGGCACGTGTTTTTATCCTGTTAATTTCCTGTTTTTAAAATTAAAAAAGTTTACGTTTAATATATATATATAACATTAACATTAAACATAAAAGAAAAATTTTAAATAAGTGTAATTATTAAATTATTTTATAGAAAGCAATTCTTTGGTAAAACTATTTTTTAATTGTATTGATAAAATCAAAACACGCTACAATATTGAACTTGATAATATAAGAGAGTTTGAAGATGATTTTGAAAAATAAAAGGACAAAAGAGCGTATTCAACTTTCAAACACAGAATTTCAAGCCCGCGTTGCAAAAGAAATCAAGACGGCACTTGAAAGTTTTATACAAACAGATAATAACAAACCCTATTTTAAATACAACAAAAATCCGGAATCAAATTTTTATTTCGACCTGCAATGGAACTTTAATCATTTTAGAAATTCTGATTAGTATATTGAAAAACTTTAGTACTTTGTCTTAATTTTAATATAGCGAAGTTAAGGTATAAGTTGACCATGTAATTTTAGTAAGAGATAATAGAATAGTTATTAATAACAAATTTCAAGAGACTATTATCAATGAATGAATTATTAAATCAAATTAGCAATTTTGATATCCAAAATCTAACTAATACTATCTCTATTTTTCAATTTAGGAATTCGCATTATAGTTTGAGAGAATTAATTACACCTGCATTCATATCTGCAATAATATCTGGAATCGTAACATTAATTGTAAACAGTATAGACAATAGATCACAGCAACGAATGGCTTTGTATCAGAAAAAATGCGAATTTTGGCTTGACTTTTGTAAAGAATATTTTAGCATAGAGCCTTTTTTGTCTTATATGATTAAGCAAAGTAGAATCCCATGGGGAATATCAACAATGCAATCAGAAGATGAAATAAAAGCAATATACAAAGATTGGTTACAAAGATGGAAAAGTTTTTATAATAAAGTTAAAGGGAACGAACGCATATATTTAGAACCTGAAAAAATTGATGTACTTATGCTTAATTCCTTTTTTACATCATTAGAAGAAAATCTCGAAAGTATTAATATTACTAGAAATGAAGGAAATATAGAAACTTGTACTATAAGCAGCGAAAGTATCACAAAAATAATTAGGCGTGCAAAAGAACTATTTGAATTAAATGTAGAAATAAACTCAGAATTAGGCACAAAATACGTAAATGTTCTTAATAAATATTCTTCAAAAGAAAAGAAACAAGATAAAGAAAAAGATAAAGCTTTAACTTATGAACAAATGATGGCAATAGTTAATGAAATGTCTGATAAGGCATTTATAGAATTTCTAAAAAAAAATCTTAAAGATACAACAGAAAAACTGGAAAAAATTGTTTCAACAAAATCTCTTTTACAAAAGGTGGCTTTTTTATTAGAAAACATAAAGCAAAAATTATTTCCTAATTCTTTAATTAGATGGATAAGACGAAAGTAATAATTTGTGAATCCCCTGCTAATTCCCTGTTAGGTTGTTTAGGGAATTTTTGGTAAAGAACTTTACAAACAGAGGGTTTGCCATTATAACAAACGTACCGAATCCCTGAAAAATTTAATATATCAGGAAATCAATAAGAGACTTTTGCTTTCTGGACTAAATCCTCCACCATTTAAAAGAAGAAGTCGAAAAGACTTCTTTTTTTTACGCAAAAAATACCGCACTGTGCGGGATTTGTCGGAATATAGAGAATTTTCATTTATCGATTTTTAAAACTTTTCAGCAAATTCATCCAAATTTCTCTTTTTGCAAAAATTTTGACTACATTTTTATGGAATTATTTGTACGTATTTTTCTGTCCGTAAAATTACGTACGTAAAATTACTTACGTAAAAATACGGACTTTTATATTTTCTAAAATTTGTCATAATAGAAATGTATTAAGGTAAAGCTATGAAAAGCCAAATAAGTAATACTAAAATGTAATATATTGGTGAAAATATTAAAAAATAACCAAGCCAAAAAACTATGGTTTTTGGTTTATTAAAATTTTCTAAAATCTTTAATGGTTTTATTTTTCCGGAATTTTGGAGGTGTTTTTCAATGAAATAGCAAATAAATAGTATAAATAAAAAAATATAAATACAAAAAATTATAAACATAAAACAAAAAAAAGCTGTATCTGCTATAGAATGTGCAGCAGTTTTATATTTGATTTGATAATTTAAACATTTTGGATAAATTATCAATAGAAAAATAACAGAGGCAATAAAAATTAGATATCCAAATAATGAAATTAAATTTGTAGTAATACAATTTTTAAAATTTTTGAACATAGTAAACATATTAAAACAAAAGGAGTAAAAAATGAATAATCCAATTGATAATTTTAAGAAAGAAATGTACGCCAAAACAAAAAAATATCAAAAGATTTATGGTTTTGAAATAGGAACAGGGGAAAACGATACATGGAATAATGAAGCTGATGCTTTTAAGCATGCATATATGCAGGCAATTTTACAGTTTGATTGGGGTAGTGTTGTGAGCAATATTGGTGGCTATTATCATGAACTTAAAGGACTACTAAATAATCAACCAAATGAAGAAGCGAATATGGATATGTGGAATAATGAAGTAGGCAGAGAAATAGGAAGAAATATTAAAAAATTTGTTATGGGTAAACGAAAATCTGAATATCCAAAAGAAAAAATAGAGGATATGATTGCAGAAGAAATAGTTAAAAGAATGAAAAACGGTGAATTGATAACAACTCTTAAAGATAATCGTTCATATAAAAATAAAAAATTAGGAGTATATGAGATAAATAAATTAAGAAAACAATTTAAAACTTTTACTGGTTATGCTTCGGATATTCAAAACGAAATTCCTGAAAATAAGATTTTTACAGCAGAAGAAATTGGAAAATTGTCAACAGATGAATTTAGCAAATATGAAAACTACATAGATAATCAATTGAAAAATTACGGCATTCCAAGAAATTTTGAGGCAGAAGAAAAAGTTAAAAGTGGTGATTTGATTTATGTGAATTCATACACACGAGATGATGGAACAGAAGTAAGCGGTTATTACAGAAGAAAATAAATTTCGTGAGTTAAAAATAAAATTTTGCTCTCCGGACTAAATCCTCCACCATTTAAAAGAAGAAGTCGACAAGACTTCTTTTTTTATGCAAAAAATTCCGCACTGTGCAGGATTTATCAGGATATAGAGAAATTCCATTTATCGATTTTTAAAACTTTTCAGCAAATTCATCCAAAATTCTCTTTTCGCAAAAATTTTGACTACATTTTTATGGAATTATTTGTCCTTATTTTTCTGTACGTAAAATTACGTACGTAAAATTACTTACGTAAAAATACGGACTTTTTTATTTTTTAAAATTTGTCATAATAGAAATGTATTAAGGTAAAGCTATGAAAAGCCAAATGAGTGATATTAAATAATGGTATATTGGAAAAAATACTAAAAAATAGCCAAGCCAAAAAATTATGGTTTTAGGTTTATTAAAATTTTCTAAAATCTTTAATGGTTTAATTCTACCAGAATTTTGGAGGTGTCTTTCAATGAAATAGCAAATAAACAGTATAAATAAAAAAATATAAATACAAAAAATTATAAATGTAAAATTATAAATTACGAACATAAAGCTGAAATATGCCATATCGGAAGTAGCAGAAGAAATTTCTTTATTAGCAATTTCAATAGCCATGTATTTTGGAAGAATTCCAAATAAAACAATAACGGAGGCAATAAAAATCAAATAGCCAAATAAAGAAATTAAATTTGTAGTAATACAATTTTTAAAATTTTTAAACATACTAAACATATTAAAACAAAAGGAGCAATAAATGAATAGTCTAACAGATAAATTTCAGCAAGAAATATATGCAAAAACAAAGAAGTATCAAAAGATTTATGGATTTGAAATAGGAACAGGAAAAAATGATACATGGAATAATGAAGCAGATGCGTTCAAACATGCATATATGCAGGCAATTGCTCAATTTGATTGGGGTAGTGTTGTGAGCAATATTGGGGGTTATTATCATGAAATTGTAGGTTTATTAAATAAACAGTCATCTGAAGAAACAAATATGGATCTATGGAATAATGAAGTAGGCAGAGAAATAGGAAGAAATATTAAAAAATTTGTTATGGGAAAACGAAAATCTGAATATCCAAAAGAAAAAATAGAGGATATGATTGCCGAAGAAATAGTTAAAAGAATGAAAAACGGTGAATTGATAACAACTCTTAAAGATAATCGTTCATATAAAAATAAAAAATTAGGAGTATATGAGATAAATAAATTAAGAAAACAATTTAAAACTTTTA
>Ga0256405_10005992_pt1 | contig 20085 bp, 15 predicted proteins | sample RumenRJG_02DNA_FD_189096 | JGI IMG/M metagenome (GOLD analysis project Ga0256405, IMG submission 189096) | Bovine rumen microbial communities from Lethbridge, Alberta, Canada - RJG_02 | ecosystem: Host-associated > Mammals > Digestive system > Stomach > Rumen | place: Canada: Alberta... | reverse complement strand
CTATACAGATAAAATTGCCGAAAAACAAAGATATCCTTACACGGACTATGCTAATGGCAAGGCATCAGCGTATCGCCAGACTCTTCGATGATAATTTTTGGGGTACGCAATGACGAAGTCAGGAGGTCCTATGTGAGTATCCCAGCATGCGGGACGGTTTTTTGAGTGTAGGGAATGGCCTTTTCGAAATAAGGGGGCAGCACCAGTTGTTTCGGATTGCGAATATAAATCAGCGTTGCCGGGGATTGAGAACTTCTATACGAGAATATCTTTCTCAGTAATGCGCGGCGATAGCTGGGAGGGCCGTTGCAGCTAGGCCCGCTTCGCCGTCGCGAGGAATAGCGCGAAGATATGCGCGATGATTAATGTGCGGCGTTAGCTGGGAGGGCCGTTGCCCTCAACGGCCTCCAGCCGCCGCGAGAGAATGTGCGCGAATGATTGCCCAATATTCATGTTATCCGCCTTAGCTGATAGGAACGTAGAAGCGCGGCTGTTAGTGATTAATTGAACTAATGAATTGCCAAGCGGCGTGAAGTTAGTATCGCGAATTACTTCGCACCTTTCCTTTTTGGGCATGCGGCCGCTGGGGGCAGCAGCCCTCCCAGTTATTTCCCGCGCACAAAATAATCTTTGCGGCGTAAGGGCGGCGGTAACAGGCGGATGGATTGGGCAATAGGGGAGAGGCAACAAAAAAAGCCGTGTGGCGATCGCCACACGGCTTTTTTAGATATTAGTAATTAGAGTATTACTGCAGTTTTACGATAGCACGGCGGTTGTAAGAGAACGGAGCGATATCATTAACGCCACCCTTGCTCTCAACAACGATGTTGTCGCGGCTTACACCCATCTTAACGAGCTCGTTAGCCACAGCCTTTGCACGGCCTTCGGAGAGACGCTGGTTGATAGCGGCGGTACCGGTCTTGCTGTCTGCATAGCCAGTTACGACGAGCTTCTTGTTGTTAGCCTTAGCGTACTCAGCAAGCTCCTTAACATTTACGAGATCCTTGCGAGAAGCAATCTTGGTCCTGTTGATGTTGAAGAATACGGATACAGGAGTTGTAGCGAATTCCTTAACAGTCTTGGTCTCGCCGGGCTTCTGGTTGGCGAGGAGGTTACGCAGACGAGCGTTCTCATCCTGCTGCTCCTTGAGAGAGTTGTTGAGGGCGTCGAGCTGCTCCTTGTTCATAGCCATGAGAGCGTCAACATCGGGCACCTTGTTCCAGCCGATGGTCTTGCCGAGGTTGATGTTAAGACCTACGGAAACACCTACCAGCTTGTCCCAGTAGCGAGACTCAGTCTTCTTGTGAGCGTGCCAATCGTTCTCGCCCTGATTCTTGTAGCTGTTGAAAGCATCGAGAGAGCCTTCCATTGCCATGCCCCATACATCGAGGTAAGCAGCCAGACGGCGGTTGATGCGGAAGGAGTTGTAGATACCAACATTGTAAGTCGGCTCACGATACTCAGAGTTGCGGTCAGCAGCATCGGAAGCCTCCATACGGTTGATGTAACCGATACCTACGTAGGGAGCGATGTTCCAGAAGCGCTTCTCGTTGTAGCCGCAGAATGCGTTGGAGAGGTTGAACATCACATCCTCGTGGATAGTCCAGTACTTGTAGCTGTGGTGGTCATCACCATCGTTTACAGCCTTAGCCCAGATGCCCTGGAACTTGGTACGCAGACCGATAACCGGCGTGAACCACTTTCCAACAGCAGCCTCGAAGCCGAATGTGCCACGATCTACGCTGAAGGGATTCTTGTTACCGAGCTTCTCCTGGTTGGTGTAAGCGGCGTTGAATTCACCACCGACCTGGACATACCAGTTTGACCAGAACGAGTTAGTAGCAACACTGTACTTCTTCGTAGGAATTTCATTTTCCTGCGCCATAGCACCTGTAGCGAGTCCTGCAAGTGCGAGTGCAAACATTAACTTTTTCATAATCGCTTGTTTTAATGTATTAATTTACCATATTCTCAGTTTCAGTAACGGGCATTCCATGCCCTCAATCACCTGCAAAAGTAATAAATACTTTTATACGATGATAAATTTCGTGTAAGAAAATTCACGAAAAAGCCGAAAAAATTCTTTTTTTATCCGTTGCAGGTATAAAATACCTTTATTTCAGGCACATTCTGAGTCGATTTTACGGTGCAGGCAGCAAAAAATCGCGGTCTCAGGTCGTAGTGCGGGCGCAAAAGGGTCAGGAGAAGAAGCTGTCGATCTTGCTGTCGGGGATGATGGCCACGATGAGTTTGCCGTCGGGCGTGTACTTGGGCGAGGAGGATGCGAAGAGTTCGCCGATTATTTTCCCCATTTCCTCGCGTGTGAGAGCCTTGCCGTAGGGCAGGGCGGCGTCGCGGGCGAGGGAGAGGGCGATGCGGCGGTTCACCTCCTCCTGTATCTCGCCGGCGCTCATTGTCTCGGAGAGCACATCGCGCAGGAGGTCCTTGGCGTTGACGCCGGTCGTGCCGGCGGGCAGGGCGTTGATGGCAAAGTTGTCGTCGCCCAGGTCGGAGAGGTCGAAGCCTGCGGCCGTGATATCGTCGGCGTGCTGGGCGAGGGCGCTCCGCTCGGCGGGTGTGAGGCGTATGAGCTCGGGGAAGATGATGCGCTCGCTCTTGACCTTGTGGCTGGCGAGCATGCCGAGGTAGCGCTCGTAGAGGACGCGCATCATGGCACGGTGCTGGTCGACGATCATCAGGCCCGACTGGATGGAGGTGATGATGTATTTCTGCTTGTACTGGTACTGCTCGGGCGAACGGCCGGCCCATTCGCTCTCTTTGGAGTCCATGAGCGAGAGGGTGGGGGCTTCGTCAGGCGCTGTCTGCCCGGACGGGGCGTGCTGGCGCTTGATGTCCTCGAAAAGCCGCTGCCAGGAGCGCGGCGCGGTGCTGCCGTGGCCCGCGGGGGTGGAGGCGAAGGGATTGTAGGAGGGCGAATAGTTGATCTCGGGCGGTGCGGACGGTTTGTCGTTGGGGTTGTAGGGCGGTATGTCGGGCTTGTCCTCCACTCCGAAGTCGATCTCCGGCACGGCGCTGAACTTGCCCACGGCTTCCTTGACCGCGGCCATGAGAATCTGGAAGACGGCCTGCTCATCGTCAAATTTGATCTCGGCCTTGGTGGGGTGGATGTTGACATCGATGCGCCCCGGGTCGATGTCGAAGTAGATGAAGAAGCTCACCTGCTCGTCGGCGGGGATGAGGCGCTCGTAGGCCAGCATCACGGCGCGGGAGAAGTAAGGATGGCGCATGTAGCGGCCGTTGACGAAGAAGAACTGCTTCGAGCCTTTCTTGCGGGCGCTCTCCGGCGTGCCGACATATCCCTTGATGTTGACGATGCCCGTCTCCACGCCGAAGTGGAGCAGCTGCTGATTCATCCGCTTGCCGAAGATGTCGGAGATGCGCCTCAGCATGGGGCCCTCGAGGAGGTCGAAGACAACGGTGTCGTTGTTATAGAGCGTGAAGCGGATGTCGGGATGGGCGAGGGCTATCTTCTCAAACTCGAGGAGGATGTTGTTGAACTCGGTCTGATTGGACTTGAGGAAGCGCCTGCGGGCGGGGATGTTGAAGAACAGGTTTTTGACCATGAAGTTGGCCCCCTTGTCGCAGGCCACGGGCTGCTGGTCCACCACGCGCGAGGCCTCGATGCGGAGCTCTACGCCGAGAGTGTTGTCGGCGGTGCGTGTGCGCAGCTCCATCTGCGCCACGGCGGCTATGGAGGGCAGCGCCTCGCCGCGGAATCCCATGGTGCGTAGGGAGAAGAGGTCGGTGGCCTTGCTGATCTTGGACGTGGCGTGACGCTCAAAGGCGAGGCGGGCGTCGGTCTCGCTCATGCCGCTGCCGTTGTCCACCACCTGGATGCACGTCTTGCCGGCATCGGTGATGAGCACGTCGATCTTGGTGGCGCCCGCGTCGAGCGAGTTCTCCACGAGCTCCTTGACCACGGAGGCGGGGCGCTGTATCACCTCTCCGGCGGCTATCTGATTGGCCACGGAGTCGGGCAGAAGGTGTATGATGTCTGGCATGTGTGTACGTTAGTTGTCTTTGGTGGCGGTGCGGAGCTTCTCGCGGGCTATGTCGCTGAGCTTCTGTAGCGGCGCCTGCCGCCTGTTGGTCTCTCTGAGTTCGGTGCCGGCGGTCTTCTCTTTCCACTCGAATATGTCGTCCTTGTTCTTGGGGCGGATGTAGTCGAACCATGCAAAGTTGTCCAGCAGCGCCTCGCTCTTGGTGGCCATCTTGAGCGGGTACATGGTGCCTGTGGCGGGCGCGCTCCATATATGGCTCATCTTTTTATCCTTCATATACATGCGCAGCTCGGTGGTCTGCATGCGGTTGAGGCCCACGATGACACTGTCGCTGCCGTAGGGGTAGTAGGCTACGTCCACGTTTCCCTTGGCCATGCTCCAGTCTATCTTGCCGTCCTTGAAGTAGGCGTACATCACACGGCTGGCTATCTGATTGTAGCGCGAGGAGTCGAGCGCCTGCACCAGGAGTGCCTGCCTCAGCACGTGGGCGCTGTCGACGGCCGAGTCGTTGAGGAACACCTGTATCTCCTCGCCCAGCAGCTGCTGATTGTTGCTCCAGACGATGGGATTGCCGTACATGGTCATGCGGCGGTCCTTGGAGTCGTACTTGAGCGAGTCGCAAACGCTCTGCACGTCGGCGCGGAAGGCCCGCGCCTTGTGATAGCCGTGGATGATGCGGTACACACTGTCCGTGTGCTGATTGTAGGAGAATATCTTGAATGTGTCGGCGTGCATGTAGAGCGTGTCGGGCGAGGAGTAGACTCTCACCTCGGCGCGGTCGGTAGCCATGGCGTAGCCCGTCGTGTCGCTGTACTCGCAGTAGTTGCCCGTGAGCAGGTTCTTGCTCTCCTTGTCGTTGTAGATGATGTTGCCGATAGCCTTCATGCGGCCGTTCTTCTTGTCGTAGTACATCGAGTCGCCGGTCATGGTGCTGCGGCCGTTCTGCACCACGGAGCGGTCGAAGAGCTGCGCGTAGTCGCGCTGTGTGTCGTAGTAGCCGTGCTCCGTGTAGATCTTGTTGCCCTCGCTTATGATGTTGGACGGGCCCACGATGGTCGATACCTTGGTGATGGTGTTGTAGTAGAGCGTGTCGGAGGTCAGGGTAAACTTCTTGTTGGTGAGCTCTACGTGGTAGTTGAACACCGCGTCGCGCGACTTGACATCATACTGCCCCGTGTTGGAGACAAGCGTGTTGCCGCTGTCCCTGAGCCGCCCGCCGCCGAAGAAGTAGCCCGTCTCGTAGAGTTTGTCGTAGTCGAGCGAGTCGGTGACCAGAAGCGAACCGCGGTGGCGGAGGTGGACATTCACGCGGGCCTGGGCCAGCTGCGCATCGCCGTCGTACTTGACATATTCGCCCGTAAGCGAGAGCGTGTCGCCCTGATTCATGCGCACGTTGCCGAAGGCCTCAAACGAGTTGGTGTTCTTGTAGTAGTAAGCGCTGTCGCAGGTGAGGCTGATATTGTCGTGCGTGAAGTGGACGTGGCCGTTGAGGATGTTGGCCTCGGGATTGCGCATGGCGTCGTAGTGCAGGCGGTCGGCGTGCACCAGCACGATGCGCCCGCCCTTGGGGCGCGCCTTCTTGTGGCCACGCGGCCCTGCGGCCCAGGCTGTGCCCATCAGAATGAGCAATGAAAGCGCAACGAGGCACACCCGGCTTCCCGCTGTAATGTGTCTCGTCCTGTGCATTAAGAAGCTTAGTCCTCTCATTTATTTCTTTACCCAGCCCGGATAGTGGAAATCGCAGTCTCTCCATTCGGGCTTGATGCTTATGTATGTGGTCTTCTGTTTCTCCCTGATCCAATTGTCGATGACCTTGTTCTGCTCCTCGGTGACCAGCAGGTCCTGTAGGGTCTGAAAGTCCTCGGTAATGGATGCGTAGTGCTGCTCGTTGCGGTTGCGGAGCTTGACGATGGCGCACACGGTGCGTCCCTTGGCGTCGGTAAGGCGGAAGGGCTGCGATATCTCGCCGGGCTTGAGTGTGCTCACCACCTTGGCCACGTCCTGAGGCATGTCCCTGAGCTCAAACCACTGCGTCATGCCGGCGCGGGGATTGTTGGGCGATACGGGTTTGCCCATGATGCCGCGGTTGTTGCGTGTGTCCTTGTCATCGGAGTAGATCACTGCGTCGTCGAATGAGATCCTGCCGCTGTCTATCTCGGCCCTCACGGAGTCGAGGCGCGCGAGCGAGTTCTTGACGGCCGTATCGCTTATCTCGGGCTTCTTGAGGATATGGCGCACGCGTATCTTGTCGCCGCGGCGGTCTATCAGCTGGATGATGTGATAGCCGAACTCGGTCTTGACGATGCGCGACACCTTCTTCGGGTCGGTCAGCGAGAAGGCCGCGTTGGCAAACTCGGGCACGAACTCGCCCTTGCCCATGTACGGCAGTTCACCGCCGTTGCGGCGCGAAGCCTCGTCATCGCTGTACATCATGGCCAGCGTGGCAAAGTCGCTCTCGCCCGAATTGATGCGGCGCGTGTACTCCCGTAGTTCGTCCTCGATGCGCTGTGTCTCCTCGCGGCTCACGGCCGGCGTGGACGTGATGATCTGCACCTCGTAGCGCGTGGGGATGAGCGGCAGGCTGTCCTTGGGGATGTTCTTGAAGTGGTTTCTCACCTCGGCGGGCGTCACCTTGACATCGGCGGCTATCTTGCGCTTCACCTCGTCCACCACCATCATATTCTTCAGCTGCTCCATGGTCTGCTGGCGTATCTGCGTCATGGGCTTGCGCATGTATTCCTCGAGCTTCTCCTTAGAGCCGGCCATCTGTATCATGTAGTTGAGGCGGTATTCCAGCTCCTGCAGCACGTCGCCGTCCTTCACCTCGATGCTGTCGATAAGAGCCTGATGGGCGAAGAGCTTCTGGATGGCTATCTGCTCGGGTATCACACAGCGCGGGTTGCCCTCGATGGGCTGGCCGTTGATCTCCGAGGCCAGGCGCTGCTCTTCCACTTCCGACTTGAGGATGGGCTCGTCGCCCACCACCCATATCACCTCATCAATTATGTTGTTGTCCTGCGCCGCCGAGATCATGGGCAGCAGCACGGCGAGCAGAATAAGGATATTGTGCTTCGTAATATTCATATATATATATAATATGTATAGTAAATAGCTTATGCGGAGTCGCGGGTATATATTATATGTATGCTATCAAGCTTTTTTGCGGGCCGGAGCCCTTTGCCGAATGAGCCGCGCGCCGTCTGCTGGAATCGCAGCTCACTAAGGAATGCAGCACTTGCCGTCTTAGGGACATTTGGTTCTGCCCGGAATGCAGCGAACTGCCCATCTGAGAGCCGGCGTCCTTTGCCATTTGCAGAATGTAGCCTTTCAGCCGGCCGGCGTCCTTCGCCGGATGCGTTGTGTGCAGTCTGCGCGGGCGGGGCGGGCGTACTTAGTGATCCTTTACCGTCTTGAGGACATCCTCATAGATTTCGACCTTCGTGTTCTTCCTCAGGCTTTCTATCCATTGCTTCTCGCGGGTATCCTCATAGTCGCTTGTCACAAGGCGGCGCACATCATCCAGTTCCTCGGGCCCCTTCTTGAGCATCTTGCCCATCACGTCGATAGAGGGGTAGTTCTTGTTGTTGGCGACCACGGCATCGGCGGAGTGGAACGCGTACTTGTCAACGAAGCGGTTCTCGCCCTCGGTCCAGAGGCCCTTGGTGACTATGACGTCCTGCTTGCCGTCCTTGGTGAACTGCTGCTTGACGGCGGCGCGCCAGTCGGCGGGGCGGCGCTTCAGCAGGTCCTTGGCCTCGCTCAGGAGCTTGTCGTCCTTGGCGTGTATCACAAATCCCTTGAAGTGGGGCTTGTCCCAGCGGTACTTCTTCTTGTTCTTGTTATAGTATGCCCTGAGGCCCACCGAGTCTGCGGCAGCCTTGTCCCACGCTTCCTTCTTGGTGATGTCGTAGGAGAGCAGGCCTTCGCGGTAGTCGCATATCAGATTTCTCAGTTCCGTGTCCTGAGCCGTGTGCTCCTTCTCCATCTTGTCCATCACCTGCTCTCTGGTGAGTCCGCCGGAGGCTTTGACGAGTTTGTCGACGGCGTGATTGAACACCATCTGATCCAGGCCCTGCGGCTGAAGCGCCTTGATCAAGTCGGCCTTCTTCTCCTCGTAGGGCTCGAGCTTGTGGCGCGAGTGCATGAGCACGATGTGATAGCCGGCGGTCGACTCGAACGGCGCCGACATCTCGCCGGCCTTCATCGAGTAGCACTTGGCCTCAAACTCCCTGAGCGTGGCCCCCGGTCCGAAGTCGGGGAGCTTGCCGTCCCTCTGCGCCGTAACGTAGTCATCGGAGCATTTGCGCGCCACCTCTGCAAAGTCGGCGCCGCCCCTGAGCACATTGTAGATGGAGTCGATGCGCGCCTTGGCGCGGGCCTTCTCCGCGGCGGTGGCCTTCTGCGGCACACGCACGAATATATGCGACACGCTCAGGATATCGGAATCCTTGAGCTGGGCCTTGATGCGGTCGTAGACAGAGCGCACTACCGAGTCCTCGTAGGCGGGGTCCTGGATGTACTTCTTCAGGGCGTCGTCGCGATAGGTGGTGTACTCGTTTCTGAAGCCGCTCGTCGTATCGATCTTCTGCCTGAGCGCCTCGGCGATCTTGAGCCGGTAGTTGATGTACAGCTGCGCGTAGTCGCTCACCGAGGTCTCTGCGGCTTTGTTGCGGTCGTATGCGCGCTGAAACTCGGACCTCTTCACCGCCTCATCGCCTATCTTCATCACGACGGGGTCGTTGTCCTGGGCGTAGGCGCCGACGCTGAGCAGCGCGAGCAGCAGCGGCATCAGGCCGCGCATTAGTTTTGTCATTGCTTTCTGACTGTAATGAGTGGGACTGGGAGCGCGCTGATCAATTGTGCGTAGCGGGACTATAGTTGGGCGCCTCGCTCGTGATCTGTATGTCGTGGGGATGGCTCTCGAGCACACCGGCGGAGGTGATGCGGGTGAACTTGGCATTGTGCAGCTCCTCGATGGTATGAGCGCCGCAATAGCCCATGCCCGAGCGCAGGCCGCCGACCATCTGATAGATGACCTCCTGTACCGTTCCCTTGTAGGGCACACGGCCCGAGATGCCTTCCGGCACAAGTTTCTTGGTGTCGGTCACACCGCTCTGGAAGTAGCGGTCCTTGGAGCCGTTCTCCATAGCCTCCAGCGAGCCCATGCCGCGGTATGACTTGTATTTCCTTCCGTTGAAGATGATCGTCTCGCCCGGCGACTCCTCCGTGCCGGCTACAAGCGAACCGACCATCACACAGTCGCCTCCGGCAGCGAGGGCCTTGACTACGTCGCCCGAGTATCTGAGTCCGCCGTCGGCTATCATCGGTACGCCAGTGCCCTTGAGGGCGCAGTAGACATCGTAGACGGCCGAGAGCTGCGGCACACCCACACCGGCTATGATGCGCGTGGTGCAGATGGAGCCCGGGCCTATGCCCACCTTGATGCCGTCGGCGCCGGCTTCCACCAGCGTGCGCGCGGCCTCGCCGGTAGCGATGTTGCCCACGATGATGTCGGTGTCGGGGAATGCGTTCTTGGCCTGGCGCAGTTTGTCTATCACGCCGGCCGAGTGGCCGTGGGCCGTGTCGATGACGATGGCGTCCACGCCGGCCTTGATGAGCGCTTCCATGCGGTCGAGGGTATCGACTGTGACGCCCACACCGGCTGCCACACGCAGGCGGCCCTTCTCATCCTTGCAGGCCATGGGTTTGTCCTTGGCCTTGGTGATGTCCTTGTATGTTATCAGGCCCACGATATGATTCTCCTTGTCTATCACGGGCAGCTTCTCTATCTTGTTCTCCTGCAGAATATTGGCGGCCTCGTCGAGGTTGGTGTACTGGGTAGTGGTCACCAGCCCGTCCTTCGTCATCACGTCGTCCACCTTCTTGTCCAGGTTCTGCTCGAAGCGCAGGTCGCGGTTGGTCACAATGCCCACGAGATGCTTCTCCTCGTCGACCACGGGGATGCCGCCGATGTGGTATTCGCGCATCAGCCTCAGCGCCGCCCTCACCGTCGAACCGTGCAGGATGGTGACCGGGTCGTAGATCATACCGTTCTCGGCGCGCTTCACTATTGCCACCTCGCGTGCCTGATCCTCGATCGACATGTTCTTGTGTATCACTCCGATACCGCCCTCGCGCGCAATGGCGATGGCCATCTTCGACTCCGTCACGGTGTCCATGGCTGCCGTTACGAACGGGATGTTGAGCTCAATGTGCCGTGTGATGCGCGTCTTGAGATTCACCTCGCGCGGCAGAACATTGGAATAGGCAGGAATGAGAAGGACGTCATCAAAGGTCAGGCCGTCCATGAGAATTTTGTCTGCAATAAATGAAGCCATAACAATAAAGTTTTTATTGCACGCAAAGGTACTCAAAAAAAATGATATTCCGCGGAGGAAAATTTCTTATTAACACTATTTACATGAGAAATTCCGACCGCCCCGCAGGCATGCCTGACAGGCGTAATGCAGCGCCCGCCTCCGATGCGGATTTCTCCGGCTGCGGCGGGGTAGAGGCGGCCTGCGGATTCAGGAGATTAATTCCCCTTTGGCGCTGGAATAACATGCCCCGCGCAATTATCCCTCCCGCCTGCGGCGGGAAATGGCGCGTAGCAGGGCGTCCGCATGAGGGCGAAAACAGACATTTTATTCATATCGCGATGATGCGATATGCGCACACACAAAAAACCGTCCCGCATGCGCGGACCCTCACATAGGACCTGAGGAAAACTACATTTGAGGTAGTTCAAAACGTCTCAAATGTAGTTTTGGCCTTCCGGGAACGCTGATTATAAGGTAGTTGCTAAGGGCCGAAAATGGCCCTTTCCTGGGTCTGTGAATGTGGGCGGGGCGATTGCCAATCGCGGGAAATAGCTGGGAGGGCCGCTGCAGCGCGGCCGCATGCCCAGAGAGGCAAAGCGCGAAGTAATATGCGAGAGTGGCTTTCGCCGCATTAGCTGGGAGGGCCGCTGCAGCGCGGCCGCATGCCCAATAAGGCAAAGCGCGAAGTAAATTGCGAGGCAAGTGACTCGCGATAGCTGTAGAGATGCGTATACGCATTTTACCCCTCTATACCTTATGCGGCGGCTGGCGGCCGTTGAGGGCAACGGCCCTCCCAGCTAACGCGTCCCAAAAGTATGCCCTCAATCACTTGCGCCGCTGATATAATTTCGCGATACGAAACGACTGGCGCTGCTCCGCATTTTGGAATAGGAATTTCACGACACACAAAAAACCGTCCCGCATGCGCGGACCCTCACATAGGACCTGAGTGAAATTACATTTGAGGTAGTTCAAAACGTCTCAAATGTAGTTTTGGCCTTCGCAGGACGCTGATTTTTACCAACTTATATTTGACGACATAGAGGCCAATCTGAGATGACTAATATGCAATCCGTCGTGCATATTATTCATTTCTCTCCGCACGATATTCCTCCCGGTTTTCACAAAACGCCATGCTTCGTCCTACCGGCGGGCGGGAGGGGGAGCGCCGGCCTTCCTGCGCTCATTTCCCAGCATCAGTCTCGCACCGAAGGAGATGTTCACGACGTCCCGGAGGCGGATGCTCCGGTTGGTGCCCCATGTGGCGAGGTCGAGGTCGGAGGCGTTGATGGCGTAGTAGAGCATTATGTCGCGGATGGCGGCCCCCGGGCCGTCGAAATGCCACTCTATCCGCTCTCCTATCGACAGGCCGGGGCGCAGGTAGGTGAGGAAACCGTAGTATTTGTCCGGAAAGCGCACGGGGGTGCCGTGGATGAACTCGTGGCCCGTGATGAGGTTCAGGTAGAGCGCCGCGGCTATCGGTTCGGCGCTGATGCGGTCGGAGAGGCGGATGCGGATGGGGCTCACTGCCTGACGGAGCGTGAAGGTGAGTTTGCCGCGGCCGGTGGAGTAGGGCGGCACATAGCCCGCGAGCAGTTCCGTCTGGAGGATGTCCTTCGGTCCCCACGCCCATCCCGCTCCGGCGGAGAGAAAACCTATGCCGCCGGCGTACTGCACGACGATGTGCGTGGGCAGGAGGCGGCGGAGCGGGCTCACATGGCGGGGAGTGGTGGCACTGTCGGCGGGAAGGGCGTCGCTGCGGGATGTGCCGCGGGCGGGAGCGGGAGACAGCGCCGCGGCGAGGCAGAGGGCGGCGAACAGGCGCCGCGCGGCGCTACAGGCTGACCACCTCATAGCTGTAGCCTCCTCTCCAGGCGTGGAATACGAGGAATGTGCGCCGCTCCGCGCTGGGACATGTGTAATAGATAAGGCCGTCGCCGTAGCGGTCGTCGGCGCCGAAGTGATGGGTGTGGCCGTTGAGGCAGAAGAGCAGGCCGGGCAGTTTGTGGATCTCGCTCTCAAAAAGCGTGGCGACGTTAGCGTCAAACTGTTCGGAGCCAGGCGGAGCGTGCATCGCCACGATGGTGCTCAGCGTGGTGTCCTCCGTCGCGGCCTCGGAGGCGATAAACCGGAAATCGGGCACATCGGCGTCGTCGCCATACTCGCGGCTGTTGGTGTTGAGGCACACGATGCGCACAGGGCCCGCCGTGAAGGCGAAGTCCGTGGGGCCGAACATCTTGCTGTAGATCTTGCCGCCCGTGCCGAGGCAGTCGTGATTGCCGATGATGCAGACCACAGGCTGCGAGAGCCGCAGCAGACGGTCGCGCATGAGCGTGAACTCCTTCGTCATGCCGAAGTCGGTCAGGTCGCCAAGGTGGAGGGTGAAATCGATGTCGGGGCGGTGGTTTATGCTGTCCGTGAGTTCGTCCGTCTCGTCGTAGTGGCGCTGTGTGTCGCTGATAACGGCGAACGTGACCGTATCGCGGCCCGCGAGGGCGGGCTCTATGCGCGCGATGGAGCGGGCGTTAACGTGTGTCTCGCCCTTGAGGCGCCCGTCATAGGGGTGATATTCCGTGCGGAGACAGGCGGCGGGGAGCAGTAGTGCGGCGAGGACTGCCGGGAGAGGGTGTCTCATCGGTCTCAGAGGGCGTCGTCCTTGCGCGTGATGCGGATGCCGATGTCGGAGATGCCCTGCAGGATCTCGCGCTGCATGATGTGGTGGATGACAAAGCGTCCCGTCTGCCCCTCATGAAGCGTGATGTCGGCGAAGTCGAAGTTGTACTGATATGTGTCCGTACCGCTACCCTCGCGTGTACCGTCGCTCCTGACGAAGGTGCACACGATGGTGTCGCTGTATGTGGTGTCGGGGTGGCTGAGGTCGGTCTCCATCACCAGCCAGAGCTTCTGATAGGGGTAGCCGGCGGTGGTGCGCACACCGAGGTGCATGGCGTAGAGGCCGCTCTCCCTCACGGTGTCGAGCCGGAAGGCGAGGCGGTCGCTCTGCTCCCATCCCTGCACGGGCGTGTTGCGGTAGGTGTGCATGATCGTGGTGCGCCGGCATGACGAGGCCGTGATGAGCGCGCCGAGGAGCAGGGCGAGGATGGGGATGAGGCTATGTGGTCTTCTCTCCATTATTGCGTGCCGCGGGGGCTGCATTGTTGTGTGCCGCCGGTGCGGCGTTGTTGCGTGCCGGTGCGCCGTTGTTGCGGGCAGGTGCGGCGTTATTGTGGGCCGGTGCGGCATTGTTGCGGGCGGGTGCTGCGTTATTGCGTGCCGGTGCTGCATTGTTGCGTGCCGGCGCTGCGTTGTTGCGGGCTGCGGGCGCAGCGTTTTTCCTCTCGCCGCGGTCCTGTCGGTCACCACGCTCCTGCTTATCGCCCTGACCCTGCCTGTTGCCGCCGCGACCTGCGGGGCCGCGGTCACGACCGCCACGATTCTTGTTGTTGCGCTTCTTCTTGCGCTTGGCCTTGTCAAAGCGGGTCAGACTATCCTGCTCGGCCAGATCGGTAAGGACGGGCGCGGCGCTGGTCTTATCCTCGTCGAGGCGGTCGGGCTTCTCGCCGCGCTTGTTCATGGCTATGATCTCAAAGGCGCGCGAGGCGGGTATCGTCACGAGGTTGGCCGCGGTGGCGCGGTCGGTGGTGTAGGTCACAAGGCCCGCCAGAGGGTCGCTCTTGAAGAGCGAGAAACTGCCGCTGATGGTCTCCAGCACGACGTCGCGCCCCGGCATCTTCTTGAGCGCCTCGACGTAGGTGTTCACCTCATAGTTGAGGCAGCATTTGAGTTTGGCGCACTGTCCGGCGAGCTTCTGCGGATTGAGCGAGATGTTCTGCAGGCGCGCCACACCGGTCGAGACGGAGTCGAACGATGTCTTCCATGTGGCGCAGCAGAGCTCGCGGCCGCAGGGCCCCGTGCCGCCGATGCGGCCGGCCTCCTGGCGCGCGCCGATCTGCTTCATCTCGATGCGCACGTGAAACTCCTCCGCCAGCACCTTGATGAGCTGACGAAAGTCTACCCTCTGATCGGCGATGTAATAGAAGATGGCCTTGTTGCCGTCCCCCTGATATTCCACGTCGCCTATCTTCATCTGCAGACCGAGGCTCTTGGCTATCTGACGCGACTTGATCATCGTCTCGTGCTCGCGCGCCTTGGCCTCGTGATACTTCTCCATGTCCACATCCCTCACCTTGCGGTACACTCTCTTGGGCTCCTCGCCCGCTCTCAGGTTTGCCTTCTTCATCTGCAGCGCCGCCAGCCGTCCGGTGAGCGTCACGGTGCCGATGTCGTGGCCCGGCGAGGCTTCCACAGCCACCATGTCGCCCTTGACGAGCGTCAGATTGTTGCTGTTGACATAGAATCCCTTGCGCGTGTTCTTGAACTGCACCTCCACTATCTGCGTCGTCTCGTTGTTGCCCGGGACGTCGGCCAGATAGTCGTACTCGTTGAGCGGCGCATTCTGCGGGCCCACCGAACGGGGGCAAAGCCCGCGCAGATGGCCGCACGGCAGGTAATTCTCGTATGTTGTCTTATCTTCTTTGACTTCTGTCATTGTGTATTATCTGTGTATAAGGATTATCATTTTCATTGAAAAATCGAAGAACGCTATCTCCGCGTTGGCGTTCTGCGCTATGTCGTCGCCCAGGCGCTGCATCGAGCGGGCTATGGGGATTACGTTGCGCTCGTTGATGAAGCGCGCGAAGCGTGTGGCGAACTTTTCCTCCTTCTGGCTCATGTACGTGAGCGAGGGGATGCGGAAGTTGTATACAAAGTTCTCCCTCACGAGCCTCAGGCAGTAGGTGATGAAGTTGCGCAGCTTCTCCCGGCCCCAGCTCCTCATCACCCGGCTTTGTTCCATCATGCCGCGTATGTCGCGCGCCCATGCCTGGCGCATCAGGAGGACAAACTGGTCGAAGAACTGCTGCTCGTCGTCGTTGCTCTGCAGGATGGCGAGCGCTTCCGTGTAGCTGCCCCTCACCTCGTGGCTCAGGCGCGCGGCGGTGTCCGCGTCGAGGCCGTGGCGGCTGATGAGCGCCTCGCGCATGTCGCCCTCGGCTATCGGCGGCACGGCGAAGCGCTGTGTGCGGCTGATGACCGTGGGCAGCAACATCTCCGGCGCCTCGCTCACCAGCAGGAACACCGTCCCTTCGGGCGGCTCCTCGAGCAGTTTGAGCATCTTGTTGGCCGTCACCTCGTTCATCCTCTCCGGCAGCCAGATGATGACCACCTTGCGGCCGCCCTCGGTGGAGTGGAGGTGCAGCGCGTCCTGTATGGCGTCGCTCTCCTGGGCGTAGATGACGGCCTGCTCCCTCTCGGCGCCCATCTCGGCGAGCCAGGTGTCGAGGTTGAAATAGGGCGTGCGCGTCACCATGTCCTCCCACTTGCGGTAGAGGCTCTTGCAGGTCTGCTTGCGGATGGTGGGGAAGATGAAGTGCAGGTCGGGATGCTCCAGACGGCTGGTCTTGACGCAGCCCGGGCATGTGCCGCAGCTGTCGCCGTCGGTGGGGTGCTCGCACAGCAGATAGGACGCGAAACTGAGCGCGAGGGCAAACTTGCCCGCGCCCTCCGGCCCCGTGAGCAGCAGCGCATGAGGCAGTCTGTCGGCTTCTACCTGCCGCATCAGCCGCCCCACGGCCTCCCGCTGTCCTATCAGTTCGCTGTATCTCATCCGCTCCTTAGTAGATGGCCTCGGCTATGCGCCTCACGCTTGGGGCGGCGTACATCGTGTAGAAATGGATGCTCGGCACACCGTGGGCTATGAGCTCCTTGCACTGATTGATGCCCCATTCCACACCGAACTCCTCCGCGTCCTTGTCCGTCTTGCAGGCCTTGGCGCCCTTGACAAAGTCCTCGGGCAGGTCGCAGTGGAATGTCTCGGGCAGGAGGTTGAGCTGGGAGAGACGTGTGAAGGGCTTGATGCCCGGCACGATGGGCACAGTGATGCCCGCCTTGCGCGCCGCGTCGACAAAGGCGAAATATTTCGTATTGTCAAAGAACATCTGCGTCACGCCGTAGCCGGCGCCGAGGCGCACCTTCTCCGCGAAATAGTGCATGTCCGTCTGCATGTTGGGCGCCTCGCTGTGCTTCTCGGGATAGCAGGCCACACCCCATGAGAAGGGCTCGCTGATGAACTCGATCTCGTCGCCGTTGATGAAATGGCCGCCGTTGTACCGGAGCACCTGCTCCTCCAGGTCGGTCGTGTGGGCGTTGCCGCCTTCGGTGGGGCGGTAGTGCTTGTCCTTCAGCATCTTGTCCCCGCGCAGCAGCAGCAGATTGTTGATGCCGAGGAACTGGAGGTCGATGAGCACATACTCCGTCTCCTCCCTCGTGAATCCGCTGCACAGGATGTGCGGCACGACGGGGATGCCATACTTGTGCTGGATGGCGGCGGCCACTGCCACCGTCCCCGGACGCCGCCTCAGGCGCTCGGGACGCACCATCCCCGGTTCCGCGTCGCGATATTCGATGTCGCTGTGGTGAGTGGTGATGTTGATATACTTGGGCCCGAACTCCATGAGCTGGTCGATGGTCTTGTATATAGTGTTGAGCCCCTTGCCTTTGAGCGGCGGCAATACCTCGAACGAGAACGCCGTCTGCTGGCTCTCCTCAAGCATCTTTCCGATGTTCATAATCTCTGTCTCTTATATATGCGTATACATGCGGGCCCTGCGGCGTCCATATACAAGCGCTCATGCGCACACGACTGACAGCCGTATTTCATGCCCAATTTAACTCTACAAAATTACTAATTTTATCGTTATCCCGTCCCCGCCCCGCTCATAATTTCTGCCGCCGCCCATTGCGCCGCCTCTCCGCCCATCCGCCGCGGAGGACGCATATATATAATGAGTGCGCGCCGCAGAAATCCGCTTGTGCAGATCAATGTGCTCTCTTACGAAAGTTCTCATCCTCCTGTTCCGCTATTATAATTTCGCCGTCCGGATAACGTACGCTGCCCCGGTTTTTCGAAAAGGTCATTCCTGGCATTCAAAAAACCGTCCCGCATTTTGGGATACTCACATAGGACATGAGGAAAACTACATTTGAGATGTTTCTCCTCGTCTCAAATGTAGTTTTGGCCTTCCGGGAGCGCTGATTATAAGATAGTTAGAAGAGGCCGAAAATGGCCCTTCCCGGAGACAGGAATCGCCCTTCCCGGGGCCGCCGAAGCGGGTAGCGTATACGCTTCCGCATGCACTTGATGCCGGGGCCGTGCTGCATCCGAAAGTGTCAGTTGATGTGCGGCACGAAAATATTGTGCGGTGTCTTTGTGAAGATGCGGATTACGGTGAACGGCTTCTCTCCCTTGAGCAGATTGATGTCCGTGGAGGGGAAGGTCTCTATCGATTGTATGAAGTCCGGGTCGATCCTGTAGAGGTCCTCGTCGTGCATGAGAAAGAACTTGTTGATCATATAGAGATACGGCCCCTGTGCATCCGGGCAGAACTTCCGCCTGATATCGGCCGGAGTGGCTAAGTGGGTATTGCCGGTGTAGGAATAAAACTGGATATCCCGAAATTTCATGCCCCTTATCTTTACAGGCCGCTCTTTGGGAGAACGCTTTACCTTGATGGCGTCGTTTTCTATGCCGATGCCTCTCATCACAGTCGGAAATGTTACCGTCACGGGCTTTGCCTTGAACAGGTCTATCCCTATGAGGCTGCGGGTGAATATGCCGGCCACGCAATATCCTGTGCTGCTGTCGTTAAACTGGGTGTCCGTCGCCCTCTCTATCATGCAGTTTACGTCATGGTTCGGGTCAGAGATACTGTCCTCACTCTGCGCCGTGGCTGTCAGCAGGGGCTTGTCTTTATTCTGCCTCTCACTTCTGCCTTGCGCGGGCATTAAACACAGGCATAATAATATTGCAGAGACAAATAATATTGTCTTAATAGAATAATGAGTGAAAGCACCTTTCTTCATAAGTCTGATTTTTGTATTCATCTATTTGTATATATTGTGTAGCGTCTTTGTGAAGATGCGTACCACCGTGAATTTCTTATATCCTTCCCTGAGCAAACTGATGTCCTTGGAGGGGAAGGACTCCACCGACTGTATGAAGTCGGGGTCTATCTTGTAGAGGTCCTCGTCGTGCATGATGAAAAACTTGTTGATCATGTAGAGGTACGGACCTTTGGCCTGCGGACAATACTTCTGCCTTATATCGTCCGGGGTCATAAAGTGGGAATTGCCGGAGTAGGTGAAGAAGATTATATTACGGAGCCTCATATTTCTCAGTTTGATAGTGCCGCTCCGAAAGTCGGGGTCGTCCAGAGGATCCTTCTTTATCACCAAAGAGTCATCCCCCTTCCCGATATGTCGTACCACTACAGGATAGGTGAAATCCCAGGTGATATTCATATTGTTCTGGTCAATACCTATCAGATTGCGCATGAAAACCCCGTTCACCACAAAGGCATTTTTGTAGTTATTGAATTCCAAGTCGGTGGATTCCTCCATACTCGTATTTCTGTCTTTGGCAATAAAGGCTCTGGGGTCTACCCGCGAAAGAGGGTCCACTATCGTATCTTCATCAGTGGTAAAACGCGGCTCGGTACTGCGGGCGGCTGCATTTCGTGGCGGGAGAAACAACAGCGCGCTAAACAGGAAAAGCATTATTTTCTTCATGATATCAACGATTTAGCGCTGTAAAAATATTGAATTTTTATCAGACTACAAATATCGGACAGTAAATTTTTAGTTACCGTCGTAATTATATTGCAGAGATAAATGCACCTTTCTTCATAAGTCTGATTTTTGTATTCATCTATTTGTATATATTGTGTAGCGTCTTTGTAAAGATGCGTATCACCGTGAATTTCTTATATCCTTCCCTGAGCAAACTGATGTCCGTGGAGGGGAAGGACTCCACCGACTGAATGAAGTCGGGGTCTATCTTGTAGAGGTCCTCGTCGTGCATGATGAAAAACTTGTTGATCATGTAGAGGTACGGACCTTTGGCATGCGGGCAATACTTCTGCCTTATATCGTCCGGGGTCATAAAGTGGGAATTGCCGGAGTAGGTTAAGAAATGTACGTCACGAAGCCTCATGTCTCTCAGTTTGATAGTGCCGCTCGGATAGTCTGGGTCGCGTAGAGGATTCGACTTTATCACCATAGAGTCATTACCTTTCCCAATATGCCGTACCACTACAGGGTAGGTGAAATCAAAAAAGTTTTTTTTCTTGTACTGGTCTATGCCTATCAGGCTGCGCGTAAATACGCCGTTCACTACATATGCATAGGGATAGTTGTTGAATGTAGAGTCGGTGTATTCTTCAATCTCGGAATTTCTGTCTTTGGCAATAAAGGCTCTCGGGTCTATCCGCGAGAGAGGGTCCACAATCGTATCTTCATCAGTGGCAAAGCGCGGCTCGGTACATTGGGCGGCCGCATTCCGTGTCGGGAGAAACAGCGGCACGATAAGCAGGAACAGCATTATTTTCTTCATGATATCAACGATTTAGCGCTATAAAAATATTGAATTTTTATCAGACTGCAAATATCGGACAGCGATTTTTTAGTTGCTGCTGCCGGGGCGCGTGCGCGGGAGGCGGAGAGCGGCAAAGCAGGGCAAACGATAAATCCCGCCCTAAGCAGTGCGCTTCAGGCGGGATTCATTAGTTTGACTAGCATGTATATCAGCTAATGGGTGCGAGTCCCTAACAGACCCTAGTAGTGGGAACTGTCCAGCCAGAGAGACAAGGGTGTCCATCGCGAGGTGGAATCTGAAAGAAGTCAGCGGC
>Ga0256405_10005991_pt1 | contig 20086 bp, 14 predicted proteins | sample RumenRJG_02DNA_FD_189096 | JGI IMG/M metagenome (GOLD analysis project Ga0256405, IMG submission 189096) | Bovine rumen microbial communities from Lethbridge, Alberta, Canada - RJG_02 | ecosystem: Host-associated > Mammals > Digestive system > Stomach > Rumen | place: Canada: Alberta... | reverse complement strand
CATCCCCAACTTTGATACTTCTATTATACCAGAAAAAGTGCCGCAATCCCAGATAAATACTGGGTTTATGGCACTTTTGCAAAAAAAGTCCACGGCGCATGCCGTGGACTTTGTCTACAGTCTGAGAACCGCATCCTTAGGATGCGGTTCTTTTTGGTTGTGACTTGAAATCGCAATTCTTGCACTGTATAGGGATAGCAAAATCTGCATGGGCATAATGCACAACGGAAAACGCTAAATCTGACTTCGGGTTGTGCGTTATGAATGCTTGTACGGGGAGCAAAATGTTAGAGTGATGGAAAATTAGGTAAAAATACATCAATAAATAAGATAATAATCCGTCATTTTGCGTTATTTTCGCAATCTTGACACGAACCAGAGCAATCGTTGCAAAATAATTTTTGCAATTATTTGCAATAATATAAGCATAGAAAGCGTTACATAAGTAACGTAAACGTTAAAGGAGGATTCTATGAAAAAGAAAGTTTTGGCAACATTACTGACTGGCGTTATGGCAACCTCATTACTTGCTGGTTGCGGTGGCGCAGCTCCTGCAGCAGACGCTCCAGCAGCTGAACCTGCAGCAGAAGCAGAAGCAACACCTGCAGATGACGCAGCTACTACAGACACTGCAACACCTGCAAACGGTGGCGGCGAAGGTACTATTAACCTTTGGGCATTCACAGATGAAGTTCCTGGTATGATTCAGAAATACGTGGACGAACATCCTGATTTCCCATACTCCATTAATACTACTATCATCGCTACAACAGACGGTGCTTATCAGCCGGCCTTGGACGCAGCTCTTCAGGCAGGCGGAGCAGATCAGCCAGATATGTATTGCGCAGAAGCAGCTTTCATCCTGAAATATTCCAAGGGTGATATGCAGGACTTCGCAATGCCTTATGCTGATTTGGGCATCGATGTAGACAACTTAGTAAAAGAAGCAGATATCGCACAGTACACTATGGATATCGGCTCCAACACAGACGGACAGATTGATGCACTTGGCTATCAGACAACCGGTGGTGTATTCATCTACAGAAGAAGCATCGCAAAAGATGTATTCGGTACAGATGATCCGGCAGAAATCTCCAAGATCATCGGTGGCGGTTCCGGTTCCTGGGACAAATTCTTTGAAGCAGCTGCTAAGCTTGCTGAAAAAGGCGACGCTATCGTATCCGGTGATGGTGATATCTGGCACGCAGTTGAAAACAGCTCTGATAAGGGTTGGTTAGACGCTGATGGCAAACTTCAGATCGATCCTAAGAGAGAAGCTTTCCTTGACATCTCCAAAGACCTGACTGACAAAGGCTGGTCTAACGTTACTCAGGACTGGCAGGATGCTTGGTTCGCAGATATGAAGGGCGAAGGCGCTAAACCTGTATTTGGTTTCTTTGGTCCTGCATGGCTGATCAACTACACACTTGCTCCTAACTGCGGTGGTGAAAAAGTAGGCGAAGGCACCTATGGTGACTGGGCAATCTGCGATTCTCCTATCGGTTTCTTCTGGGGTGGTACATGGCTTCTTGCAAACAAGAACATGGACGAAGCTAAGAAGGCAGCTGTAGCTGAATTGATTCAGTGGGTAACCTTAGATAGCTCCGAAGACGGCTTACAGTACAAATGGGCTAACGGTACTTTGAACGGCGAAGGCGGTACAAAAGACTCTGTAGCTTCCGGTACAGTAATGGGCAAATCCAACGGCGAACTTGACTTCCTCGGTGGACAGAATATGTTCGATTACTTCGTACCAGCTAACAAATATGCAAATGGTAAGAACTTAACTCAGTATGATGAATCCATCAACAGCATCTGGAGAGATCAGGTTCGTGCATATGCAGCTGGCGAAAAAGACAGAGATGCAGCAATCGCTGATTTCAAACAGACAGTATCTGACAACTTAGGTATCGAAGTTGCAGAATAATTTCTAGCATGGAAGAAGGGCAGGGTGTAGTTTTCTGCATCCTGCTCTTTTTTAAAAGGTTTTGTTGGGAGAGATGCAAAGATGAAGAAGAAAAAATCCTTTGGATATGCAAAATATGGCTATCTGTTTTGCCTTCCATTCACCATAGCATTCCTGATTTTCTCATTATATCCGACACTGTATACTGCAGTGATTGGTTTTACTGATTTGAAGGGAATCGGCAAGACAGATTTTAAGTTTTTAACAGACGATATATTCGCAAACTATAAGACAATCCTTGCAAGTGCTACATTCAAAACAGCATTTAGCAACACTTTAAAACTGTGGGTATCCAACTTTATTCCACAGCTTGCATTGGCACTTTTATTAGCAGCATGGTTTACGGATCGTAGATTTAAGATTCCGGGAGAAGGCGCATTTAAAGTTCTTTTCTATATGCCTAACATCATCACAGCTGCTACTGTAGCTATTTTGTTCAATGCATTGTTTGGTTATCCTATGGGACCTGTAAACGATTTACTGACTCGTTTTGGTATTATAGGAGAGTCCTACAATTTCTTAGTTAAGAAAAAAATCGCCCAGGGCGTTGTCATCTTTATACAGACTTGGATGTGGTATGGCTATACCATGATTATCCTGATTTCCGGTGTGCTGGGTATTAGCCCGGAGATTTTCGAAGCAGCAGAAGTGGATGGTGCAAATGGCTGGCAGACTTTCTGGCAGGTAACCATACCAAATATCAAGACCATCCTGCTCTTCACTTTAGTTACCAGTTTGATCGGTGGTTTGAACATGTTCGATATCCCGAAACTGTTCTTACTTGGTGGGCCTGATAATGCTACCTTAACTACCGGCGTGTTCATTTACAACCAGGCATTCTCCGGAAGCTACATGTATAACAGAGCATCCGCAGCCTCTATGCTGATGTGGATTCTGATTGTGGCTGTTTCTGCGGTGCTGTTCTATATGCTCCGTGATCGTGACGAAGCGCAGCTTCGTAAGATTGAAAGAGCACAGATTAGAGCCCAGAAGAAAAAATTAAAAGAAGGAGGTCGCTAAGATGAGAAAGGCACAGATTTTAAAAAAGACAATCATCTTCATCATTTGCGTGCTCCTTGCAATACTCAGTTTGTTCCCATTCGTGATTATGATTGTGAACAGTACAAGAAGTACCTATGAGATTCAGCAGCATGCGGTATCCCTGATTCCATCCGGATACTTCATGAACAACCTGAAAATCCTTACCGGCAAGAGCTTCAATCCTGCAGTAGGTTTTGGTAACTCTGCAATTGTTTCCGTATGCAGTACAGTACTGGCTACTTATTTCTCCACTCTGACAGCATATGGTCTTGTAGTATATGATTGGAAACTGAAAAATGCATTCTTCAGCTTCATCATGGCAGTCATGATGATTCCTGCACAGATTACCATGATCGGTTTCTATCAGATGGTTTACAAGATTCACATGACCAACCATTTGACACTACTGTTCTTACCGGCGATTGCTTCACCCTCCATCGTATTCTTTATGAGACAGTATATGAAACCGGCTTTGTCGCTGGAGATCGTACAGTCTGCCCGAATCGATGGTGCTAGAGAGTTCTTTATCTTTAATAGAATTGCATTGCCGATTATGAAACCTGCTATTGCAACACAGGCAATCTTCTGCTTTGTAAATAGCTGGAACAACTTGTTTACACCACTTGTCCTGATTACCAGACAGGAGAAGTACACACTGCCTATCATGATTTCCCTCCTTCGAGGCGATATCTATAAGACAGAATACGGTGCAGTTTATTTGGGACTTACACTGACAGCAGCACCGCTGATTATCGTATACTTACTGCTGAGCAAGTATATCATCGCAGGTGTTGCGCTTGGATCTGTAAAAGGCTAGTCCTTTTACCTTACATATGGGAAATTTATCCATTTGGATATTTTTCATTCTTTGCATGGGCCGCATCCTTCGGGATGCGGTTTTTGCATGTAAAAATATAGACGGAGATAACGATATTTTAGCAACTATCTCAATTTTTTTCGCAGGATTCGGGAAGAAGCATAGAAAGTAAAATGCTATGATGATACTGCGAAAAAGGGAAACCTTATGACATAAGGAAAGGACTTTGTAAATGAAAAGAGTTGCGTTAAAAAGAGTGCAGGTAAAGGATGCTACGTGGCAAAATGCCATGGAGAAAAACCTGCAATTTATCAAGAATATGGATCCGGAAAGAGCCCTTGCAGGATTTCGGAAAACAGCCGGAATCAAAACCGAGGCAGATACCTATCATGGTTGGGAAGCGATGCTGATAGGCGGTCATGGCATTGGGCACTATTTTTCTGCACTGGGTATGGAAATCGCCTGCGGTCATCAGGAGCTTAGAGAACGGGCCGAGTACCTGGTAAAGAGTCTGAAAGAATGCCAGGAAGCTTTGAGATGCGGCTACTTAAGCGCTGCTGCTTTGCAGGATGAAAAAGATATCTATGTACAGTTCGAAATTCTGGAAGGCACCAAAGAAGGCAATACCTGGGTGCCTTGGTATGCCACCCACAAGGTAATGCAGGGACTGATTGATCTATATACTTATGGAGAAATAAAGGGAGCTCTGGAAGTGGCTTCTTCCTTGGGTGACTGGATTGCGGACAGAGTGCTGGCCTGGGATGAAGAGACTAGAAAGAAAGTGCTTTCCACAGAGTATGGCGGTATGAATGATTGCCTCTATCAGCTGTATCAGCTCACAGGGGTGGAAAACCACAAAAAAGCAGCAGAGCAGTTTGATGAGCCGGAACTATATAAGCATTTTCTGGGTATGGCGAATCGCTTAAGAGGCGTACATGCCAATACCACCATTCCGAAATTCCTTGGCTATTTCCAAGGAAATCCACAGGAGCGCGTAGAGACGGCTGATCGTTTCTGGCAGCTGGTAATTGGCAAACAAACCTATGCTACCGGAGGTATCGGAGATATGGAGCATTTCTTCGGAGATGGACAGCTGGATGGCTCCAGAACTCAGTGCAACGCGGAAAGCTGCTGCACCTATAACATGATTAAGTACTCTCAGCTCTTATATGAAACCACAAAGAATCCACAGTACTTAAACTATATCGAGCAGGCTTTGTGGAATGCCCGCCTGGCTTCCATGGGACCAAAAGGCGGTTATTCTTACTTTAATCCTATGGCAACCGGTTATTATAGATTGTACTCTCCGGAGAAACCGGAACAGAACGCATTCTGGTGTTGCGTAGGTACCGGCATGGAGGATTTTGCAAAAGTGGGAGAGCACATTTTCTGCGAAGAGGGAGATGAGCTTTATGTCAACCAGTGGATATCTGCAGACCTTTCCCTGACAGATGGGGAAAACCTCTATCTGGATGTAGACTATGAAAAAGGTCGCCTACAGCTCTTGTCCACCAGGGATGTGAAAGTGAAACTTCGCATGCCTTCCTGGATTGAAAACAGAGGGGAATATCTGCCTTATGGTCAGGATTATCTGGATGTAGATTTAAAAGCCGGCGAGCAGGCGCATGTGGACTTTACCATGGCACTTTCTATGCATAGCCTTCCGGATGCAGAAAACGCAGTGGGCTTTACCTATGGTCCATTTGTACTATGTGTGCCTCTTGGAAATGAAAAGTGGGGCCAGACAGTAGGTGCCGGTATCGATGTGGTGGCGCCTTCCTGGAAAGTGGTATTTGACGCCGCAGTGAAAAATGATGTGGTGTACGGAAGGACCCAAAAGGGAATCCTGGATCGAGAGTATCTAAGCCTGCCAAAGGGGGAGACTTTAGAGTCCTTTAAGCAGAAATTTAAGGACTATGTGGAAATAGATGGAGGTAAGCTCTGCCTTGTGGGGCTTAGCAACTGCAAAAAAGAAGAAGTGGCTCTGCCACTTATCCCGTATTATCAAACAGGGGATGAAAGATACGGTATCTACTGGTACCTACAATAAAAAAAGACTGCACGAAAAGGTGCAGTCTTTCTTTTTATGAAAAGATTGTAAACAGCGTAAATACAAAGGATTTATGATAAAATAAAAGAGACTGAAAACGAAAAATGAGCTTTCATGAAAGGGGAATTCATGGCTTTTTTCAAGAATCTGTCAATGCAAAAAAAGATAAACTACCTGATTAACGCGATTTTGGTAGCAGCAGGTATCGCCATGACCATACTTGCAGGAGACAGTCAGATCAACCTGCAATTTGGCACGGGAAAGTATGGCCTTACTTTCAAAGATATTCCGCTTCTTTTGGTAAGTGGTATCGGCGGCGCTGCACCGGGACTTGTATGTGTCCTATGCGCCTTTGTTGCCAAATCGGTTATGGATATTAATTTCTCCTTTACGATTTTTGCATTTCTATTAGCATCTATTTTTACCAGCTATGCAGTGAAACACGGTGCCCTCAAAAAACGAATCAGAAGGGTGAATTTGACCTTGATTCTGGCGTTTACCCTGGGTGTTTTCTGGTGGAACCAGCTTCTTTTAATGCATCTGAATACAATCCAAAACTATGATGTACGAGTTAATGTGGGGTATTTTTTTGGGACTTTGCCGGAGTGTATCGTGGCGGTATTTCTCTTGACCATCGTGTATACGAAATTGCCGGATTCTCTCAAACTGTATCTGCCTATGGGCCGCTTCTATGTGTCGGATTATGACGTGCATGCAGAGAAAAAGAGTGTGATAAGTAAAAGGATTACCGGAATCATTGTGGGAATCTCTTTGATTATCTGCGTAGCAGCGGTTGGATTTGTGAATTACCTGCTTCCGACGCTGGACGCGGGGGCTTTCTTTAAGGAAGGAAGTGCGACTGCAGAAGAAGGCGGGCTTTTGGATGTGCTGGAGCAAAATGTCACACTGCCGGAGCCACAGGATGGAGGTGGCATCGCCAACTTTGCCATGAACCAGTTTGGGGAAGCAAAGCGCTTAGAACACAAATTCCACTTTAATTACGCAGGTATTGCCTTTGATGCGAAACTTTTGATGATGCTTCTAAATGTGGTAATCCCGATTGGGGTATTTGCCAACTACTTTGCCCAAAGAAGTATCGCGGGCCCCATTACCAAAATGTCCAGAGCCATGGGAGTTTTCTATAATGAAAATTCTAATTTGACGGTGGAAGAAAGAGTAGAGGCCATACATCGTTTGCAGATTAGCAGCAAAGATGAAATCGGAACTCTCTATCAATCCATAGAAAAGACAGCGGATGCCACCATGTATTTTGTAAATAGGGTGCAGGAAGAGCAACGACTGGAAGAAGACTTAAGGGTGGCGCAGAAAGCCAGCGAGGCCAAGTCCACCTTCTTATCTGCCATGAGCCACGAAATCCGAACCCCAATCAATGCGGTGCTTGGTATGGATGAAATGATTCTGCGCGAATATGATGACCCCACCTTACGAACCTATGCGGTGAACATCCAGAATGCTGCGAAGTCCTTGCTTTCTTTGGTGAATGAAATCTTGGATTTCTCGAAGCTAGAAGCGGGGAAGATGGAAATTCTGCCGGTGCAGTATGATCTAAGCTCTCTGATTAATGACCTGGTGAATATGATTTCCGTAAAGGCCAGAGATAAAGGGCTAGAGCTAATTGTGGAAGTGGATGAAACTATGCCGTATCTCCTGATAGGGGATGATGTAAGGCTGAAGCAGGTTATATTGAATGTTTTGACCAATGCGGTGAAATACACGGAAAAAGGTTCTGTGACCATGAGAGTAGAGGGCAAAAAGGCGGATGATCAGAACATCGACTTCCATGTTTGCGTGAAGGACACGGGAATTGGAATCAAGGAAGAAGATATTCAAAAGCTGTTCTCTCCTTTTGAACGAATCGAAGAAAGTAGGAATCGCACCATAGAGGGGACCGGCCTTGGCATGAGCATTGTAAAGCAGCTGCTTGCCATGATGGATTCCAAACTAGAGGTGCAAAGCGTTTATGGAGAGGGCTCGGAGTTTTCCTTTACGGTAAGACAGCAGGTGGTGGACTGGAAGCCTATCGGAAATTATGCGGTGAAGTATAGGGAAAGCGTGGCCTCTATGGAACGCTATCAGGAGGCATTCCATGCACCTACAGCCAAGATTCTGGTGACAGATGATACAGAGATGAATCTGACAGTGCTAAAGGGGCTGCTGAAAGCGACCCGGATTCAAGTAGATACCGCTACCAGCGGAAAAGAAACCCTGGAAAAGGCAAAGCAGCAGAAGTATGATGTGATGTTTATCGATCACAGGATGCCGGAGATGGATGGCATCGAAACCCTGGCAGCTTTGAAAACCTTAGAAGGAAATCTGAATTTGGATACGCCTTGCATTTCTCTGACAGCCAATGCAGTGTCCGGCGCCAGAGAGACCTATATGAAAGCGGGATTCCAGGATTATATGACAAAACCTGTGGATGGCAGGAAATTAGAAGAACTGCTTTTACGATATCTGCCGGAAGAGAAGGTGGAAAAAGTTACCGCCAAACAGATAGATGCGGCAGAAGAAAAGGCCCTTCCGGAACATGCAGGAACGCAGGATCCGGAGCTGCAGGTTTATTCGGGAATTGAACTAGATACGGCTTTGCAGAACTGCGGCAGCAAGGAAGTGCTGCTGCAGGTGATAGAAGAATTTGCCCTGGGCATTGAGAAAAAGGCAAATGCCATAGAGGAATACGAAAAGGCAAAGGACTACAAGAATTACACGGTGCTGGTGCACGCACTGAAAAGCTCCGCCAGACTTATCGGCGCCACGAAGCTTTCGGAGATGGCAGCAGAACTGGAGAGTCTGGGAAACGAGGAAAAAGAAGCGGAAATCAAAGAGAAGACACCAAAACTTTTGGAAGTCTACCGAGGCTACAGGGAGCATTTGGTAGCAGCTTTACCAAAAGAGGTAAGCCCGGAAGAAGATACCAGAGAGCTGCTTTCGGAGGAAATGTGGCAGGAAGTCATGCAAGGCTTGAAGGAATTCCTGGAAGCCTTTGACTTTGACAGTGCAGATTCCGCCTTTGCCATGCTGCCGGACTATCGAATCCCGGAAGCACACAAAGAACGATACATGCAACTAAAGGAAGGCCTGGCGGCGGTAGATCGCGACGGGCTACTGGAATTGATGGAATCATAAGGGGAGACTATGGACAAAAAAGTAATACTGATCGGAGACACCAAGCGTTTTATGGTAAACGCAATTATAAAGGGACTGACGGAAGAAGGTTTTCTGGTGGAAAGCTTGCATCCCTCCATAGAAGCAGTATCGGAGCATGCATCGGAATGCAAAGTCTATGTGATGTACTTGGAAGATGATATCGACAGCAAATTTATGGTGTATATGCGGGACTATATCGCAGACCATGAACTGCAGTTTTACCTGATTGGAAATCAAAGTGAACTGGACGAGGCCCAGTCTCATTTAAAGGGAATCATGGTGGCAGATACCTTCCTGCGCCCACTGAATGTGAAGGCATTGGCAGAGCGTCTGGAAAGAGGCGTGGCAGCAGAAGAAAAGAAAATGGAGCAAAAGAAGATTTTGGTGGTGGATGATGATGGCACGATGCTGCGCACCATCAAAAGCTGGTTGGACGGTAAATACCGTGTTTATATCGTGAATTCCGGTATGAATGCCATTACGTTTTTGGCAAAAAATCAGGTGGACTTGATTCTCTTGGATTACGAGATGCCGGTGACCAGCGGCCCCCAGGTACTGGAGATGCTGCGGTCCGAGGAAGGCACCAGAGATATTCCGGTTATGTTTTTGACAGCAAAGGGAGATAAGGAAAGTGTTATGAAGGTGCTGGCTTTGAAACCGGAAAAGTATTTGCTGAAAACTATGCAGCCTGGTGAGTTAATCGAAAATATCGATACATTTTTTGCTTCAAAAAAATAAAAGTCTGCATTATAATATTCTTTTGGAAAAAAGAGTAAATAGAAGGAGTACACATGAGACGAATCGGCTTTGACAATGACAAGTATATTCAGATGCAGTCTGAAAAGATTAAAGAAAGAATTGGTAAATTCGGCGGCAAGCTTTACATGGAATTTGGCGGTAAGTTATTTGATGACTACCATGCATCCAGAGTATTGCCTGGATTCCAGCCGGACTCCAAGATTCGTATGCTGACACAACTAAAGGACGATGTAGAGATTGTCGTTGTTATCAACGCCGGTGATATTGAGAAAAACAAAGTACGTGGGGATTTGGGTATCACTTATGATATGGACGTGCTTCGTTTGATCGATGCATTCCACGGCTACGGACTTTTTGTAGGAAGCGTGGTACTGACCAGATTTGATGGAAATGAAGCCGTACTGGCTTATCAGAAGAAACTGGAATCTTTGGGTCTTAAAGTATATAGACACTATTCAATTCCGGGATATCCATCCAATGTGCCGCTTATCATCAGCGACGAAGGCTATGGTAAGAATGATTATATCGAAACCCAGAAGCCTCTTGTAGTCATTACTGCACCTGGACCGGGTTCCGGAAAAATGGCAGTATGTTTGTCTCAGTTGTACCATGAAAATAAACGTGGCGTAAAAGCCGGTTATGCGAAATTCGAGACATTCCCAATTTGGAATATCCCGTTGCAGCATCCTGTAAATATGGCTTACGAAGCAGCCACCGCTGATTTAAATGATGTAAATATGATTGACCCTTATCATTTGGAAGCTTACGGCGTATCTACCGTAAACTATAACCGTGATGTGGCTGTATTCCCTGTATTAAATGCCATGTTCAAGCAGATTTACGGAGAATCTCCTTATAAGTCTCCTACGGATATGGGCGTTAATATGGCCGGCAATTGTATTTTCGATGATGTAGCTGTTTCTGCAGCTGCAAAGCAGGAGATTATCCGAAGATATTACAAGGAATGCTGTGAGCTTCGCAAAGGCAAAGCCAATGAGGAAGCAGTTGAGAAGATTAAGATTCTGATGAATAAGGCGGAAATTTCCATTGGAGACCGCCCGGTTGTAGCAGCTGCTAACTTAAAAGCAGAGACCACAGGACTTCCGGCAGCAGCCATTGAATTAAACGATGGTACAATTATTACAGGAAAGACCAGTTCTCTCATGGGTGCCAGCTCTGCTATGGTACTAAATGCACTGAAATACTTGGCAGGCATCGATGATGAGGCAGAACTGATTTCTCCAAATGTCATTCAGCCTATCCAGCACTTGAAGGTGGAGCACCTTGGAAATCATAATCCACATCTGCATGTGGATGAGACCTTGATTGCGCTGACCATTTGTGCCGGTACAGATGAGCGCGCAAAGATGGCTTTAGAGAAACTGGACGAGCTTCGTGATTGCGAGATGCATTCTACCGTAATCCTTTCTCCTGTAGATGAGAATACCTTCCATAAGTTGAAGGTGCAGATTACCTGCGAAGCCAAGTATCAAACCGGTAAGTTATATCATAGATAGAAACTGCGAGAGCCCCTCGAAGAAGAGGGGCTCTTTTTTGTGAAAAAATTTGCAAAAATTTTTGTTGCAGCTATGATGGCTTCTATGCTTTTAGTAGGCTGTGGTAAAGAAGCTGCTGTCGTTGAGACAGAAACTGAAGAAACTGTTGTAGAATCCACTGAATCCGTAGAAGAATCTACAGAAGTTGAAACTGAAACTGAGACTGAAACTGAAACAGAAACTGAAACAGAAGAAACTGTAGCAGGCGAGTTCGATAATCTGGAAGCATATTTCGTAGGTCACGAAGATGAACTTCAGGAATTAATCGATTCCATGACTGAAGGTGCTGAAGGTCTTACTTGCAGCTTAGACGTAAAAGAAAACACCATGAATTTTGACTTTGTTATGGATCAGGAAGTTCCTGCAGACCAGTTAGAAGCTACTTCTGAGCAGATGGGTACTGCTATGGAATCCACAGCAAGTGTATTCTCTTCCGTATGCAAAATGATGGAAGACGAAGTTGGTGTTAAAGATGTTGTAGTAGTTATCAACTACAAAGACGCTAAGGGCAGCGAATTATACTCTGCATCCTTTAATAAAGACGGCATTATTGAATAATCGACAGAAATACATTATCTTAAAAAACTAGGAATAGAATAGACAATGCATCTAATATCCCGGAGTTTTTGGTGAGTAAAATTGCCAAAGACTTCGGGATTTTTTGTATGGAATGTAGATTGACTTCTATAGGAACTATAGACAATAATAGTGATATCGCGTTAGTTTAAGACTCTTTCATGTGACGAATCCAAGAAAAATTGGAGGAAAATACATGAAGAAAAAATATTATCTGATGATTTTGGCTGCGCTTTCCATGGCGCTGATGGGCTGTGGACAAAAGAGTATTGCCACAAAAGATGCATCAGAGATTTTAGCAAAGGGCTTTTATAACAAAGGAGAGATTTCCAATATCGGAGATCCTTACCTGGTGAATTATGAAGGCAAGTACTATGTCACAGCCACAGCAGACGGTAGGGGATATGATATCTATACTTCTGATAATCTGATGGATTGGAAGAAGGGAGAGCGTATTTTTTACAGCAGCCCGAAAGAGGGCTGGGTGCGTTCCAGTTTGTGGCAACCGCAGCTGGTGGTAGGAAATGATGGAAAGTTCTACCTATACTACTGTGGCCATAATGATGATAAATCCCTGCGCATTGGCGTAGCGGTGGCGGATTCCATCGAAGGACCTTACAAGGATGCACTAGACCATCCTCTGTTACCCTATAATGTGGCAACCATCGATCCGAATCTTTTTGTGGATGAAGATGGCAGAATGTATCTGCTGTTTTCCAGAGACTGCTCGGAGAATATCATTGATGGCATCCATACCAGTCAGCTTTATGGCATAGAGATGGAAAGCTATACCGCTATTAAGGAAGGCTCTGAGCCTACTCTTTTGGTGACACCGGACCAGGATTGGGAACTTCAAAACGGAGATTACAGATGGAACGAAGGACCGGACATGTTAAAGCATAACGGCAAGTACTACCTGTTTTACTCCGGCGGTTTCTATGGAGATGCCACTTATTCTATTGGCTGCGCAGTAGGGGATACACCTCTTGGACCTTTTTCCAAGTATGAGAATAACCCACTGATAGCTTCTACAGAAAAAGTCTCAGGACCGGGTAATAATAGTTATTTCTATACCACGGATGGGTCTGAACTGTATACGGCGTATCATACCCATACGGTGAAGCTGATTGCAGGAGGCAATCGTAAGGTCTGCGTAGATCGCTGCGGATTCAGAGCAGATGGCACCTTTTATATCAATGGGCCTACCACAGGCTATCAGACACCGGTGGCAGGCTATGCCGGCTTTACCAAGGTGAGTCCTGCGTCGGTAGAGGGGCTACACGGCCTGGAAGGAAGAAGTCCGGAAGCGCTATTAGATGGCGAAACTTTAAACAGTCGGAATCAGGATGCTTACGAATTTCGTACAGAGAAGACGGAGGGGGCCGGTGCTACCTTTACCTTTGAGGGGCAGCAGGCAATCAATTGCATTTATCTGTATGGATCTTCGGATAGCAAGTATGGGGCTCAAAGCCTTCGCATTATAACAGACAAGGGAAATATAGAAAATATCACAGTTCCTGCAGGACAAGAGACACCTACTGTGGTGTATTTTGATAAAGTGCTTACTGAAAAAGTGACCATTGAAGTGGCGGACTTTGGCGAGGCAGAAGGAATGGGACTATCAGAGGTTTGCTTTTACCTTTATGAAGAGTAAAAACAAAGAATAGGGGAAGAAATGAAACAAGAAGTTACATTAAACCTGAATAATGTATCTAAGGTAACCAGCATTTCTAAGGCGCTGTCTTCCAAACTTCGCATCGACATTTTGAAGCTTTTGGATGGACAGGCTATGAATATCAGTAGCATTGCGGAGACTTTGGAGATACCGGTTTCTACCGCAGCTCTGCAGATTAAGGTTTTAGAAGAAGCTGGACTGGTGGTGTCAGAACCACTTCCCGGCATTCGTGGATCTCAGAAGGTCAGCGGCATCAAGGTGAAGACGGTACATATCGACATCAAGTCTACAGAGGATGATTCCACTGCGGCCCATACCATCAAGGTTTCTATGCCGATTGGGAATTATTCAGATTGCCATATTGAAGCACCTTGCGGTATTGCATCAGAGAAACAATCTATTTCTTCTGATGACGATACGGATGCTTTCTATCTGCCGGAGCGTACAGCTGCACAGATCATATGGTTTTATAAGGGATATCTGGAATATCGATTCCCTACCAGACATATCAAAGAGCATAACGAACTGACCAGCGTAGAGTTTTCTTTTGAAGCTTGCTCCGAGGCTCCCGGCTATAATAATGATTGGCCTTCCGATATCACCGTATGGATCAATGGCAAGGAGATTGGAAGCTTTACCAGCGAAGGAGATTATGGCGGACGAAGAGGCAAAAGAAATCCGGATTGGTGGCCTGATATTCTGACCCAACATGGGAAACTTTATTCTGTGCTGATAGACCAGGATGGTTGCTATGTGGCAGACAAACAGACCTCCAAAGAAAACTTGAAAAGCCTGGCAGTGGGAGACGGAGATTACATCAGTTTTAAGATTGGTGTAAAGGAAGATTCCAAGTATGTGGGTGGTATGAATCTCTTTGGAAACCAATTTGGTGATTTTGAACAAAATATAGAAATGCATTTGAATTTTTAGAAACTTAATTCAGGAAAATGCAAAATTAAGAAAGGCATTGCAAAGCTAGTTGCAATGCCTTTTTTGTATGCTATCTTCCATTGTTACATAGAAAATGTAAATTATAGTTACAAAAAGTATGTAATAAATATTTTGTGGAAAACGTCAAAATATCCAAAATTCCATTGACATACGCACAAAAAGTAGATAATATCAACAACATAAGGACGATTTAGTTACATGAAAGATGTAATTAAAAAGACTTAACGCGATGGGGTAACTTACATAGTTACACAAAAACTGTAATAATCAGGAGGGTAAACATGAAAAAGAAAAGAATTGTTAGCATGCTTTTAGCAGCTAGTATGGCTATGTCCCTTGTAGGATGTGGTGGAAGTGCTTCCACAGCTCCGGCAGGTGATACAGCTGCTACCGGTACAGAGGGTGGTTCTGCAGAGGCAGCACCGGCCGGTGATGAGAACACCATTGAGTTCTGGTCCGTATTTACCGGTGGTGATGGAGAAGCAATGCAGGAAATCGTAGATGCCTACAATGCAACCAATCCGGAGTACAAAGTTGTACATCGTATGATGGCACAGGAAGATTTATATCAGAATCTTCCACTGGCAGTACAGTCCGGCACAGATGTACCTGATTTGGCTATCAACCACGTAGACCGTCTGCAGTTGAATCAGGAGAATGACATCTATTTGCCAATGGATGAGTACATTGAAGCAAATGGTCAGATTACAGCTGACAAGTATAATGAAGCAGCTTGGGCACCGGGCGAAATTGATGGTAAGAGATATGCAGTACCCCTTGATGTACACGGCTATCTGACCTATTACAACAAAGAACTTGTTGAAAAATATTGTCCAAACGTTTTGGATGACGGTGTCGTTACTTTTGATGAAATTGCAGAATTCGCTCCTACTGCAGCAGCGGATGGCGTATATTCCTACGCATACACTTGGGGCAGAAATGAATTCTTAGAGTGGTATGCGCAGCTTGGCGGTAAGCAGTCCGAAGATGGTACAGAACCTTCTATCAACAATGACATTGCAAAGAAAGTTCTGACAGATTGGAAAGCTGCTGTAGACAATGGCTGGTGTACACAGGATGGTGATGACCCTACAAACTTATTTGGTCAGGGCCAGCTGATTTTCCTCCCGGAAGGTACCTGGATGATCGGTACTCTGAAATCTATGGATATCGATTTCGGTGCAACCTATGCAATCAGCTATGACGCTAAGAAACCTATTTCTTGGGCAAGCTCTCACCAGTTTGTAATGCCAAAGAAAGAGCAGACTCCTGAAAAGGGCAAAGCAATCATGGATTTCCTTGCTTTCTTCCAGGATAACTCTCTTCCTTGGGCACAGGTTGGTCAGTGCCCGGCTACTTTAGCCATCACAGAGAATCCGGAATTCAAGGATATGCCACAGGCATTCTTCCTGGAGGATCCTTCTCTTACCTTTATTTCTGATTACAAATACTATGGATATTTAGTAGATGCAATCGATTCCTTCGTAGGGGAAGTAGTATTCGGCAAGATGGACGTAGATGAGGCACTTTCTACCTATAACCAGCAGATCAGTGACAACATCAAGAATCAGTAATTCAGAAAGTAAAAGGGCAGAGCTTTGGTTCTGCCCTTCTATCTGAAAAGGAGTCAGGCTATGAAGCAAAAGAATAGAAAGAAAACCAATATAACGCCTTACCTTTTTATCGCACCTCAGATTATCCTGTTCTGTATTTTCTTTTTGATACCGGCAGGTATGGGTGTATACGCTGCTTTTACCAAATGGGACATCTTCAGCCCGGAAATGCCTACTTTTGTGGGACTTGCCAACTTCAAAGAAATCCTATTTAATGCAGAATCTACCTATTACAGGTTTTTTAGAACAGGCTTTGCCAACACACTTATTTTTGTGGTGCTTGCAGTTCCGCTTTGTATTGTTTTGCCACTTCTTATGGCACTTGCAATTCACAAAAAGCCCTTTGGGCATAAGTTTTTCCAGTCCTTGTTTTACATGCCGACTGTATTATCCATCTCCACGGTTATCCTGATTTGGTACTACATGTTCAATAAAAATTTGGGACTGATCAATAACTTCTTTCATTTGAAAACAAATTGGCTTGGAAAACAACCGACGGCCTGGTTTGCAATCGTCCTTGTGACGGTGTGGTGGACCATCGGAACAAATATGGTCATCTATATTGCAGCATTAAACGGCGTATCTCAGGACATCTTAGAGGCTGCCAGTGTAGATGGCGCTAGTTCTACCAGAAAGTTTTTTAGTATCGTGCTTCCTTCCATCAGGAATCAGCTAAGCTATACGGTGGTGCTGACTACTGTGGCACAGTTCAATATCTACGGACAGCCACTGATGCTTACCAGTGGTGGACCGAATAATTCTACGAATGTGCTTTTGATGGTGATCAGAGACCTGGCATTCCCGTCCTTTGGTGGCAAGTCCATTTCCGGTTTGGCCAGTGCCATGGCATTGATGCTTGGTATAGTCATGATTGCTATCGCACTATTGCAGTATCGATTCGTAGGAGATGAATAAGGAGGCAATATGAAAAAGAAAACATCCATAGGAAAGACAATCGCTTTCGCTTTTTGCCTTGTGTTTGCCATTATCTGGCTGGCTCCGCTTGCCCAGTCCCTTATGACATCCCTAAAGGCAGAAAAAGAGATTAAAATGTCAGGGTATTCCTTTTTCCCTCAGACATTTACCTTTGAAAGCTATACAGACTTATTCTCCACCAGATCGGACTCTACGCCGATTCTGAAGTGGTTTTTGAACTCTTTATTTACCAGCACCGCGGCTACTTTGCTGGTGCTGGTGATTTCCTCCACCTCCGCCTATGCCTATGCAAGGATGGAGTTCAAGGGAAGAAATCTGCTGTTTGGAATCTTGATGGCTACTATGATTTTTCCATCTATTATCAATCTGATTCCGCTTTACAAGATTTGTGCGGCACTGCACATGATTAATACCAAGTGGGCACTGATTCTGCCGGGAGCCAGTGGAGCATTTAATATTTTCCTCATTAGACAGTTTATGCTGGGCATACCGAAGGAGTTAGACGAGGCGGCCAAAATCGACGGGGCCAGCAGCTTGCAGATTTTTACCAGAATTATTTTGCCGCTGTGTGCACCGGTTCTGACCGTTGTAGCCATGTTTGCTTTCACAGGTTCTTGGAATGACTTCCTTTGGCCTACACTTGTTATCAGTAACGTGGACAAGATGACCATTACACCTGGTATGCAGATTCTGAAAGGCACCTATGACGTATATCCTAGCCACGCTATGGCAGGTGGTATCGTTTCTGTATTGCCGACCTTTATCTTGTTCTTGTTTGCACAGAAATACTTTATAAAAGGAATGCAGCTTCAGTCAGCTGTAAAGGGATAAAAAGACATGAATACATTACCTAGAGAAGAATACCCGAGACCGGACTTTGTGAGAAACTCTTATCAGTGCTTAAACGGCGAATGGGATTTCGCTTATGATGATCAGAATGTGGGACTTTCTGAAAAGTGGTTTCAGGGAAAGCAGTTAGACAAAAAAATCATCGTGCCATATACATACCTGACAGAGCTGTCCGGCATCAATGAACAGGACTTCCATGATGTGGTTTGGTACCGAAAGGAAGTCAAAGTAGAGAGAAAAATCTCCAATGGCAGAGTGATTTTGCACTTTGGGGCAGTGGACTATACCAGCGACGTGTGGGTAAATGGCACCCATGTATTGCACCATGTGGGTGGCAACACACCTATCGAAATGGATATCACAGGGGGACTGGATGCGTCCGGTACAGCTTCCATCGTAGTAAGAGCGGAAGATGACTCTTTTGATTTCCAGACAGCCAGGGGCAAACAGTACTGGAAGAGAAAGTCAGAAGGCATCTTTTACACCAGAACGGTAGGTATCTGGCAGAGCGTATGGATTGAAGAAGTGCCGGCTGTTTCTCTGAAGTATAGCAGGGTGACTACGGACCTGGATCAGCGTATGGTGGAAATGGAGTTTGCGCTTGCAGGTGGCAAAAAGGCTGAATTAGAGGTGGCCATTTCCTTAAAAGACACAGAGCTTATGAGAAGCACTGTGCAGATCATCAATGGCAAGGCAAAGGTGAAATACTGGCTGGATAATCAGATTACCCTTGACTGGCATCATCAGGAATCCTGGATTTGGAATCCGGAGAATCCGGTCCTCTTTGATTATGAAGTGCGGGTAAAGGCAGAAGAAAACGGCGATGTGACCGACGAAATCAAGAGTTACTTCGCATTCCGTAAGATCAACGTGATGAATGGCAGAATCCTGCTGAACAATCGTCCGTATTTTTTCAAAATGCTTTTGGACCAGGGATACTGGAGAAAGTCCCTTTTGACTGCTCCTACAGATGAGGATTTCAAAAACGACATTCTGAATGCGAAAAAGATGGGCTTTAACGGTGTCAGAAAGCACCAGAAGGTAGAGGATCCAAGATACTTATACTGGGCTGATAAATTGGGCTTCTTGGTATGGGGTGAGGGACCAAGCTCTTATGAGTACTCTGAGAGTGCGGTAGAGTACCATACCAAAGAATGGCTGGAGGTATTACGCAGAGACTACAATCACCCATGTATCATGGCTTGGGTACCACTAAATGAATCCTGGGGCGTTCAGGAAATTCAGGATCGTCAGGATGAGCAGGCCCATTCTTTGGGGTTATATTATTTGATTAAGTCTATCGATCAAACCAGACTTGTCATCTCCAATGATGGATGGACTCATACCAAGTCTGACATCATCTCTATTCACGATTATGAGTCGAAGGAAGAGATTCTGGAGAAGAGATATGGGACTTTGGAAAGTATTTTGGACACCTTCCCCGGTGGAAGACCATTATTTGCCAAGGGATACCATTATCATGGGGAACCTATTATGGTGACAGAGTTCGGCGGCATCTCTTATTGTAAAGATGGTACTGAAGGCTGGGGATATTCTGCGGCAGAAAATGATGAGGATTATGTAGAAAGATTTAGGGCTGTCGTAGAGCCTTTGATTGCATCGGATCATATCCAGGGCTATGTCTATACACAGTTGACGGATGTAGAGCAGGAGATAAACGGACTGATGACCTATGATCGTGAGTTCAAGGTGGATCCTGAGAAGATTAAAGCGATTAATGATAAAGCGAAGGTGAGAGGATAGGGGTAGCCTCTCAAGGGAGAGATAGAAAAAGGTTGAGGTCCGGGTTGAAACCGGACCTCAATGCTTCGCACAACTTCCTGCGGAAGTTGCCAGATCGTTCCGGAGAAAATGAAAAAATCCAGCCGAAGCTGGATTTTGGGGTTCACATTCGGACTGAAACCGAATGTGAATTCGCTGCGCGAACAACTGTCTACGACAGTTGCCAGATCGTTACGCCAAAATCTTGATGATTTTGGCTCCATGCAGAGTGTCCTTATGGGATCTGAGTATCCTGTAATGGACACTCTGCATTTTTTATTTCAAAAATTCATACCGCAATTTGTGACGGGGCGTAGCTTAATGCTACGCCTTTTCTTGTTTGCATG
>Ga0256405_10005990_pt1 | contig 20087 bp, 20 predicted proteins | sample RumenRJG_02DNA_FD_189096 | JGI IMG/M metagenome (GOLD analysis project Ga0256405, IMG submission 189096) | Bovine rumen microbial communities from Lethbridge, Alberta, Canada - RJG_02 | ecosystem: Host-associated > Mammals > Digestive system > Stomach > Rumen | place: Canada: Alberta... | reverse complement strand
ATTGTCTTCTTACAACTGAACTGGCTCTGCGTGCCGTTAATCGTCACCCTGCCCATCACAGGCACCATCCCATTCTTCTCCTTACTCTTGTTCACATAGAACAGAATGTTAAAAGTAGTTTTTCAAAGGGATACAGGTTTTGGAAGAACGAAGCGGCAAAAACCGAAAATGGCTGAAAATCAGTAATTTTCCGAGATTTGCTACTTTGCCTAAAAAGCAAGAAGGTAAAGACCTGTGAGACGAATCCGCTACCAAGTCATTACCTATTCCGCTACCACTGAATGATGTTTCTGAAAGCCCGCTGAAAAGGCAATTCTGAGAAGAATGGCGCACTTAAAACGGGTGTTATGAAAGTTTAACTTTGGCGGTTTCTTATTCACCGTTCTGCCACGTTTTCGATTTGTCAATACGAGTGAGAACATGTAATTTTGCACACTAAAAAATTGACGAGTATGAAAACAGAAATGAAGGTGCTGCTCTACCTCAAAAGAAACGGGCAGAACGAACAAGGGATGTGTCCGCTGATGGGAAGAATCTCCATCAAGGGAAAATGTAATTCAACGGCACAGTTCTCGTGCAAGGTGAAGGTGAACCCGAAACTTTGGAACGCCACTTCACAGCGATGCACGGGCAAGAGCAAGGTGGCTACTACGACGAACAGGGAGATTGAAAAGATGCTCCTACTGCTACGCTACCGATTCGACGAGATGGTGGAGGATGGCAAGACATTCTCTGCCGAGGACTTGAAGAATGCTTTTCAAGGTATTGCCTCCGTACAGATGACACTTCTTCGTCTCTACAGGATTCACAACGAGGAGTTTGCCCTGCGTGTCGGGGTGAACCGTGCCAAGCATTCCTATGAATTGTATATGCAGTACTATAGGAAACTGGAAGAATATCTGCGCGAAAAGAAGAAGGTGTCGGACATTCCACTGAAACAGCTTGACGAGAACTTCATGGAGGAATATGACACCTATCTTCGCACCGTACACAGATACAGACCTGCCACCATCCTCCAGAACATTAAAGCCTTGAAGAAACTGATGAATATGGCGGTCTATCGCGGACTCGTTCCCCTCAATCCGTTCAAGGGCTATCAGACACAGCGCCCTGAACAGAAGAAACGCTATCTGGAAATGGACGAACTGAAGAAGATCATGACGGTCGAACTCACCAAGCCCAACTGCATCCTTGCCAGAGACCTCTTTGTGTTCTCTGCATTCACGGGTATCTGTTATTGCGATATGTGTAATCTGAAGGAGTCGAATCTTGTACAGATGGCTGACGGAACCTACTGGATCAACACCAACCGCCAGAAGACAGGAACGCCGGAGAACGTGCGACTGATGGATATTCCCCTTGCCATTGTCCGTAAATATAAGGGTATGGCAGCAGACGGGATGATGTTCCCCATGCTGGGCGACGGCAGCATTAGAATCCACCTCAGACGCATTGCCGAGAAATGTCAGTTGGGACACTACTTCTCTTTCCATCAGGCAAGACATACATTCGGTACGACTATCTGCCTGAGTAACGGTATTCCCATCGAGACGGTGAGCAAGGTGATGGGACACAGGAACATCAACATCACGCAGCACTACGCAAAGGTCACGGAGAAGAAAATCGCCGCTGACGTATCCGGCCTTGAATCATGCCTTGGCAGCAAGTACGCCTTGACAGGTATCAGCCTTCCACCGTCGCACATCCTTAAAGACATGAGCCGACGAAAGCCGAGACCGAGAAAGAAACAGCAGAGTGAATCACTTACACCAGCCACTAAAGAATAGGAGATAAAGAATATGCGCAGCACATTTAAGCAACTCTTCTACATCAACCGCCAGAAGATGAAGAAGAACGGGAAGTGTCCGATAATGGGCAGAATCACCATCGACGGCAAGATCAGCCAGTATTCTACGGGATATGAGATTGACCCCTGCCTGTGGAATCCATCTACAGGCAGGGCATTCGCCAGCGGCAAAATCCTCGAAGTCCTGACGGGTGAGGAAAAGACCAGCATCAAGCGTCTGAATATGCAGCTCGATGCACTTATAGAGAAAGGCAACGAGGCATACCATCAGAATGTGAGCGGCATCGGCTATGTGTCGGCAGAGGTCATCAAGAACGCCCTGCTTGAGAAAGACAAGCAGGCAGAGACGCTGCTGGCATTCATGGCCGACTACAATGCCGACTACTACAGTCGTATCGGAATCGACAAGACGCTTGGCTCATATAAGAGATACCGCAACTGCCTGAAGGCTACCCGTGAGTTCATCAGTTACAAGTTTGATAGGGAGGACATAGCCATCAAGGCACTGGAACACCAGTTCATCGAGGACTTCGACTTCTATCTGACAACCGTCAGGCGTATGGCAGAAAGCACCGTGAACAACCATCTTGTGGTGATGAAACTGATGTCGAAACTTGCCACCAAGAGAAAGATTATCCGACGTGACCCGTTCGCAGGCTACAAGTATCATGTCGTTAAGGGCAACCACCGTTATCTCTCTATAGAAAACCTCCAGAAGATGATGGCCCTTGACCTGAAGACCTATCGTCTCTGCCACACAAGAGACCTCTTCATCTTCAGTGCCTTCACGGGAATCGGCAGGGCAGACCTCGCCAACCTCAAAGACAGCGACATCATCACGAAGGAGGACGGCACCCAGTGGATACATATAGCCCGACAGAAGACAAAGGCCGAATGTTGGATACCGCTTCTTGAAATCCCACGCATGATTATCGAAAAGTACAAAGGCGAGGGCAAGAACGGACACCTATTTTTCGTACCCCAGACATGCTGCATAGCACAGACCCTTAAAATCCTTGAGAAATTGGGAGAGTTCGACCAGCATCTGACTTATTACATGGCCCGGCATACGTTCGCAACCCAGATTTGCCTGAGCAACAACGTACCCATCGAGACCATCAGCAAGATGATGGGGCATAATCAGATCAGAACAACCCAGATATACGCTGAAATCACAATGCAGAAGCAGCGTGAGGACATGCAGAAACTGGCAGACGGTGTGAACGGAACCTTTGACTTCTCCACGGAGGACGAGGCCCCGACACCCTATTTTATAAAGAGAAAAGTTCTTAATGTATCAACTGAAGAAAAGTAATGGCTATGACAAGAGGAATCATCAGAATGACGGAAGGCGGAAAGGTAAGTATGCCGCTGACAGATGTGTGGATGACGACGGGAGAAATTGCCGACATGTTCGGTCTGCCGGAGGCTTTGGTATTTCGCACCATCCGCTCCATCTTTAAGAAGAGTGAACTATATGAGCATGAAACGGCAATCAGGATTCCTTTCCCCAAACAGGAGAGCAAAGGCTGGACGAAAGAAGTCTATAATCTGGACTTGATACTCTACCTGACCTACAAACTGCCAAGCAGGAATGCACTGATATTCCGCAAGTATATGACCAATAAAGCCTACGAGCGCAGTCCATACGAGCAAGTCTGCATCATTGTCGATGACGTGGATTTCAGACAGCACTCTTTCAAGGGATAGGCGACGGGAATGTATCTTACAAAAGAAGAAAGACGGATGATCTGGTGTTTGTCAGTCATCCGTCTTTCTTCTGTCTTTCTTTGGTGGAATTCTGGTACTGATAATCTCATGCCACCCGGTAGGCTGGATGATAGCACTCTTGTAACACTCTCTCCAAGTCACTCTCACGGTACAGCACCTTGCCACCCAATTTGAAATAGGGGATCATACCATTGTCACGATACTCCTGCAAGGTACGACGGCTGATCTTCAGACGATGGGACACCTCTACATCCGACAAGTACCGCTCACCGTCCAACAAGGGACGATAGTTAGAGGTTACCTTGTCGAACAGGCTTTCGATGTCCTTCATCGACTGCATGGCATCTGTCATGCCCTCTGTTCTGAGTGTAATCAGTTCGTTCACGTTCTTCTGTAAATTCTCCATACTGGCAAATACTTTTTAATAGTTTGACTAAATCATGGCATCACAGGAATGGTCAGACTGCTTGCGTGGCTTGCGCCATGCTGCATCTTTCTTTCTGTCCTCCACGACCTTGATGATGCGCTGCACATCCTCTGGCTTGTAGTACGTCTTGTGACTAATTTGGGAATAGGCCAGTATGCCGTTATCCCTCAGAGTCTGCAAGGTTCTTGGCTTGATTCTAAGAATCTGGCACACGTCCTGATTGTCCAGCCACTCCCCAAGACGCTTGTCCGTGCCGCGATTACCCATCTCCTTCATCTTCTTGACGAAGTGATTGAATTGTGCTTCGAAGCCCTCAAAGGCTTCTTTCTCGATGTTGATTATTTCCATATGTACGCTATTTATTTAGTTTATAATTCCAGTTTATCCGGCTCCATTCCGAATCGTCGGCAAAGGTACGGCAAATGTACCATTTGGGACTCCTCTGTAAAAACCGTTTCTGTTTTTAACGTTTCACGAACTTCTTAAAGCCTTAACCTAATGTCCGCTGAGCTTGCTCATTTTAAGTGCGGACGATGCAGTGCTGTGGGGCATCAGACCCCAGACTGCATATTAAGCTATGCACAATTGTGGCAATCTACCGTCAAGGTAGTATTAGGCTACCACAATTGTGGCATTGCCCCGCAAAGCGGGTAGTAGGCTACCCCTATTGCGGCATTTTCCCGATTAAGGGGGCATTAGGCTACCCCCTATTGTGGCATTGTGCAAGCACTTGCCCGTTTTGTTGGCAAAGGTAGTCTTTCCTGTTTGACTATGTTCGCAACTTACTAGTAGGTTGTGCCCACATTTAACAGGCCTTTAACCTTTCGGCCATCAATCCTGTCTCTAACCATTTGCCTCCGCGAAGGTACGATTAGAATCTGGGCAGACCAAATTTTCAATGCAACTGTCACCGAATGTCCCACCAAAACGGTGACATTGGCGACAGCAGTCTATCAAATCCAGTGCAAAGATATGCTTCTCTCACGTATCATGAGCATGCCGTGAAGCAACTTGCCCTGATTTGCGCTCTAAAACTATGCATTCTGCGCAATCTATTGACTCAAATCCGATGCGAAATTACACAATCCTGATGTTCCCGCCAAATTTTTCAGGCCAACTGGCTCCCGTGGCCGCTATAAAGGGTGCCACGGGAGCCAGAATCTGCGCATTGCGTATGTAACTTACATTAATCTGAAAACTTTCAGGCGTACAACTTGTAACGTACCACCGTACCAACCGACGTACATACCTACGTTGCAACGTACTTACGTACCAATGTTAGAACATACCAACGTTGCAACGGACGGATGGACTAACGGACGAACTAAGGGACGGACGTTGTTACCAACTAACAACCTGCAGCCTATACCTTATTATTATAATGGCTACAATGATTCCACTGTAGCCAATGTGTACACTCACTACAATGCAGCTACTTGTTACACTCCATCCACTAAATCCACTTAGCAAAATAGGGAAACAAAAACTGAAAATTAGCCCCCTCGTCCACATCCTATGAAGAATGGCGCAGGAAAGCCCAAACGCTTGGAAGATTATTCCAATCACCTTACCTTTGGCCCGAAAAACGGTCAGTAGCGACAGCTTTGGCCACAGTATAACGATTAAACCAGAGTTAAATGGAAAAGAAAGTAAAAGCAGAAAAAATGAGTGAGGAACAAAAAAAGAAAGTAACTGAGTGGTTCCAGGAAGCGAGAAGTGACAGAAGCCTATCGAGAAGAAGTATGGAAGAACGTTATCCACTTGTGTACGCCATGACTGACAGTAATCAGCAGGAACCACAACAGGAAGAACAGCCCCAAAAGACTGAAGCCATTGTATCCACTGATTCAAGTGCAGCGACTCCACCAAGTACAGTCACTGGAGCTACGTCTATGGAACCGATGCAGGAAGACAACGCTGAGTTCACTACAGTTGAGGAACATGTAGCCGAGGTGGCGGCTGAGTCTTCTGCTCCTATCCCACTATCGGAAACCTCTGATGCTCCATCGATGCCAATAGAGTCTGTTCCTCTTCCTGACGGGAATGATGACAAACAGCCACCCATGCGTCGGGTGAGTAGCAAGCAGCGTAGGCTCTCATTCGAGGAATACCGCTCTGTCTATCTTCCGGTTCCCAAGATAGAGAATCGTATGCCCGTGTTCATCAGTGCCTCCCTTCGTGACGAACTGGATAAGATAACACGTCGGTTAGGAGGCAAGCGTATGAGCGCATCAGGCATAGTTGAGAACATGGTCAGGCACCACCTGATAACGTATGGCGACGAAATGAAGGAATGGTATAAATTGTAAGCGATAAGCACGGAGTCTGCGGCTGCACATAATGGGTTTGACACCGAAGGTGGCACAAACGTCTGGATACTTCGTATGAGTGCGGCGAGGTTATGTTTTCGGCATCCCGAAAACGACCTCGCTCGCACTCACCGTTGCGAGGGAATCCGCTCCCCATTGGTCGCAGATTCTGTGGGTACAGTCACTATAGTGAATACACTGGAGTTATGATAGCAACAAGGAATCAAGACAAGAAGAAATCGAAAGGCAGACCGACCGTTGCCGATGCAAGACGGCTGTCAAAGGCCGTCACAGTCAAGTTCTCAAAAATTGACTACGAGACATTGAGGACAAAGAGCCGTAAGGCGAACAGGCGATTGGCAGAGTACATCCGAGAATCTGCCTTGCAGTCCGAGGTCGTGCAGCCCCGTACTGAGGCAGATTTGAAGGAGTATCGTACACTGGTAGGCATGGCAAACAACCTCAACCAACTGACGAAAATGGCTCATCAGGACAGCATCATCTACCTATACTCGCCAATAGACAGACTGCTTGGAGAGATAACGAGTGTGATAAGAGAATACAAACAAGGCACCAACCAAAAGAAAAAATGATAGGTAAAATCATGAAAGCAGCATCTTTTAGCAGATGCGTTCATTATGTAACAGGCAAGGAAGATGCAAAAATCCTTGTCTCCGATGGCGTTTTGCTGACCACGATACAGGACATCATCGACAGTTTTGAGTTTCAGCGTCAGATGAATCCCCGAATCTCAAAGCCAGTAGGACATATCGCCCTGAGTTTTCTGCCAGAGGACAAGGACATACTGACAGACGAGATGATGACGAAGATCGTACGGGAGTATATGGAACTGATGGGTATCAAGGATACTCAGTTTCTCCTTGTGCGCCACTTCGACAATGGCAATCCCCACTGCCATCTGGTCTATAATCGTATCAACAACGAGGGCAAGACCATCACTGACCAGAACGATTTTAGGCGGAATGAACAGGTCACGAAACTTCTTAAGCGGAAGTATGGACTGACTTTTTCAAAAGGCAAAGGACGGACTAAAACAGAGCGATTAAGAGGTGCTGAGAAGACAAAATATGAGATATACCATGCCGTCGGTACTGCATTATTGTGCTGCAAGTCATGGTCAGAATTCGTGAATCACCTCAAAACGAATGGTGTGGAAGTGGAACTTGTCATGAAGCGGAATGGCAGCAAAGACATGAAAGACCTACAGGGCATGCGCTTTAAGAAAGACGGCTATTCCTTCAAGGCTTCGCAAATCAGAAGGGGCCTGTCTTTCACAGGAATCATGTCTAAACTGAATTCCAATGCGGAGAAAGGGCAACAACGGACAATCAACAGCCAAAAGCATCAAAGCCAGACGGAGCAGCCAAGACAAGAGACTTATTCCAAACAGCAAGAACGCAATGATTCATCTATAAGTCTTCCGTCATTGGGTCTATTCGACACCACTAATCCCGTCTATGACTCAGCCGAGGAAGAGTTCCGCCGACGGATGCAACGGAAGAAAAAGAAGCGTGGGCCGAGGCTATAAAGGGATCAATGTAAAGTGGTTCAATAGCTTATAACAAAATACTGCGGCAATTACCAATTGGCATTTGCCGCAGTACTTTAATAATTTGCCTGATATATCTACAATTTCCTGTTGGCATAATGCTGTATGCACTCAGGATCTATACGAGTGTATGACTCATCTCCAAGCAAGGTGGAGGTAAGCAGCATGTCTGCCGTAGTACGGTTTGTAGCAAAGGCAATATTGTAGAGCGATGCCAGACGGCTCAGGGCCGACACGTCGTTCTGATGACCCTGTACAGCAAGGTTGTCACAGAAGAATATCAGCATGTCTATCTTACCTTCGGCCAACATGGCACCTATCTCCTGATCGCCTCCCAGTGGTCCGCTCAACAGACGTGTCACCTTGTCCTTAAACGGATATTCCGGTTCTTCCTCTGTTCCGAGTGCAAGTTCACCAATGAGCCTGCCCGTAGTGCCTGTCGCATATAAATGGTGCTTTGACAACAGGTCAGCATTGAATCTCACCCAGTCCAACAGTTCATTCTTTCTTGAGTCATGTGCAACAAGTGCAATGTTCAATATCTCTTTCATAGTCAATCCTTTCTTCTAAATTAAACAATCTTTTTACCTAAATCTAATACCATTTCGGTATGTTATCCGCTGCAAAAGTAGTGCTTTTAGCGGCGAATGTCAAGTGAATCGCATTGGTTTCAGACTTGAAATACGCATTTCTTGGCTTATATCAAGTTGAAGAAGTGAAGAATAAATTGAGCAACGGCATGACCTTGATGGTTCCAATGCTTAATGGATTTTTCAGCCTCACTCTTGACGTGTTCATCTTCCTCTTGTGCGTGGTTTCTGATTAAGTGAAGTTCATATTCTGACGTGAATTCTGGGTGTCCTTGAAAAGTTAGGATATGATGGTCTATCCGGAATCCCTCATACCAGCAAAAATCACTGTGGGCGATAGCAATGGCATCAGAAGGAAGAACAGTCACATGGTCATGGTGATTATACAAGAGGCGCAGACGGTTATTTGGGAAATATGAATGCATGATTTCGTCTGTGATGACTGATTCACGAATACCTATACCCCAGCCTCCTGCATAGCGTTTGACCTCACCCCCTAACGCCTGAGCTATGACCTGATGCCCAAAGCATATCCCAGCCAATTTGATATGGAGTGACGCAGCATCTCTTACCCACTGCATGAGTTCCAGAATCCAAGAGTCACTATCGTAGGCGGAACTATTACTTCCTGAAATCAGATATAATTCGTCTTTCTTCAATTCCTTGGGTAAGACACCCGCCATGACAGGAAACACCTCAAATTCCAAGGAACCATCAACAGCACGGAACATTTCCCTGAACATTGACGCATATGAGGGAATCTCTGGCGGCAAAAGTCCAGGGAATGTGTCACATAACAATATATTAATCTTCGGTCTTTTCATCACAAAGTGTGAATTCGCATCTTTATCATTGCTTAGATACTTAGTTCGTTGAGTACCGTGATGAGGTGCTTGTCAAAGCGTTTGTCGGTACGGATACACTCGCTGAATGGCACATAGACGACCTCATTGTTGCGGACTCCCACCATAACATTACGCTGGCCTTGCTTGATAGCTTCAATAGCACCGACACCTGTAGTCGATGCTAGAATTCTATCACGGGCCGATGGTGTGCCACCACGTTGAAGATGACCGAGGATAGATACACGCACATCAAATTCAGGAAACTCTTTCTTCACACGGTCAGCATAGAACAGGGCACCGCATTTTGGACTTTCCGATACAATGACAATACAGGATTTCTTCGATTTACGGATACCACGTTCCATGAACTGTGCCAACTGGTCTACGTCTGTCGCTTCCTCAGGAACGATAGCGGCCTCTGCACCACAGGCAATAGCGCAATTCTGTGCAAGAAAACCCGCATCGCGGCCCATCACCTCGATAAAGAATATTCGCTCATGCGAGTTAGCCGTGTCGCGGATACGGTCTACACATTCCATAATGGTATTCATCGTGGTATCGTATCCGATGGTAGAATCAGTACCGTAAAGGTCGTTATCAATGGTGCCGGGCAGACCGATGACAGGAAAGTCGAACTCCATACCGAAGTTGCGGGCACCAGTGAGTGAGCCATTGCCACCAATTACCACAAGGGTGTCTATCTCCTCCTTCTGGCAGGTCTCATATGCTTTCTGCATACCTTCTGGCGTCATAAAATCTTTGCTTCGAGCAGTTTTTAAGATGGTGCCGCCCCTGGTGATGATACCACTGACATCCTCCGTGGAGAAGGATTTTACCTCACCTTTGATGAGACCATCGTAGCCTCTGTATATACCCTTAATATTGAACCCATTGTAAATACCTGCACGCGTTACTGCGCGTATAGCTGCATTCATTCCAGGAGAATCACCACCCGATGTCAGAATGCCGATAGTCTTGATTTTACTCATTTCCCAGTTATATTTAAGAAACTTGCAGTGAATAGAAAAAAGAATTTTTTCACTTTACGACCCACGTGTCGTTTGTCTCTAACAATTCCGCAAAGTTGTGGTACTTCTTCTGGGCACTGACTTCAGCGAGTTGTGCGTGCACAGCCTCATTGTAGGTGGGGGCCTCTACGTCGCGGATCACGCCGAGGGCGATGGGGAAGCCATCCTCCAGCGTCATCATGGCGAGTTTCAACTGCAGGGTGTTGTCCTCGCAGTGGGCATCATGCACGAGTACGTCATCGAGGGTGTAACTATCCTTGCCGATCTCCACCACCTTCAGGCCGAAGCCCTGCTGCACCAGTCCGAACTCCGAGTTCTCGCCGAAGACGAGCTTCTCGCCGTGGCGCACGTAGATGGCGTTCTTCTTGCGGCCTTCGTTGTTATAGACGATGTCGTGGCAGTGGTCGTTGAAGATGACGCAGTTCTGCAATACCTCCGTCACCGAGGCACCCTTGTGCTCATAAGCGGCCTTCAGCACCTCCACCGTTCCCTTAGCGTCAGTCGCCACGCAACGGGCGAAGAAGTGTCCGCGGGCTCCGAAGCAGAGTTCTGCGGGGCGGAATGGGTCCTCTACTGTGCCATAAGGGCTGGACTTCGAGACGAAACCACGAGGAGAGGTGGGGCTGTACTGACCCTTCGTCAACCCGTAGATGCGGTTGTTCAGGAGGATCATGTTCAGGTCGATGTTACGACGGTTGGCATGGATGAAGTGGTTACCGCCGATGGCCAGTCCGTCGCCGTCGCCTGACACCTGCCAGACGGTGAGGTTGGGGTTAGCCACCTTGGCGCCTGTAGCGATGGCAGCGGCACGTCCGTGGATGGTGTTCATGCCGTAGGTAGCCATATAGTGGGGCAGACGACTGGAGCAGCCGATACCGCTGATGACGGCTACATTCTCAGGAGCAACGCCGATCTCTGCCATTGCTTTGTGCAGTGAAGCCAGGAAGAAGTGGTCACCGCAACCCGGACACCAACGGGGCTGTCCTTTCTTGAAATCTTGTGCTGTATATGTACTCATAGCTTTACTTCTTTAAAATGTCCTCGAATGCGTTGACTAACTCTTCTACTACGAAAGGCTGGCCTTTCACCTGGTTGAACTGGTAGGGCACGAAGTTGTCGACCTTCATGCGGAGGTAAGCAGCAAGCTGACCCATGTTCTGCTCTGCCACTACTACCTTGTTGTATTTAGAGAGCACCTCAGCCGTGTTCTTCGGCAGCGGGTTCAAGTACTTGAAGTGTGCAAGGGCAACTTTTTTACCTGCTGCACGCAATTCGTCCATAGCCGAGTGCAGGTGCCCATAGGTAGAGCCAAAGCCAACGATGAGCAGGTCGGCACTGTCAGCATCGCCGTCCACCTCAAGGTCGGGCACCTGGATATTATCTATCTTCTGCTGGCGCAGGCGCGTCATCAGGTCGTGATTCTCAGGATTCGTCGAGATGGCACCCGTCTCAGAGTCCTTCTCCAGTCCGCCAAGGATGTGGGCAAAGCCCTCACGACCGGGCACAGCCCAGTAGCGAGTGCCGTTTTCGGCACGCATGTAGGGCGTCCACTTACCTTTCAGCTCCTCAGGAACGTAGGGAGGATTGATGGCGTCAAGCTTTGTGATGTCAGGGAGCTTGAAGGCACCAGAACCGTTGGCTACGTAGGCATCGGTGAGCAGTACGACGGGCGTCATGTGCTCTAAGGCTATCTTACAGGCCTGATAGGCGGCATCGAAACAGTCGGCAGGACTGGTGGCAGCCATCACCGGCATGGGACTCTCACCGTTACGGCCGAAGAGCACCTGCAGCAGGTCGGTTTGTTCCGACTTCGTGGGCAGACCTGTGGCAGGACCGCCACGCTGTACATCGAGTACTACGAGGGGCAGCTCCATAATCACGGCGAGGTTCATCGCCTCAGACTTCAGACAGATACCGGGGCCTGAGGTAGAGGTTACGCCGAGAGTGCCAGCAAACGAGGCGCCGAGGGCGGAGGCACAACCACTGATCTCATCCTCACACTGTACGGTGATGACACCGCATGACTTGTGCTTCGACAGTTCGTGAAGCACGTCGGTGGCAGGAGTGATAGGATAGCTACCCAGATAGAGGCGGAGTCCGGCCTTCTCAGCTGCGGCAATGAAGCCGTAAGCAGTGGCCTTGTTACCCGTAATGTCCATATAGCGTCCGGGCACCTTCTCCTTCGACTCGATGCGATAGACATTGACAGCACTGGAGTGAGTGTTATGACCGTAGTCGTAGCCGGCCTGCACCACCTTGATGTTATTCTCTGCGATGGCGGGCTTCTTGGCGAATTTTTCTTTCAGGAAATTGGCCACGAGGTTCAGGTCGCGGTCGAAGAGCCAGCATACAAGGCCAAGGGCAAACATGTTGCGACACTTCAAGATGGCCTTGTTGTCCATGCCAGTATCAGCCAGACAGTCCTTCACCATCGTGGTCAATGGGCACTGAATGACGCGGTCGGGGTCGATGCCCATCTCACCGAGGTAGTCCTCTGTCTTGAACTGTGCTTTCTCCAGATCCTTGGGGCCGAAGGAATCGGTGTCGATGATAATGGTGGCACCGGGCTTGGCATAGCGATATTGCATCTTCAGCGCAGCGGCATTCATAGCTACCAGCACGTCGCACTTATCACCAGGGGTGTAGACCTTACCCGTGCCGATGTGTACCTGAAAACCTGACACACCCGTCAGTGACCCCTGCGGGGCGCGGATGTCCGCAGGGTAGTCTGGGAATGTTGAAATGCCGTTACCAACGGTGGCACTGACCGTAGAAAAGATGTTTCCAGCCAGCTGCATGCCGTCGCCAGAGTCACCCGAGAAGCGGACGACCACCTGACTCATTTCTTTGATTTCTATTTCTCTTTCCATATATTCATCCTTTTCTTTCTTGGTTTATAATGTGTGAATCTTGAACAGCAGGGCGTTTTGCAGCACCAACGGACGATTATGGGTGAAGAAGACAACGCCGTCGACGGTGGTCTTGACATCGCAGAGTATCATGCCGTTGTAGGGGTCGATGATGTTGGCCAGAGTCTCGCCTGCCACAACGCTCTTGTTAGTGGAGACAAGACGGCGGAAGATGCCTGCATGACGGGCTTTGACATGCTGAAGTGTGGACTCATCTATCACGATGCTCTCGTAGGCCGTGCGCAGTGGGCGGGGACTGATGATGGCGGTGCGCTGCATCATGCGCAGGATGGCATCGATGGTCTCGTCGCAACTGTCAAAGTCTATACGGTCTGTGTGACCAGCATAGATAGAGAAAGCCTTGGTGTTCCACAGTTGCCAGTTGTAGTTGAGCAGTGTGGTGTCGAAGGGACGGGGCTGGTAGGTGGTGACGTATCGCATGCCGAAGAGGCGGGCGGTCTCAACGTCCTCATAGCCCGTCGTTAGCATCCGTACATGGGGAACGAAGTCGCCCGGCACGTAGTAACTGGCCAGTTGGATGCCGTATTTATAGCCGTTGAGTGCGGCGAAGATGGCGGCGGCGATGCGCTGGGTGGTCTCCCCTTGGTCGTAGCCGGGGAACATGCGGTTGATGTCGGTGGAGTCCATAGCCCAGAAGCGTCGGCTGACGTTCATAGAGAAGGGGTTGCATGAGGGTATGACGAGAATGCTGTTGCCTTCAGTGATGCCTCCCCGCTGTTCGATGAGATGCAGGCGATTGACCAGTTGCGAACAGATGTACTGCTGCTGCACCTCGTCGCCGCGCATGGCTCCTACGATGGCGAGTGTCTTCTCGCCGTTGCCAAAGTGATAGCCCGTGATGCGGAAGTTGTCGCGGCAGGGCGATGTCATCTCAAATATCGTTTCTTTTCTCATAATCTTCAACTGTTATAGATTCTCGCCATCAGTGAGCCTTCGTAGACGATGGGGTAAGCACGGATGGTAAATAGATAGCCGTCGACAGGTGAGGTGACGGTGCTGAGCACGATGCCACGCAACGGATCGACGATTTGCCCGATGACTTGTCCCCGCGACACATTGATGCCGCATTTCAGTTCGGTGAGGAATACCCCGGAGGTCTCCGCGTTGAGGAAGGTGACGTGGTCGCCCTTGCAGATGATGGGCTTAGGCAATGCAGTATCGTCGGCCTCACGCCACATGCCCATAGTCTGCATCAGGTGGAGTATACCCGTCACGAGCCGTCGGCACATCTTGTGGTTGATGCGCTGTCCGACGCCCATCTCCACTACCAGACAGGGGGTGCTGGTGGCATTGAGGGAATGGGCGAGTGTGGCTTCGAGTACGGTAGCGGCATCGTGTACCCAGACGAAATCCATGCCTAAACGCTCGGCGAAGGGCACAAGCCACTCGGCATCCTGCACGTTGATGCGCACCTGAGGCGTCTCGCGCAAGTAGAGGTTGCTGGAATGGATGTCTATCACCATATCGGCTCCCTTGATGTCCTCCACGATAGCGTGAGCCGTCTGCTCGGCCATTGTGCCGTTAGGATCACCTGGGAAGATTCGGTTCATATCGAGGTCGAAGTTGGGAATTCCTCGTTGTATGGTGTCGATGCCCAGCGGGTTGAGGGCCGGGTAGATTTCGAGCGTGCCGTCGAGGGCTTCGATATATTCGCTGGCGATGCGTGCCAGTTCGTAGCACACCATCTGCCCTTCCAATTCATCACCGTGCGTACCTGTGACGACACAGAAGCGTAGTCCGTCTTTCCGGCCATGCTTAATGACATTCTTGCGGATGCGGAATTGCTCGTCGATGGGAAGTTCTGTAGAAACTATTGTCTTGATCATATCTCGTGTAATGTAACGTGAATGGTGGTTTGCTGCTGTGCCTGACCTGTGTACATGCCCCGACTAACGGAGCAGTCGTGGGCATCTCGTCCGTGGGCCAGTTTGACATAGCCGTCACTGATGCGGCAGTTGTGGGTGGGGTCGAAACCCAGCCAGTTGTAGCCGTCGAAAATCTCTACCCAGGCATGAGTTTCCCCCTCGCCCACAAGGAATCCGTTGACGTAGCGGGCGGGGATGCCTTGCCGTCGGCAGAGGGCTATCATGAGGTGGGCAAAGTCTTGGCATACGCCCTGACGCGACTGCATAACCTCTGTCGCCGTGGTCTCTATCGTGGTGGCTTGTGGTTGATACTCGATGTTCTCATTGAGCCATTGGCAGATATCGTAGGCGGCCTGAATGGAATTGGTGCCGACATCGGGAATGCCTTCGCTAAGGGTAGTAAGCGGCGTGGACTGACGATAGAGAAACAGGTTCTCGCCGCGATACTTGACCAGATAGGTGTCGGTAGCCACGATGCCTGTGCTGACGTAGGCAAATACGGAGTGGGGCTCGGTGGCCCCGCCGAAGAGGATGCGGTTGTAGAAAGCATCGCTGCCAGCCTGTAACCAATAATTGGGCGACACGACCAGATGCTCCTGTTCTACCGTCTGACAGGCATTGCTAACAGGCTGGCAGCGGAGCATAACGGAATGGGCAGGTACTGGCTCGGAGAACTCGACCACCGTCTGGTAGTTATACAGATAGCGTTTCACACTCTTACCAGTTGATTGATAAACTTCAGCAACTTGTTCTTGTATTCCACGTCGTTCAGGTTGAAACGTTCCTCGATGATGAGACTGTTGAGTTGCCCCTCGATGTGGTCATCGACGATGGTGGGCATCTGACGGAGATAACGTTTCAGCGAGTCGTAGGCTAATACAACCCGCTCGTAAGGATAATCGAAACGCAGCAACATGTCGAGATTCTCCACATTGCGCCCAATCATCATGATATAGAGCGCCTTGTGGTTGCGCAGACGCTGTTCGGCAGAGCCCCAGAACGCCAGCGACCAGTCGATGATGGACTGCAGGGCCGTGACGTTCATCTCGCGCCGCTCGCGGCACTCCTTCATCAGTGCCACGCTCATCTCCAGATAACTGAGCGTCTCACTCATGATGTCCTCGCGCAGAAGGATGGCATTGTCCTTGGCCTTGACCTGTGCCGCCATCACCGAGGCTATATTGTCTTCGTCGTACATCATGCCAAAGGTGAACTCCTCACTCGACTGGTAGATGCCGTTGGCATCAAGGCGCGTCCAGAATATGGAATATTCCTCCAGTTCGCCGTCAATCATCTTGTCGTAGCACTTACGCAGCAGGTGCAGCGTGATATATACTCTCTCTTCGTAGCGCCCCAGCCAGTAGAGGCTGTTCGCCTTGGTCGCTGATATCAAATTATTCTGTGTCATCTCTTTACCTTTTTACTTTTTACCTTTTTAGTTTTCCATAACCCATGTATCCTTGAAACCGCCACCCTGTGAGGAGTTGACAACAAACGAATTGGGGTTTCGTGAGAAGCGTGTCAAGCCGCTCTTCCAAACCTTGACATCCTTGCCGCTGACTACAAAAGCTCTCAGGTCGGCCTTGCGCCACACGGTCTCGTCACCCTCTAAGATCTCTAAATCCTTGAAGTCAATGACCTCCTGTGCTATCCAACGGCGAGGCTCGCTTCTGACCAGTTCCGTCAGGTCGGCAAGTTCCTTTTCTGCAAGGTCTTTGCCAAACACTACACCGTAGCCTCCTGCCTCGCTGACATCCTTGATGACAAGTTTCTGAATATTCTTCAGCACATAGTCGCGGTCTTCCTCAAAATACGGTAGATAGGTGGGGGCATTCTGCAGGATGGGTTTCTCGTCGAGATAGTATTCCACCATCTTCGGCACGAAATAGTAGATGCCCTTGTCGTCGGCCACACCGTTGCCGATGGCATTGATGAGTGCCACATTACCTGCCTTGTAGGCCTGCATCACATTGGGGATGCCCAGCAGTGAGGAAGCTTCGAACAGAAGCGGGTCCATGTACTCGTCACTCACACGACGGTAGATGCAGCCCACTCGGGTCTTCTCCTTGTAGATACCCGCATAGTATACCTTATTATCCTCCACAAACAGGTCGCCGGGATAGGCCAGCGTGGCCCCAGTCTTCTCAGCGAAATAACTGTGCTCAAAATAGGCTGAGTTATAGCGACCTGGGGTAAGGATGACCGAGATGCCACGGCCATCGTTCATCTCTTCCATCATTGCGGCAAGCAGCCGGGCATAGTCGCGGTTTTCGGCCACGGCATTCTGGGTGAAGGTCTGCGGCGACACCTTACGAGTGATCTCACGGGCTATCATCGGATAACTGGCACCGGAAGGGATGCGCAAGTTATCCTCAAGCACATACCACTGGCCGTCCTTGCCTTCAACGAGGTCGATGCCTGCAATGTGTGCATAGACCTCACCCGTAGGACTGATGCCTTCACACTCAGGCATGTAGCCCTTCGAGGAATACACGAATTCCTCGGGTACGATACCGTCCTTGATGATGCGCTTGTCGTGGTACACATCCCAGAGAAACTTGTTCAGTGCCGTCACGCGCTGGCGGAGTCCTTTCTCAAGATATACCCAGTCGTCACTGGAGATGATTCGGGGGATGGAGTCAAAAGGGAACAGCTGTTCATTGAAAATTCCATGCTTATAGACCCCGAACCTAACTCCAAATCGTTCCATCCATTTGTTCACCGTATCACGGCTGTCAACTAATTCATTTATCCTGATATTCATATTTGTATTTGTGTTGTTTAAGTGATGTACTTATTTACGTCTTCATTTCTTTTTCGCGGATATGCTCTTCGTATTCCGCTATTTCCCGTTCACCGACATGGGCCAGGCCGTAATGCTCGTCGTGCTGACTGTAGTCGAGTCCCACCTTCTCACTATAGACCGAAACGCGCATGGGTATCAACTTGTCTATCAGCGTATAGCCCAGCCAACTCATGCCGAACGTATAGACAAAGACGATGACGATGGCCAGCAGATGGTAGAGGAAAATCACGAAACCGTCCCACGTACCTGCAATGAGTCCTTCCTGAATGAAGATACCCGTCAGCACAGTACCAAAGATACCACCTGTACCGTGAGTGGGGAACACGTCGAGGGCATCGTCGATGCTACTGCGTGAACGCCAATAGACTGCAATGTTGCAAATCAGCGTGATGACGAAGGCAATGAAGATACTCTGGCCAACGGTGACATAGCCTGCTGACGGGGTGATGGCTACCAAACCTACCACGCATCCAACGGCAGCGCCCATGGCCGAGGGCTTGCGCCCCCTCAGACAGTCGAAGAAAATCCAGGTCATCATGGCAGTAGCCGATGCCGTATTTGTATTAAGGAAGGCCTTGACGGCCTGTCCGTCGGCATGCAGCGAAGAACCCGCATTGAAGCCAAACCAGCCCAGCCATAGTAGGGCCGCTCCCAGCAGCACAAAGGGAATATTGGCTGGTTCGCTTCTGCGGGTCTCTGCCTTACGCCTGCCTAAATAGATGGCTCCGGCAAGAGCAGCCACACCACTGGAGGCGTGTACCACAATACCGCCAGCAAAGTCGATGACTCCCCAGCGACAGAATAATCCTTCAGGATGCCACGTCATGTGGGCCAGCGGACAGTATATCATGAAGAAGAAAAACATCATGAAGAACATATAGGCCGAGAAACGCACACGTTCGGCAAACGACCCCGTAATCAGCGACGGGGTAATGATAGCAAACTTCATCTGGAATAGGGCATAGAGGGCCAATGGAATAGTGGCCCCACCTAATATATTACCTTCTGGCGTGATATAAACGGCACCGCCTACGTTGTGGAACATAGGGAACGTCAGCGGATTGCCGATGATGCCGCCAATGTCATCACCGAAACAGAGCGAGAATCCAATCACCACCCACAGCACTGAAATCAGTCCCATCGCGATAAACGACTGTAGCATAGTCGAGATGACATTCTTCGCTCCCACCATACCACCATAGAAGAATGACAGTCCTGGTGTCATCATCAGCACAAAGATGGTTGCTGTGATCAGCCAAGCCACGTCTGCAGCGGAAATCACCGACCAGTCGCACTCAAATGTGGGCTCGCCTACTAAAACACCTGCAATGGCTATCAGCGTCATTGCCGTCATCAGAATAATCCAACGTTTCTTTACCTTCATACAAGTGCCATTTTGTCATATATTGGATGCAAAGGTATTGCAAAATGAAAGAAAAACAAAGGAATATATTACAAATTGTTTGTTAAAAATTCAAATAACTTACATTTTGTAACTTTCTGACTCTTATTTTGACGCAAATTGACACAAAAAAGTCTCCAAAATAATCAATTTGCTATCAAATTGAAAGTTGTAAAAATTACCTATACTAAAAATTGCCGTGTTCTGCATATAAGATTGAGATTGCATTCGAAATAGAAAAAAAATAATATATTTGGCAAAAAAGTTGGCAGTTTAACAGAAAACAATTACCTTTGCATCAGATTTTTGACATTTTGAGACAAAGCAGAATGATGAATTCAGGTGGTTTCTAAACCATTACCTATTCTGAATGGGATGGTTTCTAAAGTTCTGATAATTAAAGCAATAGTTATTAGGCACATAATTTTAAAAGTACTTCTCATGTTTCTTACTCCTTTTTTAATTTTGGCTGCAAAACTACTATTTCTTTTGGCATCCATCGCTATGCAAAATGTAGCAGTTTGCGGAATAAGAAACGGGCGGTGAAAGGTGCGTCATTCTTCACTATTTTGAAGGGGTACTTTTCTCGTTCCCAAGGTCATAAATTGGGTTACGATTTGGCAACCTATCTCCTTCACCAATCCTCCCAATTTTGCGTCACCTCGTATTGTATGCTTCCTCATTCTTCCCCGTTTTGCCTTTATCCTTAATTCCGCAACACTATAATTTAACTTTATTTATAAGTTCCTGAGCAACAAAAAGTTGCCCAGGATTTTG
>Ga0256405_10005989_pt1 | contig 20088 bp, 16 predicted proteins | sample RumenRJG_02DNA_FD_189096 | JGI IMG/M metagenome (GOLD analysis project Ga0256405, IMG submission 189096) | Bovine rumen microbial communities from Lethbridge, Alberta, Canada - RJG_02 | ecosystem: Host-associated > Mammals > Digestive system > Stomach > Rumen | place: Canada: Alberta... | reverse complement strand
AGCCTATCTCTGAAAATTCAGAGAAGCCTAAGGACTTATAGAAAGCCACTGTTTTGGGTGTATTGTCAGTTGCCAACTCTATTTGACGCACATTGGGAAATCTGTCAAGCACAGCTTTCAGCAGCGCTGTCCCTATACCTTGGCGTTGTTTCTCAGGGAATACCAAAATATCCTGAATAAAAACAATGGTAAATCCATCACCAACAGTTCTGATGATTCCAAGCAGTTCATCGTCTTCATACGCCGCCAGGACCGTCATAGAGTTTTTATATCCCTGTTCCAATGCAGGCATGTTTTCCGTGTATGCAGTCCAGCCAACTTCAGAATACAGACGCCTGATCTCATCTATGTTGAAATCTATATACTCTCTGATTTCCATTCAGTCTCACCATCTTAGATTCATAAAGCCGATGCAATAATACCGGCGCAGTAAGAGATTTTCGTAAAAGTGAGTTGTGGTAAATCCTTCTTCAGCTCGTCTACGACGAAGTAGATTTCCTCTTCATCCCATTCGTCACCAACGTCCTTTCGGCACTGTTCCAACTGGCTCCTGGTTTCAAAAGCAACATCACCAATCAGAATCTGTCCACCGGGATTCAGATGATCACGCAGCACCCTCAGGAAGGAAACTTTCTGTTCGTCGGTCAGATGGTGAAGAGAGTAGGTCGCAACGATGAAATCATAGTTCTGCGTCTGAAGCGGCTCCGCCAATCCCTGCGTGAAATCACCCTGGTATAGATGAGCGCCCGGCATCTTTTCGGAAGCCAGTTCGATCATCCGTGCTGAAAAGTCCTGGCCATAGATCGTACAGCCGTTTTCATACAGCTTCGTTGTAAGCGTGCCGGTACCAAAGCCGATGTCCAAGACAACAGCGTTCGCTTTCTTCATAATGGTCTTATAGATAGTTCCCAGCACATCCTTATATCCGGCAAAGGGATATGTGTTTTCTTCATCCGATACGCCTACAGTTTTATCATATCCATCTGCCCATAAGTCGAAACCTTTATTGTCAAGCATTGATATCCTCCAAATTGCGGTGTTCGTTTTGCTTACTCAGAAAGTGTCTCCGCAGCAGTCCGTACCATTTCGGCATACTCGGCTTTAACATCTTCGGGAGACTTAATTGAAACTCTTCCTCCAAACCCAAATATCCAGCTATAAAAGACGCTGCCAACAGAGGTTTCGATTACGGCGCGGAAGGATTTCATATCATTGGCCAGCACATGAACATCTTTGCCGAACTTATCTATGATCGCGTCCATAACATCATTGCTGCACACCAATTCGATCTGCTTTCTCTGGCCGTTGTACATCCGGAACATTGAGTTCAGGTAGACATTCAGGTCAAAGTTCTTCGGAGGCTGCACAGCGTCTTCATCAAGGATTTTGGGACATCTGACAATGCGATCTACGCGGAAGCTGCCGATCCCTTTGTGTTTTTCAGAGAAACCAACCACATAATAGTAATCGCCATTCCAGATCAGCTTATAAGGGCTGAATACATAGGTGTAGCCATCGTACTTCAGTTTCTGCTCCTTCCGGACATTGTAGGTGAAATACTGGAACGACACCTTCTTGTTGGTATTGATTGCGTCGTTCAACGCCTCCATGATGTAGTAGATCTTCTCGTTGTCGGCTTTGATGCGATTCTCCACATCAACATTGCGAACGAGCTTTTCCGTATTATGCTGGCTTGTAAGGGAGCCAAGCTTTTCAACCAAGGCGGCGCTCTTTTCCTTGGGTATGAATCTGGCAGACTCCACAGCGTCAATCAATGTCTTGAGCTCCGGCAGGTCAAATCTCCGACCGATGAGTGAGAAACGCTTCTGTGTCGAAGGGACAACCTCAATTTCAACTCCGAGTTCCTGGAGTGCTTTTATGTCATCACCCACGGTTCCGCGAGAGGTGGAAATGCCATAGTCTTTTTCGAGCTGCTCCATGATCTGAGCTATCGTCAGATAATGGTCCTCGTCTGTCTGCTCATAGAGCATCTTAGCCACATAGAAAGGGCGAAGTTTTGCTTTTATGTCCATATGAATCTTCCTTGTCTATTCAGCATAGAACTTCTGAACAAGCTGTTGCATATTGCTCATAAGAGGGCAACTCTTTAATTTTTGCTTGTTGCCGTCTTCTTCTGCTCGGCAGAGATCCGCTGTTTGGTCCAAGCAGCTTTTCATACAATTCGCTTTGGCAGACATCATTCCATTCATCTATTAGCGCCTTGGTAGTTTCGACGACTTTCATATGAGTGTCGTTTTCCACATCAAACTCTGGAATAATCTTGTAAGGTAGCGTATGGATGTGTCTTTTTCCGAAGCCGCCTTCAGGTTGAAAATCTGAGATGGCTTTCCAAAGTGCAGAACTGTTCAGCAGTCCCGTGATATAAATCGCCTCTTCTTCTGTCGCGGCAAGATACCAGTATAGCGTCTGATCAATTACGAGCCGGCTTCTGTCATAGTTACGAAGATTGATATACGACGCACAAGGATTTGATCCGCTCGCGCTTGAAAGGACAAGGTAATCTCTCGTCGAGAAATTCTGCTTATACAGTTTTCCATATATATTTATCGTATCGCTGAGAAAAGGAACGAGATCTTGCTCGACCGCCTCAGTTATTTGCTGAAACACATACACCGTGCTGGCATTTAGCAATGCAAGGTCTGATGGAAGAAGCGGATTCCAATTTCCCCGAACCTTCCTTCCAGGGATCAGTGCTTTTGCGGGTTCTGCCATAATAAAGGGCGACAAATGTTTTGAAATATACGCATCGAAGATGAACTCTCTGTCGAAGTCTTCGGCGACCAAATCATTACATAGGTTTTTCTTGCTTTCGCTCACCAAGTACCAAAGGTCACCAGTTCGCTCTATTGGCGCAATATCCCAATTGCCATTCGGTCTCTGCGTAAAAGTATGGAAGAGTGCCGTCCTTGGGAAGAGATCGCAACCCTGAGCAAATCCAATCGAATCCCCGGAAATGACATCTGCCACATCTACGTCTCTGCCTTTGTTTGTCCAGGCGCTTCTGCTTCCTTGACGGTTCAGAGTATACGTGCAATCCTCATACACGCTTGTAGTTTCATATACGCGGCCAGAAATGATTTCCGGTGTAGTTTGGGTTTTTTCGCCGGATAAGACGATTGCCTTGTTCTTAAATGTTTCGACTGGCAGTTCCCAAATAGCAGAAATTTTCGCATCGAGTTCAGCATCGGAAGACAGGTATTCTTCTTTTCTGAACGGCTCGTGGTTTAGTCCACTCATGAGGCTGGCAGGCATAATATAGCTAAAGTAGGCGCCGTCTTTGAGATAACGGTCAATGGAGCTGACGAGGAAAATCGTCGCAAGCTCCATATGCGGATGTGCTGCACCGTGAGGTTGGATTGAGTATCGTCGCGCAATTTCTCGGAGTGCATTTTTGTATGGGTTATCGGCAAGCTTACTCATAGCCATCCATGGCGGATTGGATACGATGCAATTAAACTGCTGCTCTGTGAGACCAGGGCGATAACTGTTGCTGATAATAAAGTACCAGATGCCATTTCTGCCTTGTCGCTGGAGGCTTTCAAGCTGTAGAACCAGTTGTGTTGTAGTTTCTGCGAGTTCGGCTTTTTGATTAGATTCAAGGCCAGTTCCACTCTCTTGTCCGACAGCTTCAATCAATGCTTCTGTTGCAATGGCACCGTTTCTTGCTTCAGGAGCTGCCGCTCTTGCCATCGCAAGCCGGTAAACTTTTGAGATAAACGAATCGAACACCTTCCTGTAGTTGGGAGAAAAGAGAAAGGCCGGGATTCTGATCTGTTGCTGATTAAGTACAAGGATATAGTAGTCTTCTCCCTGTGTCGGCATTCTGTGCGTAATCGGTGTTGCAACAAAAAGAGAATCGGCATGGTAAATCGGAACTGTAATACTTCCGGTATGGACTGGGAAAAGATCTCGCATAGCCATGATCCAGTTTACTTTGGCAAGCATCACTGCAAGAGGGTCAATATCAAAGCCCATAACAGCCGAGAAAATAATGATGTCTTTCCTCGTATTGTAGTTGTCTGCGGAAATTGCATATTTCTCCCGTACTGCCTTAATCGACTCTATGAGAAAAACACCCGAACCACAGCACATATCCATGATGCGCGGTACTTCATCTCCGATTTTGTCTATGTTATAGTCGACAATATCTCTGGCAATCCAGTGTGGGGTAAACTCCTGGCCAAGCATTAAGCGGTGCTCTCGATTGGCGAGTTGTGCGAGCAATCTTCCGAAAATATCTTGTTCTCCAAGCCGGGAAAAATCGTATGCTTTGAGCCGATTTTGAATCTCTCTGGCGCAGGGAATAAAGCTTTCAACATATGGAGTGTTGTTTAGCCAGCCAAAATAATCGTAATCGACAAAATTATAGATGTTTTGCCTTGAGAAGTATTTACCGTCTAGAATTGCTTTAATCTCATCATCGGAGCTAATAATTGCCCGTCCTGACAGAATGTTCGCACATAGAACCTTTGCAACCGTTACGAGATAGAATTCACTAACATACGTCTCCTGAGAAAACGAACCATAATCTGATGCGCCAAGATATGCTATAAAGTTCTGCCAAACTTGCTTGATTAGATCTGCATAATCAGGCTTTTCTTCCATTGCTCTTTGAATTGTTTCAGAGATCACACCTATTGTTTCACGGTAGAAACTACTCTCGACGCCGAAGTCGGTGGCAAGCGTTTTGGCGTTAAGGAGACGCGATTCGTCTCTCGCCATGAACTGTTCGATGAATTGTTCAAAACGAGCAAATTCATCATCCGTTCCGACCGAGAGGTCAACAAATGTTGTTTGTTCGAGCTCAACATTATCTGGGCCAAGCAGCCTTCCTTCCACTGGTTCGTCGATAATTCGAACCCTATACCCATACCATCGGACGGTATCAGAGAGTACGCCAAGCACCTCCGACTCTGGGATGCCGATGTTGCAAAGCGCCGCAGAATACTCTTTTACCTGATGATATCCCTCAGCAAATATGCCTTGAATCGTTAGATTCTTTTCATATTCGATGGCGGTTTTCCCAACCACTGCATCAACGAACCCGTCCCGATTTCCTCGCGCAGAAGAGAAATGAACATGTTCTTCTGTGCCTTGCATATGCGCCTGTACCCACCAAGGGTATTCGGGAAAGATGCTTACGAGTCTGGAAGAAAGATAATGTCGGATTCTATCCTCAACTGCACCTTCATTGATGAGTGCTTGGGCATGTACGGCAAAGTCACGTAGTTGTTCTCTGTTCATAATCTTGTGCTCCGTTCTTTATACTTTTGCATGAGCAATTGTTGCATTCGTGCGGTGATCGTATCACCATCAAAAGCAGACACCACGATATCATCTATTATATCCTGTACATTCTGTGTCATTTTGCCTTCAAGAATAAGCGTCTCACCGACTCTTTCTAACATATCAAGCTTGTCTTGCGGGAGTTTGGGTAAAAGAAGTTTCTTGAGATGGCTGGCTTCAACTTTGAGGGCTCCGCCACCCATCACCGTGCAAGTCAGTTCCAGAGACAGTTTACTCCAAGTCGAATTGAGCAACGCAAAGACGATTAAAATGTTTCTTTCGGCTCTGCCCCAAAGCGTTACCATGTTGGCATCGATTGCAATAGGAGTCTCCGTACTCTGCTGTATATAGAGGCATTCAGCCTTGTTGGCAGAGACTCTTGTCATGCAAAGATTCGGAAGATGCCGATCCGCCATCTTTGGTAACCGGAACCATTCTCGGACAATTTGTTTTCCGTCCGTTTTTTCATTGGGTTTAACAGCACTAAAGTCTTTGAATCGACGGCCTTTTTCATCTTGGTAGTCTTCGGCCCTGGCAATATAATCCTTGAGCTGCCCGCGAATAGCTCCTTGAGGATAAAGAACTCCAGTGACAAGTTTGTCAGGACAGACAACTAAGCCATCAATTTCTCCCCTATTCTGTAATGTTAAGAGAATATCATCCTTGTAGAAGCGATATTTTTGGCCGCCTTGATCCCAGGTCCTGCTACGAACAGAATAAGTTTCGCCCCCCGCATCTTCTATTGAAACATAGAAGAAGTTGTTAGCCCCGGTCCGAAGCCCTTGGCCGCATTCGATTCCCATATCGGCCAACGTCAGATACTCAGCTTCATTGTCGCCGACAATCACTTTTAGCTCATGCGGGAGCTCTGTCTTATTCGTAAAGAACACTCTATCCGTCGACTCCGCCCATTTATTGGCATTTTTCGCCACATGGAGCTGAGGAAATAGCGAAATAGTCGGCTGAGAATAATCTCTATCAATCTCTATGATCTGCGTCGTATGTTTCGAAGCTTCGTTCAGGTCACGTATGTCGATTCGCTTAGCAACAACAAGGCAGGTCTTAACTAATGCTTCTGGAAACCAGTTTGCGTTGGTATCCCTGGTTATCGTCTCAATCTGAAATAGCTTCATCAAGAGATACTGAATTGGAGCGGCATAGTCGCGATTGAGCCAGGTCTCTGGAACCACAATAGCAAGATAGCCATTCTTCTTTACAAGCGCAGCACAAAGAATCCAGGCCGGAACCGCCATGTCAGCGAGACCAGAATAGTTTTCTGAAAGACATAGAAGCAAGGTCTTCTCTGCATCTGAGAGATAGGGAATTGCCCGAATCAGCTCAACAAGGTTTTTCCTAATCTCCTGCGACGATGGCATCGTTTCATCGTCTCCGTCCTGAAGCTGATACCGGACGTAAGGAGGATTTGTAATCACCAAATCCCATCCTTCGGCAGTAATAAGTTGAGAGGCTTTAAATGCGTCGCCAATTACGATTTTCGCATTCGGAAGCCTCGTGGTGCATTTTTGGGCGACTATTTCGTCGATTTCGACTCCGAGCATTAGTGGGGCGCATGAAGTGTGATCCCGAACGGAAACAAGCATATCTCCTATTCCGACCATCGGATCAACGACCGTTTTCCATTCTTGATTCTTCGGTAACAGTGAAAATAGCATATCCGCTACTTGTTTCCCTGAAAAATACTGCCCGAATCTTTTTTTATGAAGGGCATCGGATTGAATTCTTTTCATATCATTTCGCCCCCGTTTGCCTTTGAATATAAGCATAAAACTCAGAAGCATCTAGCGTAACAGGGCTCCCGTATTCCATACATTTACCGATGTACAAGGAATAGCAATGTCTGCACTCAAGCTCCGTTTCGTGCGGATTCTCTTTAACAATCATTTGCAAGATTTGCTCTTCGTCCATTATTCCGTTTTTTCCCAAGCCAGCTTTTTTCAGCAGGAACAATGGATCTCCTTGAACGGAGGTCTTTGATACGACTTGCTTGAAACTTGCCTGTGTCTTATCAAGGAAACTTGACTGCTTAATCTCAAGCCCTGATATCTGTATCGCCTCTGAGAAAGCTCCCCACACAGCCGCCTTTGCGGCATGAAATACCACAGCGATAGGCCGATCATCTTTTGTGACTCTACGGATTTCTCCAAATACTCTTGCAAGCATATTCCTGTAGGTATCGACATCCTTGTTCTGAGCAGCACTGATGATGACCTCACTGCTACGTTCTGTAACCGCAGGAAGCCATAGTTCATTAATCTGATTAACCTCAGCGTAAGGGATAAAGTCTCCGAACGGGGGGTCTGTGAACACAAAGTCTATACTTTTATCTGGCTCAGACATGAACTCGCTCGAGATGTTTCTAACCTCTACTGTTCCATGACAATTTTCCAGCATTTTATATGCTTCTTGGAACGGTTTTGCTTTTCGCCTCAGTCCGAGTAGAATGTTTTTTTCTACCGGAAGTTTGCTTATATATAACACGCCACTTTGCGCTCCAGTCAGCACAAAATCCCGAGAATCATGCTTAGCTACGATTCTGGTCATTAGTGTACAGTGTGCGCCATTATAGCTTAGAAGTAGAAGCTTTAGCGCATTGGCTTCTCGCTCCGGATAACATTCCGCGAGTTTCCAGAGTTCTGACATGACTAGGTAGTTACGGCTTGTGTAGAAATGATGGAGATGTGAGATGCCAAAATGGTATCCTGCGCGATGCAGATCCCCCCATTCGATTTTTCTTGGATCATCACTTGGGGAGAATTCCTTTTCGAGTTTTTGAACGAGCGCAATATCATCCTCTGTCGCAATCCGATCCCAGTTTTCCTTTCCTGATGTTCCGTAAACCCAGGCAATCCTACGCTTTTTCCGAAGAATGGTTTTTTTCAGCAGTTTGTCGTAATGTTCTTCCGTGGCAAAGCTCATCGCTTCAACGAGAGAAGTTCTATGACAATGCGGACATTCGATTTTATCATAAAATGTCGCAGGATTTCTGGACGTCCCGTTCTTAAAGTATTCGATTTCAGCATCACATTCAGGGCAGATCAGCACTTCTGTCCAAATTGCATAGCGAATATAGCCATCTCTCCCGTCTGGAGATTTTGCGGCGTACATTCCAGATGCAAGCTTTTCTGCCTTTTTTATAAAGTCATCGACAGCTCTGGCATATTCTGCCGCCGTAAGACGATTAGTTATGGTCTTTGTAGCAAATGCGGCATATGTACCAATTTCATATAGGATTGCATTCCTTTTTCCCCAAATGGGCTCTACTCCTAATGCATTGGCTGTTTCTTGCATTTTTTCTGTTGGATGCTCAGCGAGAAGAGCCGCAATTCCAGTGCTCCCACTTCCTGCAAAAGCGTCGAGAACAGTATCGTCTGGGTTCGTTGCAGAAGCAATATAGACAGCAATTGCCTCTGGAGATATCTTTGTAGGATAGGGGAAGGTATTGTAGAACGATCCTCCACGCGTCGAAGGAAGCGGTTTGGAAAACAGTTTTTCTAAGTTTCGCATTTCTCCACTCATTCCTTAGTCAATTTTAGTCTTCTTCGATTACTTCCATGAGGTCCCCAATATCACAGTGAAAGACCTTGCAAAGATTCATCATAACTTCCATGCTGACCGGAAGATCACGATTCAACTTGGTCATAGCATAGGAACTAATCTCAGCTGCTTTCGCAAGCTCACTCTTCTTCATTTTGTTGTCTTTCATTAGACGCCACAGCTTATCGTAACGAACCTTCATATGATACCTCCATATAGCATGGATTAGGGCCACCAACTCGTGGTTACAAAAACGTACAATACATTCGTAAATTGAAAATCGAAATGCAGTCCTTTCGACTTCCATCCTTTCAGTTGTAGATGAAAGTGCATATACCAGGAGACGACTGCATCTCAAGGTACAAAGAATCGGAGTAGTCCGGTTCTTTTTCTTATGGTATCCTTTTCTGCGTGTCGGCAGAGAAAGGAGTTTCCATGTCTAAGTTTTTTACCTATGCGGACAGAATCTCTCTCCAGAAGTTTCTCGGAGAAGGTCTGTCCTTTAAGGAGATGTCTGTATTGCTGGATAAAGATCCAACAACTATCTCCCGTGAAGTTCGTAAGCATATGTCTGTCGTTGCAACAGGCCGTCCCGGCTATGTCCACAACACCTGCAAGAATCGGAAAACCTGCCGGAAAAAGGTTATATGTGGGCGCCAGAACTGCCACTGTACCTCTCTTGGCTATTGCAAGCTCTGTTCTGACTGCAACAATCACTGCGAGGACTTTGTCGATGAAGTATGTCAGAGCCGTTTCCGTCCTCCCTATGTCTGCAACAGCTGCGAGCAGATCAATAAGTGTACCTTGCTGAAGAATATTTATGATGCGGAGAAAGCTCAGTACAAGGCTCATGAACGCATCGCTCAGGCAAGATCCGGTCTGTGCACTTCGGAGGAAGAGATTGCTCAGCTCAACGCGTTGATTACGCCTCTGGTGAAAAAGGGGCAGTCTTTGCATCAGATCTACACCACTCATCGTGATGAGATCATGTGCAGCGAGAAGACCCTTTATAACTATCTTGATGCGCAACTGTTTGATATCAAGAACGGTGATCTCCCGAGAAAGTCGCGGCTTCGTCCCCGAAAGCAGAAGAAGGAATACAAGGTGGATAAAGGCTGCCGGCTTGGACGGTCATATCAGGATTTTCTTTCATTCCTTGATGATAATCCAGACACCTCTGTGGTTCAGATGGATACCGTTATCGGTTCCCGGGGAGGTAAATGCCTTCTCACGATCCACTTTGTAGAGTCCTCTTTTATGCTTGCTTTCCTTAGGGAAGCCAACAACTCGCAGTCTGTCATAGATATCTTTAATGGCCTTCAGGATCGGCTTGGCATTGGACTGTTCCAGAAGTTGTTTCCTGTCATCCTGACCGATAATGGGAGCGAGTTCTCTAATCCAACTGCGATTGAAGCTGATCCTGAAACCGGAGAGATTCGTACCAAAGTGTTCTACTGTGATGCTGGAAAGCCCTATCAGAAAGGGGCTATCGAGGTGAATCACGAACTGATACGCCGTGTCCTGACGGATGTTAACGGGCGTAATCGCAGCTTCAACAGCCTTTCCCAGGAAGATGTGGTACTCATGATGAATCACATCAATTCCTACAAAAGAAAAAAACTGAATGATCGAAGCCCATTCGAAACATTCAGCTTTTATCATGGAGAAGATGTTTTAAGGCTTCTCGGATGTTCTGAGGTTCCCGCCGACGACATCATTCTGAGGCCTGATCTTCTCAATATCTAAGACACAACAAGGCTGCCGACACAAACTGCTTTCATTCATTTCGACAACTATACTGGGGTGGCTTCTCCGATTACAAGTAGAATCGAGAGGGAAGTGACCTCTGTTTGTCGTGTCCTTATATACCATGATACTCGAGTCCGGTGTTTTGTCAACGATGCGTTTCGCTTACAAAAACTGCGTCTCTATTACAAAAGCTGCGTTTCAATGACACAACTGGCATTTCGCTTACAAATCTTCACTTTTCAAAGTGCAAACCTGCTTCTTGTCTTACAAACCTGCATCTCGGATTGCAATCCAGCAACGTACAATACATTATACCACACTCCATCTCTTTTTTCAATGGATTTGGCTGATATTCGCATTATGCAAAGAAAAGGTGCGGCAAAATGGTCGCACCTTTTCTCGTTGAGAGTGTAGTTGTGCATGTGAGAAGGAGTTATGGGCACATATTGCGATAGCTATTTAGCAATGTTGAATATTGTCAGCCCATGTTCAGAGGCATAATTGACAGTATAAAATGTGCCGCCTGTTTTCTCGGTAAGAAAACAAATACATCTGCTGCTATTATCTACGAGGTGACGGTTACGTTTGTGCATACACCCGTTATAGTAATCTTGTGATGTATATACTACTTTGTCAGCACCCTTCATTATTCGGTTGTATTCTTCAATATCTTCTTGCTTCCAGCCCCTGGTTTGCGTTCTACAGGGCAGGACAAGAATAAGCTTAATTTGGGGATAGTCTTTTTTCAGGTTCAATACTGTCTGTGCAGCAAGAGTATCAAATCCCAATGCTCCGCCAGCACCGAAATACAGATAGCCGTCCTTAATACTTGCAATAACAGCATCCCTCAGCCGTTGGGTCACGCTTTCCAGTTGATCCAACGGTATTCTTCTATGACCGGTAAAGCAACAAGTTTGATTTATCATCGTTCAGCCCTCAATCAGTGCTTAAAGGCACTACTTTTCGCAATTATAATACTCATAGTATACACCGCAGAGCAAACAATATCAATGGTCTGTGGAAAAACAGTTCCAATATTTATAGACTATATTCAGAACACAATGAGGTGCCTAAAATGAGTGAGATAGCAAAGACAGTTGGTCAACGAATAAGAAGTTACAGACTTCAGTTAGGATTCAGCCAGGAAAAGGTAGCTGAGCTTTCCGGCTGCCATCCAACATATATTGGACAGGTCGAGCGCGGAGAGAAAAATGCTACGCTTGAGAGCATAGAGAAGATTGCTGCTGCAATAGAAGTTCCTCTCTCCAAGCTCTTTGATAAGATTGGATGCACACCGGATGACAGCACAGATATCCCCGCAAAATGCTATGAGCTTCTACTGACAAAGAGCAAATCAGAACAAGAGCAGATCTACCGTATAATCCTCGAATTAGACAAATACAAGGACATTCATATGTAAGTGCCACCCATTTGGGTGGCATTTGCTGTTAATAGGCAGGAATCCCGTAGCCCAGGATTTCATAATATCCAACAGCATAATGGTTTTCGCGGCAGCTATCGCCGGAGTTCCCTTCGACGGTGTAGACAATGCCGTCCTCAACCCGTTCAACGATACCGGTATGATCGGATTCGCCGTCTTGCGGGCCGGAGCTGCCTTTGTTATCCCAATCGAAGAAGATGATCATACCTGGTGCCGGTTCGATATCGTTATCTGCCCACTGGCCTCGATCCTTGAACCAGTTGACACCGTTGACACAGCCTGCATATTTGGGAATAACACCAGTCTCGATATACCCGCACTGATCGGCGCACCACGATACAAAGCAGGCGCACCACTCAACGCGAGAGCCGAAACCGTACCAGCTCCAGTAGGGCTCACCGCCCACATTACCAAGCTGAGACAGCGCAACCGCAACAATCTGATCGTCGGCTCCGTAGATGCCGTAGAGAACAGATGCCCACATACTGCTGTCCTGTGCGAGCAACTCAGCAACCTGGGCTTTTTGATCCTCGGTGAAGCCGTACTGCGCCATCATTTCCTCTACGGTCTTATGGCTTACAGTGATATACAGGTAAACAGTTGTCTCTTCGACTTCCTCTTCTATGATGTTGCCTTCTCCATCATCTGTTTCAACTATGACCGTTTCTGTCTTTTCCTCGGTTTCATAAGAAATCTCATTCATTTCCCAGAAGATATCCTTCAGAAGCTGTTTCTTCTCGTCAGTCATAGACGCCACTTCCTGCGGATTATCCGGGTCGTTGGTGGTTTTTACAGCGTAGATGGAAAGGACCTCCGGCCAGACTGCACGGGAGCCTGACATTTCAAGCTCATCGTAGGTGTTGGAGTTCTTGATATCGTCAAGCTTATTCTGATAGTCCAGGTTGATCTCCTGGACGACCTGCTGCATGGTCTGCGTAGAGCCAGTATCTTCCGAAGAGAAGAAGATTCCGAAACAGGATGCCACGATAAGGCCGATCAAGCAGATAACAATAATCACCACTACTGCCACCCAGCCACCGGCGGCAATGGCAGCAATCAGTTCGTTGATCGCAGCAGCAATCGCTTTGATCGCAGCGGCGATTGCCTTCGCTGCCGCCACAGCAGCTTTGTATGCCGCAATCGCAGCCTGTCTCGCCATCTCAGCAGCCTTCTGTGCGGCCTTGGCGGTCGCCTGAGCAGCTTTTTGAGTCGCCTTGGCGGTTTTCTCAGCCGTTTTAATGGCCGCTTTGGAAGTCTTCTCCGCTGTCTTAATTGCCTTTTCTGAAGACTTAACCGTGCCTTTTGTTCCGGTCTTCACGGTCTTCTTTCCGGCAGAACGGGCGGACTGCTTAATCGTGTGTTCCGTTCGCTCCGCTGTTTTGATGGTCTGATTTCGAGTTCCGCGTACAGCGTTCTTTCGGACTTCACCGCCGGTGGATGCTGTCTCTCTGACGGTGTTCTGCTGGTGGACATTCTTCCTCTGCCGAATAGAGTTTTGCTTCTGAGAGACAGCTTGCCGTTTGGATGCAGACTCACTCCGCGATTGCGCAGATCCCTGCGGCTCTGAGGATCGTGTAGTCGATTCATGTGAATGAGATTCCTTAGAAGAAGTCTTCTCGGTTCGGGCCTGTTCCTCCCTGCGGAAGCGCTCTTCATAGCGGTTGACCCGCTCCTCATTCTTTTCGATCCGCTTTTCCTCACGATGTTTCCGATATGCTTCTTTGCCTTTGTTAACTGCCTTCTTCGTCTCGGCTGACACATCATGACCGACACGATCTGCAACATCTTCCGCAGCATAGCGGATCTTATCCTCCGCATATTCAGACGGCGTGACCTGGCCGTCGTCCATCAGATTTTCAAACTGATCCTTTGACCTGACCAGCGCCGTCTTCATACGCTCGGAGGCAACAGCCGCTTTATCAATGACCTTGATATCCTTCACGCTTTCTCTCGTCTTAATCCTGCTCATAGCTATCGCCTCCTTCCTCAAAGAACAGGATTAAACCTTCTTGGCAACTACCACGAAGCGCCCATTGGTGTAGGTGTATTCACAGGTGGAAAGCGTGATAAGGTGATCTCCGTACTCGGCGTCCACGCCGGTGTCATAGAGCTGGCGAAGATGAACACTATTCATGAAGTTCTTGAAGTGTTCCTCATCCATATCTGTGAACTGATTATACCGGAAGGTGTCGTTGTTCGTATCAAAGCGGAAGACCGCCACGATCTGATACTCTCCGAAGCCGAACAGGGTATCAAACTTAATGGTCGGATGCTCGTCATAGAAGTCCTTGCTGGCATAATTGCAAAGGTCGTGGAACATCGTTTCGTTCTTCATGTGATGCCCGTAGATGACGTAGTTGTTGCTCTCTCCCATCACGCAGTCCTCGTCAATATACGGAACGCCGTAATCGCTGTACTCCTTCTCAAAGCTGTGCTTCAGATAGTAGTTAGGATTATTCGGTGTCCACATGACCGGGTAGTTGATGTTCGTGCCGTCGATGGAGATCCAGCCAACAAAATCGCTGTTCTGATCGAAAAGAGCCCTGTACTTCTCCATTGCCGGTTCTGCTTCTCGCGCAGCCAGTTCTTCCTCAGAGAGTGTCTCACTTTCGGGCTCGTCTTCACCCGGCTCGGGGACGGGCTCCTTGTCGAGTTCGCTCTTGTCCACGTCAGCAATCATGTTGGACAAGTCCTCAAACTGCTGTGCGCTGTTCTTTTGATCCTGATACTGGTGATGAAACACGACGCCAGAGAATACCGCGATCCCGCACAGGACCACAATAGCGGCGATGCCAATGATCTTTTTGATTTTCATTTCATATTACCTCCATAAAAGATTGAGGACAGGGTTAATCCTGTCCTCTTGCAAATTCGCCCTCACCGGGGCGCGTGGTCATAAGCTGATAGAGCTTTGTATCATGCGGGAACTGATTGATGAACGGGACAAGCGCCGAACCGTACTTAATCAGACCGCAGCCTGCGTCTGCGTTGGTGATATAGCTCATCTGCTCATTGGAAATGTTGAGAAGCCGCGCGAGCTTCTCGCGGTCGGACGCCGCCTGGTTCAGCATGATAACAAACTCAGAGTTGGAGAGCATCGTGCTGGCCTGAACGGAGTCAAGCAGGTACTCCACGTTCTGCGTAATCGCAGTCGGATAAGCATTGCGCTTACGGAACTGACGCCATGCAGAGTTGAAGAACTGCGCCGAGAACTCATTTTCAAACACCACATGGAACTCGTCGATAAAGACATGGGTGCGCTTGCCCTTCTTCCAGTTCAGCGTCACGCGGTTCAGCATGGTATCGGTGATAACCAGCAGGCCGGTGGGCTTGAGCTGAGAGCCAAGGCCGTGAATGTCGAACACCACAATGCGCTTGTCCAGATCGACATTGCTCTGCTTGCCGAAGATGTCCAGCGATCCGGTGGTATAAAGTTCAAGAGACAAAGCGATCTGCTTTGCCTCCGGTTCAGGCTGCTCCAGGAGCATATCGCGCAGCGTACAGAGCGTAGGACCGGTCCCGTCCTCTGCGGCTTTGCGATAGACATTGGTAATGCAGCGGTCAATGATGGACTTGTGCTGAGGGCCGACGCCCTTCTTGTCGATCTGCTCGATCAGCGACATGATGAACTCAGACTTCACCACGATGGGGTTATTCTCACCGTAGCCGTCAACCATATACATGGCATTCAGCCGGTCCCTGCCTCCGGCAGAAACCCTGATAACCGATCCGAGATTGCCCATCGCCTCCACCAGCGGCGCATACTCGCCTTCAGGGTCGCAGATCAGAATATCATCATCGGTGTTCAGCATGAGGAAGGTAATCAGCTCCTTGGCAGAAAAGCTCTTGCCGGAGCCGGGAACGCCCAGCAGAAACGCCGACTGGTTCAGGAGGTTTGCCTTGTTGCACATGATGAGGTTGTGTGAAATCGCGTTCTCACCGAAATAAATACCGCCCTGGTCCATGATCTCCTGTACCTTGAACGGCATCAGTACCGCGAGACTCTCAGTGGTAAGGGTTCTGAACGTATTGATCTTTCTGACGCCAATCGGAAGAACCGTGTTCAGTCCGTCCGTCTGCTGGAACTTCAGCGTGGCCATCTGGCACATGTGCTTTCTCGCAGTAGAGAGGATTGTCTCGGTGTCCAGATCGAGCTGTTCCTTGGTATCTGCCGTGATCACCATCGTCACAACGGCAAACATCATGCGCTGGTCTCTGGTCGTCAGATCGTCCAGAAACTCCTTGGACTCCTTGCGCTGGAGCTCCATATCATACGGAACGACGGCGCTGAAATTGTTGTTCTGATTCTGCTTGCGCTGCCAGTTGGTGATATTGGTTTCAACACCCAACAGCCTGTTCTCAACCTCACGTACCGCTTCATCCGTAGGGATAGGGATCACATCAATGGACAACATCAGATTCCGGTTCAGCTCGGTAAGCTCAGAGAGCATACTGTCCTTGATATAGCTTGCGTAGTCTTTGAGGAACAGAACTCTTGCGAACTTTTCTCCGAGCTTGATGTGGTCTGCGCTCCGCTCCACGCTATCCGGGCAAATATAATCGCGGAAGTCATGACCCATTCGTGCCTTCTTATTGATGTTCATCTCAAAGGCAGTCTCATCGCCGGGGCGATAGAAGTCGTGAAGGATACGCAGTCTCTGTACCGCATTGAGTGCAACGCACTTGGAACCGAGCCCCGTGAAATGGGTTGTCAGATCCGCACCGACTCTGGCAAAATATGCTCGCGCCTCCTCAATGTCCTTCTTGCTCACGGAGATGGTCACATACTTTTCCTGCGTGATGCCGTTAGCTCCGGTGGCCTTATCCAGGAGCATATTGTTGTACTCCATGCGGTAACCGTCCAGCCCGTCACGCTTCATCGGCATGAGAATGGAGTCCTCAAAATCCGCCTTGTTCAGTCTGTGGTTGTTGATCGTGATCTTCGTGGTTGCGCCGCTATCCAGACTGTTCAGAAGCTCAGAGTAGGTCAGGAACATGCTTTCCTTATCCTCTCGGCTTGCCACCATATAGTTGATGTCGCTGAACCTGTAGGTCTTGGAAAACTTGTTTCCGACCTTAAAGATACCATCAGGCCAAATGCACTTGATGGGGATCAAATCCTGCACCTTCTTCGGCACCACGAACTTCTCTTTATCCTGAGACAGGATTGTTTTGATGCTTTTAATCATTGCCTTTATAGACCTCCTTTTCCTTGGCGTCGATGGTGTCCTTCAACGCCTCGTAGTAGATATTCACCGGCTCGAACTTGATCTGCTTCGGCTCAATCATTTCTGACCGCAGCCACGCCCATACAAATTGCTCCGCCGTCATCCCGTTATAGGAGATAAATCCCATCGCAGCGAAAGGAGCCGCACCGAGGATGCACATCCAGGAAACGGTTTCCGTTCCGACATGGGGCTTGAGCGCAAAGTACAGGACAATAGCAACACCAACAGCCAGCAAAGAAAAAACGAACTGCCTGAAGGACAGTCCGAAGAACATTGACTCGGTATAGTTCCGAATCTCTCTATTGATTTTTACTTCCATTTTCTTTCCTTTCCCGACGGGCAGCTTCCTGAAGCTCCGCCTTGCAGACACACTCATCTGCAAGGCAGTTCACTTCACGGTTCTTCCTGCCGCCGTAATAGAGACAATACTTGCAATCGCAATCAGCTACGGTATAGCCGCGCCACTTATTCATGATTCTCTTTGCCATGACGCACCTCAGATTCCCATCATCTCTTTGACAAGACGATCCGCCATCTTCACAGCACCGACGAGGATCAACATGTTGAAGATCAACTCACCGATATAGCTCCAGACCATAGACGCCGCTGTCGCGCTGGTGTCCACAACAGGCGGGCTCGATGCGAAGACAGAGAAGATGATGCAGGCAAGAACAATGATCGCTCCCTCCATACATACGGAGGCATAGCTCTTTAGGAAGCTCTTGCCGATATTCTGCGTTGGCTCACCGGCAAAGGTGGAAAGCGGAACCGGTGCGATTGCCGTGTACATATACATTTTGAAGAACCGTCCATAGACGCTCAGGATCATCACGAATGAGAGTACCCACACGAACAGCCCGCCGATGAGCGTAACAGCCCATAGTGGAATGGACTCAAAAAAGCCGCAGTCTTCAACCGCCGTGACTATTTCTTGCGGCAGAATGGTCGCCTGCGGCGTACCGAAACCGGCAGAGTTCATGATTGTGCTTACCACGCCTTGGATGATTTCAAGAATTGCAAGCATGAGTTCCATGCCATACGAGATCAGTCCCTTTGCGATTGCAAATCGGACAAACAGTTTTACAGCGTGTTCAGGCTTTTTCAGGTCAGCAAACGATCCGCACGTCTTTACAACGCCCACCACAAAGAAAAGCACCAGCAGTGCGTAGCCGATGGCTTGCAAAGCTCCGTGGATACTTGTAATGACCGACCAAATAGAGCCACCTTTGAATGTCTGCGGTGACTGTGTGATCAGTTGCCAGATCTCAGACAACTTATCGTTCCATACCTCAAGGGCATTTTCGAGATTCTGTACAATCCAGTTATCCGACATTCGTTACACCTCCAATCCGGGGCGGTCATTGCTGACCGCCCCTTTTTCGGGAAACCGGATCAGCCCACGATCAGGTTGAGGATTTCCTTTGCGAAGGTGATGATGACGCCGCCCGCCAGAGTCAGGAAGCCATTGGAACGCTGGCTCGGATCGTGGCTCTGGAAGCTGAGGCCGACCTGCACAATACCCCAACCGAGAAGGATGAGGCCGACCGCACGAATCAGACCGAAGATGAAATCGGACAGGTTGTTGACGACCGTGATCGGGTCACCGGCTGCGAAGGCGGTAACGCTCATGCCCATAACCAGGGCAAGGGACAGGACCGCTGCAGCATAGAAGCGGAAGCCCTTCTTGACCTTGCCGGGAATCTCCTGCTTCTGAGTGTTGTTCTTACGATTGATGTTTTTCATGTTCTTTTTTCTCCTTTTTATCAAATTTTTCTTGGAGCTCTTCTTCTGAGAGCAGTTCAAAATCGTGTAGCTGCGGTTCAAACTTCTGCGCCTTTTCGACTTCCATCGGATCAAACACAAAGGACATGGCCGCAATGCTTCTGGTGTCTTCACCGTGCGTAAACGCCGGTGCTCCGCCATCGGTGGTTTCCCGTACATTGGGATGATGAAGAATGTCGTACTTGAAATCCTGCACGGGACGCTCACCGCGTATAAAAAGAAGTGCGTACTGATTGTCCAGCATACGCACTTCGTCAGGTGTCATAAGCTCACGCCCTGTGAGCTGGTAGTTTGTTGAGTAGCTTCCATTTCTCCCGCGAGATCGACCGTAAGTGTTCGTGTCGATGGTCTCCTTGCCAAGCAGCTTTGAGACATACTCATGGGTGGACTGCTCATTACCGCCGAGGTAGAGAAACTCGTCGCAGTTGCCGACGATGCTTTCCCATTGCTTCTCGAACAGGGCCTTGAGCTGCGCCAGATTCTGAATGATGATTGAAACTGAAATCTCCCGCGAACGCATGGTGGACAGCAGTTTGTCGAACTCATCAGGCAAAGCGACATTGGCGAACTCGTCCATGACGAAATGAACGTGGACCGGTAGCCTGCCGCCGTGAACAGAATCGGCTTGATAGTAGAGCTGTTGGAATAGCTGCGTGTACAGCATACCGACGATAAAATTGAAAGAGGAATCGTTATCCGGGATGACAGCAAATACCGCTGTTTTCCTTTCTCCGATCTCGCCCAAATCCATTTCATCGGTCTGCGTAATGCCTGCAAGCGAATCCAGGTTGAACTTCTCCAGTCTGGACACCAAGGAGATCTGGATAGACTTCAATGTCTTTGCACTGCCGGAGTGGTACGCCCGGTAGTATTTGAGCGCAATGTGCTCCGGGTTCTTCGCTTCCAACCGTTCAAAGAGCTCGTCAAGGACCGAAAGATAGTCCTCGTTGTTCTCTTTCACATCGCCCGCTCTGATCATTTCCATCACCATCGGGAAGTTCTGTTCATCAGGTGGAGCCTCGTAGT
>Ga0256405_10005988_pt1 | contig 20092 bp, 21 predicted proteins | sample RumenRJG_02DNA_FD_189096 | JGI IMG/M metagenome (GOLD analysis project Ga0256405, IMG submission 189096) | Bovine rumen microbial communities from Lethbridge, Alberta, Canada - RJG_02 | ecosystem: Host-associated > Mammals > Digestive system > Stomach > Rumen | place: Canada: Alberta... | reverse complement strand
ATCCAGAAGCTAAATTGGATGCATCCAATCAATAATCCACTACTTTAGCCAAACACAATTAGGGCTGCAATACCAACGTTGCAGCCCTAACTTTATGTAACTACCTGTACTTTAATAGATGGTTACCACGCTCCGCGGTTCTCAATAACCGCCAAAGCGTACCCTTTTACAAACTAAAAAAGGTTGTAGTCCTATCCGAACTACAACCTCATATCATACATGCGATATACGCATTATCTCATACATGATAGACGCATTACACCTAATGCATCCAATTATCCAAGCAACTTACGTTTTAGTTTTATGATGCGCGTCTTCCATTTTGGACTTAACATTCGCAACGCTCTACCCTTTGCGCTGCAAGAATCGCTTAATCTGCACCAGAGCATTGACGATCTCGCGAGTAATTGTCCAATTGCGCCAGCCGGAGGCACGTTTGCCATCACGCCAACTCTCTGCAAAATAGTGGATGGAATATGTGTTCTTCGTTTTGCGCATAACACGAGTTGATGTGATCGGTGAGAAATAGTCGTGGGTATAGATACGCAGTTCCCACTTATCTATATACTGATTCTGCTTCCAGTACCGTTCATTCGTTAAACCTTCATTCGATAATTCCTTCAACATTATCACGCCCATTCGTTGCACATTGGTAGTTAGATCAAGTGATCCATCCGGTTTGATAAACTCCACACCATTATACACCTCTAACATGTCTCGTACCCACAGACAATGTGGTTCGCATCCCATGACGCATGTTCCTGGCATATGCGCAAGAGACTCCTCCATGCCGATGAATGCCGTATCGGAGAGCAATGGTTCATACGATTTAAGCACCTTAACATCCGTATCAACATATACTCCTCCGTATTGCTCCAATGCCCATAGCCGCACATAGTCCGAGACAAAAGCAAACTTCCGTACTTCATACGCTTGACGCACGTATAACGGAGCGGAAGCAATATCGAAATTAGACTCATCCCATCGCATAATCTGCCAATCCGGCATGTATTCTTGCCATGATGCAAGACATTGTTCGGCTATAGGCGTCAAAGGTTTGCCACCGAACCAAATATAATGTATAATACGAGGAATCATGTGTAATGCGTTATTATAATATATAATGTGTTATTTTCGCATTTTTATTATTTTTGCAGGATTTCCGGCAACTATGGCATAATCAGGAACATCATGGGTTACAACGGAACCAGCACCGATGATGCTATGGGCGCCTATGCGCTTGCAGCCTGGAAGGATAATAGCACGAGCACCTATCCATACATCCACATCTATTTCCAAAGGCGAATCAGGATAGTCCCCATCCGCACCTATATAGACATCCGGATTGTCAAAACGATGTCCCCCGCCTTGGAAGAGTACGTCTTCACCCATCATCACATTGCCGTGAATGGTAACGATACGATTATGACACACAAAGTCCTTACCTATAGCAGCATCACCTAACACATGGAAGTTGCGTCCATCACCCACATACGCACCTTGCTCCAAATTAATATCTTCGCCTTTACATTCCGCAAACATGTGCTTTGCGCATTGATGACGCAGCCATTTGGCGAACTTGCCTAAGACGGGGCGATTGGATTTTGGGAGCTTTCTTGCGAAAGCATAATATAGAACTATCCAAAAAGTTTTCATTTTCTTAATCTCATTAAATTACAATATAAATTCGGTGATAGGTTCGCAATCCAGATTTTGATGCGCTCGTTACGGTTAGTACGATGTGTGGAAAGAGGGAACACACAGAGCGACTTGAGTTCAGCGATGTACTCCTTGCGTTCTTTGGACGGTAATGAAGTCAAAACGCCAAGAATAGACATCGTGTTAAAACTAATCATCCACGTAAACCAAATCGGATTTTGAACCAATTTCTGCTGCTCATAGAATCCGCGAATTAAAGACAATTTGTCGCGTAGCACTTTCTCGCGTTTAGCCGAATCAGTAGGCAATGTAATAGAACCAGGTCTCCATAGATAGTTATAAACGATAGTTTGTACAGATGCAACTCGTCTCACTCGAATTAACATACGGGGAGTCCAGTCGGTATCCTCAAAATAGATACCCGGCGTAAACAACACCTGTTGAAATGATGGTTGATCTCCTACGATTAGGTCGCGACGGAGGATAAATTGCCATGCGTAACAACAAGGACCGAGACGCTCTGTAAGGAAGGCTACTCCGTCGGTAACAGATTCGCTAAGATCCAATTCACGCTTTTGTGCTTTGTTCGGATGAATAATTTCATACTTTTCATTCACGTTTTGAAAATCAAACCGCAGCACATCTAAATTATCGCGCTTAATTTGAGCCATAAGTCCGGCAAGGACATTTGGTTGCCAATAATCATCACTATCTACGAAGCAGATGTATTCGCCAATCGCGGCTTTTATTCCGCTATTGCGAGCCGCAGATAAACCTGCATTCGGTTGGTGGATAACGCGAATGGGAATGGTGGATTGATGTAATGATGCTAATGATGGGGAGGCATACTCGTGGCAGATGGCGCCGGAATTATCAGTTGAGCCATCGTCAACAAGGATGATTTCGTAGTCATCGTAATCTTGCGCAAGGAGTGAATCCACACATTTGCGTAAGTAACGTTCAACATTATATACCGGAACTATGAATGATAATTTTATATTCGACATATGATATTTTTAATGTATAATGTGTAAAGTGTAATATTTATTTGCCGGCAAAAAACCGTTCGAGACCATGTAATATATCGCTAACAACCATATGGCGTGCATAACGAGGTGCATACGGGCGAACAAGGCAGCTATCTGCCATACGCAATTGGAAAGTGAGCCATTTGCGTTTAAGATACGAAAGGCCACTGGTATTCAGTTTTTTCTCTAAACGAGAGGATCCTTCCGACATGATGTGTTCAAACAGCAATTCTGCGCGTTCCCCACACTTCTCGGTATAGAATGGGCACTCATCTTGTATTACTCCGAGATAATGCACCATAATGTACATAATGAGTTGCCATACATCCATCAAATGGAGTTTGAATAGCATTTCATGCAGTTGTTTAACGTTTATCGCCTTGCGTTTATTATGCAGCAAAATTGCGATATCGCTAAGTTGCTTCATATTCATGCCGGTTTCGACAAAATGATTCCATGCATGCAAAAATGTATAGAACACATTAAACGTATCCTCGGGCACTTTAAGCACTAATCCTTCCATTTTTATGGTTGGTGCTTCTTTTGTCAGGTTCTTTGCTTCCAATCGCTTATAGTATCGTCTATCACGCGGATGATAAAAGACAGCACTTACACGATGTGTCTCCAATACCGTATTATCGAATACAAAATTATAATGTCGGTTATTATCTTCTTCATGCTCGGTATGTTCTATTCCAGGAAATGCCTCTCTCAATGCGTCACATGCCTTATAATAATTACATTCCCCTACATACAAATCTATATCTCCCCATTGACGCAGATGAGGTTGGGGATAGTATTGCGCCAAAGCAAACCCCTTAAGCAACACCGGATGGACACCAATATTCACTAAAGAATGCCAAGCTTTTGACAATATAGAAAGCATCGATTGATGCAGCATCATGGATTGCACGCACTGCTGTTTCATCTGCATACGCAAATCTGCCGGGATCTCTAAGTCCTGTAGTTTCAGTAGCTGATCATATACCAGAGGACCGGTCCCATGAAAAGCTGCCAAACGGATTACCTTCAATAATCGCTCACCCGTTAATCCATTCACACATTCACTCCTTAACTCATCTCCCCATAAGGCAGCACGAAGTATTGCTAAATATGTTTCTTGGACTTCTTTCATTTAGGATTCAATATCTCTCTTAATTTAGATTCAATTGTTGCAAATGTATCTAATATATACTCCTCTGCTGTTGGTAATAAGCGAGGCTGTGTTAAAAACTCTTCCAATAATTTCGGATTCTTGTGCAACTCCTCTATCCTTTTCAGTGCATCTTTCCCATTATTCTTTCTATCCCAAAAGATGATTGCATCTTCGTTAATTACAGCCTTATCCGCCAATTCTGCTCCCCAATAGATAGGAATACACCCACATGAGATAGCCTCAAATATCTTTTCGGTAGTATAACCATATGCCGCCGTATTCTCCGGACAGATATTAAATAAATACGATTGTAAATAAGCGACCTTGTTATCTCCGAATTCTTTCACAAGTGAATCATCATTATGCAAATACCTGCCCGCAGAATCCACATGCGCAATCTTCGATATGGCATTAAACATCTCATCCCTTAACCCATCCGCACTATTTGATGCTACCATACTGCAAAACTTACGATCTGCTTGCATTTTCGGAAACCGCAGTTGCTCACACTTAGCACGGATTAGCTCTTCTGTACAATCTGCAGGGAACATGTAATCCATCCATAATGGGAAACGAATATATCGTGGATCTTCAAAAACCTCAAAACCCATTGCTAAATCAATAGAGGGTTCACCTAAAGCATGATCCGCATACGATGCAAAGTTCGTACGTTTAAGATTTTCAGCCGAATAAAAAATCTTCACATCCGTATGCACTTTGCGTATCAAACCTCTATCTCCGAACACCGAGAAGATAGCAACTTTCTTTCCTTCCGGCAACAAATGACGCGATGATATAAACTGATTCCAGTACATCTGCTCATTCGGCTGATCCCAGCAATTATAGAACTGCACTTGATACGGTGTTTGCTTCCTCGTCTGTTCTCTATTGCAGAGATATTGCCTATATGCATTCCTAAATTTTCCTAATCCTAACATAACTATTTATTTATTCTTTCATCCGTTAATCCCTTCATCCGTTAATCCCTTCACTCATTACAAAGAATCTTCATCATACAATGATCAAGCACCATGTGCAGATCCTCGGTGATTTGCATATCATCGATGGGAACATGCACGCCATAGTCTGCAATCTGTTTCAGTTTGCCACCATCATAACCGGTGAATGCGATTGTGATAGCGCCATGTGCTTTCGCCCACTCCATTGCTTTGACCACATTACCGCTATTACCACTACCGCTGATGCCCAGAACGACATCACCTTCGTTATAGAAGTTCTGCAGCGGCCCAACAAAAACATCTGCATAACTCATATCATTGGCATACGCCATCATCGTAGGCACATTGTCATTGAGGCAAATCATACGATAGCGCTTCTCCTTATGTATAGAGATGCCTTTGTTGAAATCGCAACAATAGTGACTGGCGGTAGCTGCGCTACCTCCATTGCCCATGATGAAAATCTGACGACCATCAAGCCGCGCTTGTTCCAAGATGTTCATCACTTCGGACAGCGATGCCTTGTCTATTGAGTCTAACTCTCTTTTTTCGCGCTCGAAATAATTCGAGATATCTTTCGTGTAATCTTTCATAATTTTCTATAAAGTTTACAGTTTAAAGATTAAAGTTCAAAGTATCTTTCCGCTCTCCACTTTCACTTTCGTCCTTCCACTTTCCACTCTCCACTCTCCACTTTCCACTTTTACTACTCATTCATATAAATAATCTTACTTCCGTAATTTTCAAACTTGAATGGCATTTCGGTATAAGCACTCATTTTCTCGCGGAATGTAGCTTGTTTCTCTTCCGGACAATAGAACAGAACAAATCCAGCCCCCCCTGCTCCTAACAGTTTGCCACCTAACGCACCGGCTTCCATACCTTGGTCATAGAGGTTGTCCACCAAAGGATTGGAGATACTGTTAGCCAATGATCGTTTGAGCAACCACCCTTCATTGAGAATGCGACCAAAATCATCTATTTGATTATGCTCCAATACATCCTTCAGTTCGTATGCCATATCCACCATCTTATGCATCACTTGCTGTTTATCGAGCCGCTGCATCTCTTTGCCTTGTTCTTTTAAAATCGCACTGGCAGAATGCTTTGTGCCGGTATAAAGCAAAATCAAGTTACGCTCCAACTGTGCTTTGACAGCCGGATCCATCACTATCTTCTGCACATCCACCGACCCATCATAATTGAAACGGATAAAATTCAGTCCCCCATACGCCGCCGCATACTGATCTTGTTTGCCAATAGGGTCACCGAGACGGTTGATCTCTATCTCGCAAGCAGTAGATGCCAAATACTCGGCACTGACAGCTTCATGCTTATAGGCATGGAGCACATTGAGCAACGAAACAGTAAAAGCGCTACTCGACCCCAATCCCGTTCCGGCAGGAATATCCGCCATAGACGAGATGTCCAAACCGGATACGTTCACTAATTTCATACACTCACGAAACAACGGGTGCTGTATTTCATCATTATTGTTCACCAATTCCGTCTTGCTATACTTAAGCAACGACTGATTGGGATAGAAATAGCGATGCACCGCGATGTAAATATACTTATCAATGGTGGTACTGAGCACAGCACCTCCATGCTTCGTGTAGTAACTCGGCAGGTCACTTCCGCCACCTGCAAATGATACCCGTAATGGTGTTCTTGATAATATCATATTTCTATAAAGTTTATAGTCTAAAGATTAAAGTTTAAAGTATCTTTCCACATTCCACTTTCCACATTCAGCATTCCACTTTCTGCTTTCAACTCTCTACTTTCCACATTCCACTTTCCACCTTTAACATTCCATAATACGCTTAATCGCATCCGACAAAGCTCCTTCTTTGTTGGTGGAAATTAGCATTGATTCCTTCACTCCAGCATTAACACCGGCTAGTACATCCCGCTCTGAATCGCCAATCATAAACGAGTTAGCGAGATCAATATTCCACTCCTGAGCAGCGCGCAGCAGCATACCCGGAGCAGGTTTGCGGCAATCACATTTGATCTTATATTCTTTGCGCTCCTCCGGATAACCGCTATCGGGGTGATGCGGACAGAAATAAAGCGCATTGATATACGCATGTTCGTTGCCCAACAACGTCTCCATTCGGGCATGAATACGATCCAATTCTTCGAACGTACAAAGATTGCGCGCAATTACAGGCTGATTGGTCACTACAATCGCCAGATAATCGCTCTTATTAATGAGACGTATTGCCTCAGCGGCACCCGGTATCAGTTCCATCTGCTCCTCGTGGTTGAGCAAGTTCACCTCACGATTGATCACACCGTCCCTATCAAGGAATATTGCAGGACGCTTATGACAGGCATTCAGTCGTGCCACCTTGCCGGAGGCTACATCCTCACTTACCGCATAATATCGATCAGGAGTACCCATATCCTTGATGTACTCCGCTGTGATGTACCCGAACAGCCGCATCCCAGCATCCAAGCACCGCGGCAGCACATGCTTCTCAATATGACATTTCACTCCGGCTTCAATCTGCGTCAGCACTTTCGGCGAGAAGATGAACAGCGCCGCATTCACGATGTTATGCGCTATGAAGCCTTCCGGATGGGGTTTGTGGAAGAACTGACGTACTCTACCCTCTGTATCGACATCCACCAGATCCGAGTCATACGGATGATCATTCGGGTGCAGGAACAACGTCGCATCTGCATGTTTGGATTTGTGATAATCCACCATCCGCTGCATGTCGATATCCATAATCGTATCGCCATAGAAGACGAAGAAATCTTCCGTCAATTGGTCACGTAGCAAACCTAACGCTCCGGCTGTACCGAGAGGTTGCGTCTCGCGGAAATAATCGATATGCACGCCGAACTGCGATCCGTCTCCAAAATACGCCTCTATCTGGTCACCGAGATAACCGATGATGAAGAGGAAATCGGTGAAGCCTTGTCGCTTCGCCATCTCCACCTCATGTTCGATGATTGGCTTACCGCAGATGGGTATCATCGCTTTGGGAATCTCGCTATTCACCGACGCTATCCGCGTGCCTTGTCCTCCGGCTATTATTACGATTTTCATTTTAAAAAAGTTATAAGTTTAAAGTGGAAAGTTTAAAGACTATCCTTCTGTATTGCAGAACGCAAGCCTGACAATAAACGTTCTAACTCAACACTTTGAGCATCAACTTCCATATAGTCACTCTCAGTTATATATGTTAGTTTTAACGCGATATCCAACTGGCATTCCACTTCCATTAAAGAACCATATGCAATTTCAATAAAGTGCGACTTTTCTTTAACTGAGACTCTCCCCATACCTTCGGCAATATTTGATGGTACAGAAACAACTGCTCTTCGTAATTGGTCGCACAATGCATATCGTTCCTCTGGGGGAAACTTTTTAATAAGGGCATATACGTGCGTCACAAAATCAATTGCTTTATAATAAGCCACTAATTTCCTATATACGTGCTTCTCTCTCATAAACTTTCTGCTTTCTACTTTCCACTTTCTGCTTTCAACTCTCTACTTTCCACTTTCCACATTCTACTTTCCACTTTAGCAGCTAACGCTACTTCCTCCACTATATTGCTCCAACTCACGTTCTTTACGTCCGCGCATGTTCCTGTATATATTATACACGCGCGGGAAAAGGAAACGGAAACGCATGGAATGTTTTTGCAATGACCAGTCGATTGGTGCAAGACTATGTTTGAGTTCTTCTTTGTATTGTCCAGCAAGCGCATATGGATAAAGACGATAGAGACATTGGAGATCAAAAAACTTGCGGAAGTCCTTATTTGCCTCACGATATTTGGCGTACTTATCAATATAATATGGAATATGAATCTTCAGCGGGAAAGTATGCTCACATGCCCGGTTCTCCGCATCAATGCGATAGTAACTCAGCACCTTATCTTCATACGCGCATGGGAATTCTAACATCAATCGGTACCATAAGTCGATATCCTCACCATAGATGATGCGGTTATCGAACCCACCTACCTTCTCAAACGCTGTTTTGCTTATGCCGATGGCGCTTGTCCAATACGGACTACCCTTCACCCATGGATTCTCGATGATACCACGATATCCGGCATAGGCGGAATGATTGGGATATTTGTTTGCACCAACCATCGTACCATAGTTCAGTCCCCATAATCCGGCCTCGGGATAATCGTCCATCAGTTTAACAAGCGTTTCCAAATACGTTGGTTCCCAATAGTCATCCGCATCGATGAAGGCGATGCGTTCGCTTTGGGCTGCTTCGATGCTCTCGTTACGCGCCGGAGTGACACCATGCTTGTTGATCTGCATCAGTACACGGATACGCAGGTCTTCTTTGGCAAGACGCTGAATGATTTCCAATGAACCATCCTTCGACCAACCATCTACTACCACGATCTCAAAATCTTGGTACGTCTGCGCTTGAATGCATCGAATCGTATTCTCGATGCTCTGCGCCTTATTATATAAAGGAATTACGATACTTATCATCTATTTATTGCTATAATGATGCCAATGATGGAATGATGAATTGTTATTTTAAAAATCTATATACAATACGACCAAACCATAATGGTGTTAATAATTCAAATCTATATTTAAACGGCAATTGCGTATAATCCAACTTCCTTGCCGCAACTTTTGCATCTGCATGCTGGGTAGGATCATTAAAATAAATCTGTTTAATCCGCACTCCTGCCCAACGCATTACCCAGCGATAAAAAGCCTCGTTGTGTCTGAACAACGGCTCTTTATATTTTTCCACAAAATACGGCAACCAGTATTTCAACAATCGCGTACGATTCATCGCTCTATTATCTGCATCATATAGATACCATACCATATATCGATCATAGAACGCCACTTGGTAATTGGCAATAATTCGATACCACATATCTATATCCTCACTATATTTTATCCGTTCATCAAACATCCCCACTCTCTCAAATACATCTTTACATATCACTACCGATGATGAACAGAAGAGATCTGAAACGCGTGTTGGCATCTGAAAGTAGTTCTCCACATATCTTCGATATCCATAGGGCAAACCGGTCTCTAACTTTCTAACGAGCTTCCCTTGGGTTAGTTCTGCGAAGTTGATACCCCACATTACTGCATCCGGGAAATCAGCAATCATCTTCGCCTGTTCCGCTAAATAATCTTTATCCCATTGGTCATCTGCGTCAAGAAGCGCGATATATTCTCCCTTTGCTTCTTGGATACCACGATTACGAGCAGAGCAAACGCCTCCATTATCCTTACTTATCAAACGGATATGGGATGAATGGGTGAGTGGCTGAATAGCAGAACGGACGACTTCAAAGGAGTTATCAGTTGAGCCATCATCCACAACGATGATTTCATAATCAGTATAGGTCTGTGCCAATACTGATTTGAGAGTTTGAGCAATGCTCTTTTCTTTATTATAAAGCGGGATAACTACACTTATCATTTGAGGAACAAATTTTTAATTAGTTGCTTGAAATCATGGTTCAATATAAAAAGTCTCCAACAGAATTTCCTTTTATTATATCCAAACTGACTTGAACCATCTATTGCCCATTGCAAAATTTTAGAATAATACCGCTTAGTACTTTTGTCTCGATTAAAACGATATAGTTCTTCAGCAATCCTAATCGAGTCATCACACTGCTGTTTACTACTACGAACACTGGCTATGCCTCCATCATGCACATAACGCACACCTCCCAAAAATGCGAATAAGAATCCTTTCCCATTTTTTAGTATATGGTACATCTGGTGCATATCCCGGAAATACTTATAACTATGGTATAGTGGAAGATCCAAAGCGTCTTTTCGGAACACCATTGTTAATGGCTGCGTGTACCAACCGCCAAAGTAGGTATCCATATTAATATCCACGCCTTCTACGCCCTGGGGCAAGATTTGGGCACATGCATCATCTCGCTCATCGCCTGTTTTTGCATTACGATGCACACAACGATGCCAACATACAGAATAGTCCAGATGCGATTCCAGAAAGTCAATTTGCTTCTGTAGTTTATTGGAGTCTGTCCAATAGTCATCTCCCTCGCAATAGGCAATATACTTTCCAGTAGCAGCACACATCGCCTCATATTCGTTCTCATTATACCCTACGTTATGGTCACGATAGATATATTTAATCTTATCGGGATACTTAGCGGCATACTCCTCGCATATTTTTCGCGTACCATCCGTGCTGCAATCCTCCGCTAATATAATTTCTAGCGGAAAACTTATCTTCTGCATCAAGAATCCATCCAGCGCTTTCCGCAGGTACGGCTCATGATTATACGTGATACAAACGATGGAAACAACGGGGTTGTCATTTAATATTTGACATTTTACATTTGACATTTTCCAATTTCAATTATGCAATTTTTATATGCAGCCATTCGTTTTGATGCATAATAGCATATTCCATTGCGATCTTATCTTTAAATTGTAACACTAGCGTTCCAATCGCGTCATTCGCTCCTCGGAAGGATTCTACTTGATCACCGTCTTTTACCCAAAGGTCACGTTCAACAACTTTTGCGGGGAGCGAGTCTGCGATTTCGATTCCGGCAAAACGACCAGCTTTGGGGGCATGGAGGATAATCTCCGCCCAATGACCATTATACGGTTGTTGTTCTACTCCTTCTACGCTATCGCCAACTGCTGCACGTACTTGCGCTGTAATCATATCCACTCCTGTCGCATACCTCAACAACTCGCAGAGACGGTTACCTCCTCCACGAGGGGTGCATTCCATGATATATGGTTTGCCATCCGTAGCAATACGTGTTTCTATATTAAAAACACTCGTCCGCATGTGCAATAAATCCATCAGTCGTTGCAATTCGGAAACCAAATAGGTCTCATGCTCAGGGAACGTACTTGGCCACGTGTAAGCCGATGGCGCATAAGGATTAGCAGCATCTGCATCAAAACGCTGTGCATTGAATGATATAAAGCGGAATTTTCCATCCAACAAAAAACTATCGGTATCTGAACTACACCCCACTTTCTCCAGATATTGCTCTACAATGATGTTTCCTTTAATGGATTTCGCGAAAGCATATTTGACGGCAGCTTCATAATCCTCTTTTTTATCTACTCTAGTTACGCCCTTGCTTCCTGCGGAATCGGTGGGTTTGATTATCATCGGGAAACGCAACCATTCAATGTCGTTAAGTGCATCATCTACTGAACTATATCCTCTTGCTTCCGGCACATTAAAACCATGCTTTTTCAAAAAAGCCCTAAACAAATCCTTATTCTGCAAGATATGCACGGATGAATACGGTCCCATGCTCAGCAACCCCATCTGCTCTTGCACGTATGCCGCAGTTTCCACTCCGGGATCGACACCAAAGGATATGATACCGTCTATCTGTCGTTTCTGTGCCTCTGCCAGTACTGCCTCTTTATCCACGATGCTAACGTTCACAAACTCATCAGAGTACTTATGCGCAATGTTATCCGGCAGGTAGTCAGCCGTAATGACATAGTATCCCTGCTCATGCGCAGCTTTAATCACCGGCAAGAGGTAGTGGATTCCACCAAGGAGCATTATTTTCTTTTGTTTGGGCATTTTATTTGTTTTGTAATAATCATATTAGCATTTTTTTGCTCCTATGATTAATAAAGGGTTCATTTCAAAATCTTCAATGAATACTTTCAATTTTATGTATTATCTTCGCTATTCCATCGTCCGCAAAATCAATAACAGGATTGTCATACATCATACTGTCAATGCAAGAGTTTGCGTTTCTGTATCTTCCGAACATCGTTATATTGAGTTCTTGAATCTCTTTAGAGATACGTCTCTTATTATCCGCATTTCGCACTTTAATAGCATTTACAGCTACCTCGTATGCCGGTTTTACATAGCGATGCATATAGCATTGAACGAAAGCGAACAGCGCATGTCCTTGCACAACTTTCCATAAGTCAATAGGATATTTGCCACTTTCGATCAAACGACAGATGATGGAATCATATTCCGATGCATACTTAGCATGGAGATAATCACATCGTCCGACTAACGAAGCTTTACAAGCGCTATACTGTGGCATGCTCTCTTTATCATTCAAAGGTTTTAAATCTCTTGCCATGCTGTCAATTGAATACTCCACCTCTGTTATTGTCGTCTTACTATGTTCATAAGCCGCTAACATCGAGGGAAGAAGCAGATTTAGCACATCATTATACCGCTCTAACTGTTCGCTATAATCAGCGGTATAGTCATGTCCGCCCCCCATCATCCTCTGCATATATGCATTAACGGCTTGGGGATAGACAATATGGTTCTCAATAGCATAGTATGTAGTAGATATGACATATGGGTCATTTTTGATACGATCTGAATATACATGATAATTTGTTATGATACCATCCAGATCTCGATCTACTGCCACAACTTTATTCGCTCCTAATCCATTCACCTTCATCAGCGCATCTTTACCCTTTGCATATAGGCTATTGCCTTGGGCATCAACCTCTGCGGCATATTGAGCTGCCCTATCCTTAAGCGTGGTAACATGGATATCCGAATACCGGTCTTTAATACAACTAAATAGCTCTTTCCAAAAAGGTTCATCCTCTCTATCCTCAACGTACACTAACAGAGGAGCTTTCATCAATGGATGAGAAAAAGCCAATAAGGCTATTGCGCGGCTATCTAAAGCTGCGGCCAAATCGGTCCTCGAACCATCCGGATTGTAATTCATTGCAGCCATCGCTTATTCCTTTACAATATTATGCAGGTTAACTACGCGGTTTTCCCATCCGTCATAAATAATAAACGGCGAATGGGTTGCAATGATAAGTTGCATATTAGGATTAATCTTTTGCATAGTTGCAATCAACACCTTCTGCCAATCTACATGAAGCGATATCTCCGGCTCGTCCCAGAACATGATACAATCCTTTTTTAGCGACAAAAGAGTACTTATCAATAACATTAACATTTGCTTTTCTCCTGATGACAATTCTCCAGGCGAGATAGCTTTATTTCCATATTGTTGCAATAAAAATTGAACTTTAGAGGCATCGCTATCCCATTTAAGGGATGGCGCAAAGAGAGAATTACAAATATCTTGCATTTCAGTCATGTCCTGATAGTATTGTTGCAACTGTATTTGATTGATTGATGGTTTATTGATAGCTTGTTGCACGAGTTTTGACAATTCAACAATATACATATAATAATTATCTATCGTATGCGCTAATTTATAATCTAAATCCGAATGACTCCATGGATATTTTTCGCTCAATTTACTTTTTACCTCATCCGGAACAAGGTAAGAGTCAAAAGTCGAGACAACACCACATATTCCTTCCTTCATAAAGTCATCATAAGACACTTCGTCTCCTTTAAAAACGCATTGCACTTGTTTCTCACCATCGATTGTACGAACATTGATTGTATAACCATTATTAAAAATCAATGTTGCTTGTTCATACTTATTTTCACATGAAGGATGTGTAGGAATCCCATGCAATATACTATACAAGATATTCATAATAGTCGTCTTACCACTACCATTGATACCGGCAAAGATATTAACATCTTCATTCAACCTAATGGAAATATCTTTATCTCCCCATAACTTGTTAATTGTAAACGCAATCAGTTTCATATTGGTTGTTTTTTAATAGTTTCTCTTTTTCTATTATTCAATTTTCAATCTTCTTTCTTCAATCTCAATTACCAATTGCATTAATAACACGGGCGATATCCTCGTTTGTTATTGCATGATGCATCGGTAAGCAGATGACTCTATTTGCCAAGTCAGTTGCTACAGGCAAGTTACTCGGATTTGCAGTGGGGAATTCGCGGTAGGGCTCGAAGGTGGTGATAAGCGGATAGAAATAGCGACGCCCCAAGATATTGTTGGCTTTCAGTTTCTCATAGAGAGCATCGCGACTCATGCCATATTCTGCCTCGTTAATCAAAATCGGATAGTATGCACAATTCCATTCAAAGCCTTGCTCTGCTCCTAACGATTCGATATAAGGGAACAAATCAATACCTTTGACGCCTTTAATAGCTTCAGTATATTGCCGCGCCACACGTTTGCGAGCAGCAATAGAATCATCAACTTGTTGAAGATTAAGCAGACCATATGCAGAGCGTACTTCATCCATCTTGGAGTTTATTCCCGGAGCAAGAACGATTGTCTCATCCTCAAAGCCAAAATTCTTCAGTTGGTCAATGAGACGCTTCATCTCAGCGCTATGGCATACCAGGGCACCTCCCTCAATTGTATTATATACCTTTGTAGCATGGAAACTAATAGTGCTAATATCACCAAAATCAAGAATAGAGACAGCCCCTTCTCTGCGAGTTTGTACCTTTACCCCGAAAGTATGTGCAGCATCATAGATTACCTTGAGATGATGCTTCTTAGCAATTGCATCAATACGCTCTACATCACAGGGACAACCGTAGCAATGCACCGGAAGGATTGCCACCGTCTTATCCGTAATAGCCGCTTCTATTTTACTTGGGTCAATGTTACCTGTATTTGGATCTACATCTATGAACACCGGCGTCAGATGGTTCCACCATATCGCATGGCTCGTTGCCACGAACGAATACGGTGAAGTGATTACTTCTCCCTCACGGATATCAAGTGCTTGCAAAGCCGTGATGAGTGGTAGTGTTCCGTTGGTAAAGAGGCTAATATGCTCCACTCTTAGGTACTTGCCAAGAGCATTCTCCAACTCCTGATGATAATGCCCCATATTCGTAATCCACTTGCGAGACCAGATGTCACGCAATAGTTCGTTCAAATCTTCCAATTTCGGAAGGAGCGGAGATGTAACCGTTATGTTGTTTTCCTCTATCATTTTCGTCTTTGCATATTTTAGCGTGCAAAGGTACGAAAAAAAAATGACATATACAAACGTATATGCCATAATTTTTATTTTTTTATGCATTTTTATTGATAATACAATAATTTTCGCAAGATTTGTACCGAACATACTCCTTGAATTCCTATTTTCTTCATTATTTTCATCCACCCATCAGTCAACCACAATCTCGTCATATCTCGATGAGATAATTCTCTTCCAAAACAATTGTAAATAAAGGCATTCAGATTCTGCAAGGAACGATAATTGTTAGGTTGCAGTTTATAGCCAGTTTGTGCCATTTTTATCACGTCTCTAATGTGCTGATATTCATCTCCCATAAAGAAATAAGAAGATAATGATGGTATCAACAATGGTATATATAGCCCTAGACACCACATTATCACATGATCCTGCGATTGTTTTGCTAACGTATTCGTCACAGAACTTTCATTTCTAACATATACATAATCACATGCATCTACGAAAATCACCTTGCCAAATTGCAAATGATGATAAGTGATCACGGAATCTACATAGCGATTTCCATATAAAGCCACTGGATCAACTTTCGGATTGCGACGTTGCATAAAACATTGGTTCAAGCGGAAATAATCTTTACTCAAAAACTCTTTCGCATCCAGTATTTCTCCATCATTCATTTTGCGTGGGAAAGGCCATAGCTTCGCCCCAGCAATCTCTCCATCACTATATACCAGACAATTACTCATCGCCAGAGAACATTCAGGATGGGTCTCCAAAGCAGTTATTTGCTTTATATATACATCTGCCCCATCTCGGAAATAATCATCCGCATCCACATGAGCGATATATTTGCCTCTAGCCAACGGATAGGCATGGCTTCTATTATATCCGCTACGCAGACTATTCGTGGCGCAATCTCCTTCATCCGAGTTACAGTATGTGGCGATCACCTTATCAGCATACTCTTTCTCTAGCATCTCACGCGTTCCATCCTTCGAACGATCATCACTAACGATAATCTCGAATTTGAATGGCATCTTCATCGCCAAGATACTATTCAAGCATCTACGCAACTCCTCTCGCTGTTCATGACTAATTACTATGATAGATAATAATGGATTCATATATTATTTATTTTTATGGCCTCTATATTCGCTCAAAAGCATTTTAATTATTCTAGTTATGCGTTTCCTAAACGGAAGAGATGGAAATGGGATACGATCAGTTACAATTCCATGCTTTTGATAATATAAAGCAATATTTTTATAGGTAACGGAAGACGGTGCATTAGGATTATCAATCAACCAATTAATAACCTTTACTTCGGGAATCATCTTTTTCAAAGAAAATAATGCCGTGGATCCGAACCCATATATCATTTGGGGAGAAACCTTTTCTTTGACAAAATAATATTCTATAGCACAATCTAATCGTTTATATTGAATGTGTAATGCATTACAAAACAAGCGTGTTGCTGAATTATCATCTCTGCCATGAGGTATATATACTATATTCATATCCGGATTAGCATCTCTTATTTCTGACAACTTATGCCATAAGATTCCCTCATATTGCCGCAGACTTATTCCCATAGATTGGCTATAACCGATAGAATATGTACCTACCACATATATGCTTTTATCACTATGCACCTCAGATAGACGTGCTTTTAAGTAAGAGAAATCATTCGGATAAATTTCAAAACGGTTCTTATTTAAATCACTATATATGGTATATATACAATCATATGCGCAGATATTTTTTTCTTTCCATTTGTCTTTAATACGTCTTCTCATTGCCATAGTCGGCAAATAATCTGTTTTGCGCCATTTGTACTTTAAGTACCAATATGCAGGTTCGCCTTTCACTTCCCTTCTTTGCAACAAATCTATTGAGGCACTCCCATCATCCATATAAAACACGACAGCATTGGGCTTGGCGTAAAGATAAGCCAATGCCCACTGATCAAAGGCAAAATAATCTCCTATTACAATACGTTCGAAATATTTAGGTAATGAAGAAGTATATATACCATTATTACTAAATAAATCACCTAATATCACATCCGTATCATACGACGGAATAACTTGATATACAAGATGCTCATCATTAACCATTTGTAGCATTTGTTCTTTTCGTTCATTTCCGTCTATGGGAAGCACCAAAAGGTAATCATCAATAACAAATTCTTTGATTGCCTCTATTGCACACAACACTTGAAATGGAGAATCAACAATAAAAGCAGTTGGCGTATACTTCATAAAAGCAATGGATTGATATTTCTGTCTCTCTTGATTCATTCGTCCTTCATGTGTTTGATCAAATCTTGCGCTTTTTGATATTCGGACAGGGTGCCGATGTCGATCCATGTGCCTTTGAGAGGATAACGGATGACTTTGCTGCCATTCTTCACTAATGCACCTATCAGATCAGTGGCATTATAGAACTCATCCTTCGGAATCATATTGATTACCTCGCGGCGAAGCATGTATATCCCGGCATTCGCATAGTAGTTATATGTCGGTTTTTCCACTATACCCTTCACATCGCGTCCATCCAAGTCGCAGATACCAAAGGGGATAGACACCGTATATGGCACCGCTGCGATAGACATATCTGCTTTATTCTCCATAAAATGCAGATACATATCCTCAAAGTCTATATCCGTGAACAGATCCGAGTTCATGATCAGCACCACATCGTTGTGGAATTCCTTTACGAGCCGTACTGCTCCCATCGTGCCTAAGAACTTCGGTTCGCGGACGCACTCTACCTGTACATCCTGATGCGGCTCTTTATAATGTTCCTCCAACTGCTCAGCAAGATAGTTCACCGTCACGGATATATGCTCCACACCATAGGAGATAAGCCTATCTACATTATGGTCAATGATGGCTTTATCGCCGACCGGTAACAATGGTTTCGGTGTCTTTTCTGTCAGTGGACGCAAGCGTTCTCCTTTACCTCCCGCCATAATTACAGCATCAACTGGAAGGAGCGATTTCTGTTTTTTCAAATTGATAATATCGTACAATCGCCCATCAGTATCCAAAATAGGTACTATCGGCAGTTGTAGCTCACGGAAGTGACGTAATTGCTCGATTTGGATGTTTCCATCCTGCAAGTAACGGAAGTTACGGAACATGATTTGCTCCACTGGTTCATTCAGTTCATGTCCGGCTATCAATCCACGACGAATATCTCCGTCTGAAAGCGTCGCTACTACTTGTTGTTTGTCGTTCAACACTAACAACATCTGTCCGCTTCCGGATGTCTCATTAATTCGCTTCAATGCCTCGCGAATAGTCGCGGTTCGCGGAATGCAATATGTATTTAATTCTATCATAGTCATTGTAACATCATTTCTGCCATTTGCCAGTCTTCCATTGTATCCAGATCAAAGGACGACTTCGCATCCATCACGTATTTCACACGATGCGGAATCTTATGCATGTGCGTGCGCTTGAGCGTTTGCGCATCCATAATGTATATGGCACCATTATACTCATACACATTCGGAGCGTCTTGACGACGATAGATAGCGCCATCACCCTTACTGATCTGCAAGTACCCATCCTTATCTTCCTCGAAGATATCATAGTACGGATTAGACGGACATTCCTTTACCGACACTACCATCGCAGCCTTATCATTGGTCTGTCTAAACAACTCCAGCGCCTCTTTTACCTGTTTTGCTGTACGGAAAGGCGATGTCACTTGCAATAATAGCACAATATCATAGTGTTTGCCTTGTTGCTCATAAAAGTCGAGCGCATGCAGTAGTACCTCATACGTACCTGCCGTATCCGTTGCTAACTCATCCGGACGAAGGAAAGGAACCGTCAATCCGTATGCTTCGACCACGGACTTTATTTCCAGATCATCCGTTGATACACAGATATTCTCATCTGTAGTAATAGCACGAGCCGTATCTATTGCGTAATAGATTAACGGCTTTCCGTTCAGCAGCTTGATATTCTTACGCGGAATACCTTTGCTTCCTCCGCGTGCCGGAATGATTATCAATACATTATCGTTCATTATTGCTCAATTTCTATCGGTTCATCTATCTCGTATGCACGTATAGCACGTGCACCTATCACCTTATCCCAATCCGAAGCGGGGATACCATCCCCCACTCGCTTGGTTGCCAAATTTTCTTCCGTTAACAATTCGCCCTTCTCAATCGGCTTGGCTGCCACGATGGACTTACGCACAATCTTGCGATTGGCGATCTCGCTCTGCTGCGGATGTTTCTCTCCATCACCCAATGCCAATTCTATCCGACGAATACCATCCACCATCTGCTTGAACTCCGCTAGATCTGCCGAAGCAATATGATCCGGTCCTTCCATCATCTTATCCAAGGTGAAGTGTTTCTCTATCACTTGCGCACCCATCGCTACCGCTGCCACCGGTATCTCCACACCTTGCGTATGATCGGAGTAACCTACGGCACAATGGAA